>JFBN01307788.1_pt1 | contig 61548 bp, 58 predicted proteins | sample 768741 | NCBI WGS metagenome assembly JFBN01 (sample SAMN01983846, study PRJNA193217) | chicken gut metagenome | biome: terrestrial biome; isolation source: ceca of Broiler chicken | host: Gallus gallus | place: United Kingdom: England | collected 2010-09-07
CTGTTAAAAGTCTGCCGTCCCATTCCAAATTCATATTCACTTCAGATGTATTAAAAACATTTGCAGTATAATTCAACGGATTTCCAAGTGCATCATAGTTTATCTGTATACCGTTATACGATACGAGCTTGTCTTTCCATACGGAATCATATTCATATGTAATTGTTTGAGTAGGTTCACCCAAATCAATTTTGTGGGTTGCTTCATTATATTCTGCATTATCATGATAGTTTTTAGAAGCTAAATTACCGCCGGCGTCATATGTATAGGAACAAACGGTACCGAAGCCCATATTTGCTTCAATAACAAGATGACCTGCTTCATCATATTCGTATATATTAACAGGATAATAGGATGTTACTCCATTGCTTGTTTCCGGAACAGAAATCATTGTAATTCTTCCGGCATCATCATAATCATATTTCAGACTGATACTGCGTAGAATTTCACTTGCGCCTGCTGCTTCTAAATATACTGTTGAAGTAAATGTGTCTACTAATCTGGTTGTTTTAGTTTCAGACGGATTTTTATAGGTGTATTCATTTTTCAGACTTAATGCAGCTTTTTCATAATCATTCAACTGACCGGAATTTGTATGCATAGTCATATAGTCAGATACAATTCTTTCAAACGCATCTTTCGTGCAGATATTTTCAATCGTTCCGTCTTCACCGAATACAACCGTACCCGCGGTCATTTTTGTTTGAGAATACCCTGTATTAGAATCAAAGTTTGTTTCTGTTTTTATGGAATAATCCTTTCCGAATACGGACTGCGTGTATTCGCCGTTTTGTTCCTCGGTAACTCCGTATATAACTTTACTGTTGTCACCGAGAGTTTCCACAACCTCAACATATTTTATGCCGTCAATAATTTTATTATATGTTGTAATTCTTTTTGAAACATTATCGGTAAAGGATTTCAACTGATTATACTCATCATATGTATAAGTATACCGCCAATCGGTATCGCCGTTAAATTTAATGCCGATTATGTTATCCTTATTATCATATGAGTATATAATTTCAGCACCGTTTGCATATGTGATTTTACTGATATTATTAAAATAATCGTCGTTATATTCATACGACACCAATTCTGTGTCGCCAACGCTTATGCTTTCAATATTCCCGTAAATATCATAGTCATATGTATATGAGAATCCATTGTGAGTAATTGACTTAATTCTATCGTTCTCGTAGCTATATTCAGTATTCATCGTTACAGTATTACCTGTAAGAACATTGGTTACATCCTGCGAAACTGATGTCAGCATACCGATTGCATCATAACCATATGATACAGTACTGTCATTTGCCAATTTTTCCGATAACAGAAGGCCGTTAGTTAAGCTGTATTCATAAGATGTAGAAACATCATTCTCATCAATATACTTTGATAAATAATTGCCGTCAGCTGTGTGTTCATTTTTGGACACAAGGTTAGTTAATCCGTTGGTCGTTTGGGTTTCCAATGGATTGCCGTGAGCATCATTTGTAGAGGTTGTCTTCATATCACAGGAAACGCAAGTGCAGCTTTCTTCTGTTTCACACGCACAAGTACAAAACGGATACTCACACCCTTCGCATTTACAAATCGACTCTGTTGCAGCATCATCAACAGCGGCTACATAAGCATTATCGGCTTTATAAAGATAAACATTATCAAAGCCAAGCTTTTTATTCTGTTTGTTAGATACAAGTTGTACTGTAATAAGGGATGTATCAAAAGGCAATGAGAAGGCTGTAAATCGTTCTTGTTCTACGCCCCATAATGATGCGTCAAACGCCATTTGATGTATTTGAACTAATTCACCTTCTGGATTTTGAGCAATTATACGTACACCCCAAAAATGGTCCTCTTTTGGAATTGTGGCTTCTCCCAATCCCCAAGAAGAAATAACAAATTTATCGCCTTTGTGTCCGTTAGTGATTTCTATATCTTGTTCCAAAACAAGGGCTTTAGACATAGTACTGCTAAATTGAACATATTTATTAGCAGTATTTTCTCTATATGGACTCCTATAAAAATCCTCATCATCAGAAGATAAAGGAAACCAATCTTCGGGAATTTCTAATCCCCATTGCGTTTCTTCCATATTACTGTTTAACAATAAGTTTGCGTTATCATAGTCAGGTATTACAAGTGATAATAAGGTATGTGAATCATCGTAATCTGCGTAGAAACAATCTCCGGCAGAATTTGTCATATATAATAAATCTAAATTACGATTAAATTGAAGGGTTTCTGAAAAAACGACTGTATCTTGGCTGTTTTTCTGTTCAAAAATTCTATGATAAGCATTTTCGGCATTAATATTTACTGTGTATTCAGTGACATATTCTCCGCTTTCATTCAGACACTTTTTAGTGTATCCGGAGAGACGATGGGCAAAAACGGGAGAAATATTTTGCCCAACTTCAGAAGCCGGAGCGGCATAGTTAAGCTCCAAAAGGCTACCGTCAATATTTTTTATGCCCGTCAATCTTCCGATACTGTCATAAGTATATTCAACAGATTTTCCATCAGCATAGGTAGCCTTTGTTAAACGCTCTTTATTATTAATAATTTCATTTTCAAAAGTAATCTCAACCGGCGTGCCGTTACCGTCTGAATTTTCCGGCATAATTTCAATAGGTGTTTCGGAGTCGCCAGCAGTCGTACACACACTGATTTTCGTAACAACTGATCGATTGTTAATCGTACCATATGTAAAACTGTATTTGCGTCCAATACCATCGGTAATACTGCTTATAGTTTCTCCTGAATATGTAATAGTAAGCACATCGTTTTCATTTGCACCACTGATAACCGAGTTCACAAAGCCATAATAGTTAAAGGTATAGATATTCTCTGATTCATCGACAATACGATTGTTTGAATAATCATAATCTCTGCTTTTTGTTGTATCAATCCATAGCGTATATCCCTGTGCATTGTATTGATACTCAACCCATTTTTCGCGACCTGCATCATCGGTTTCTATTGGGACTGCCCTTTGAAAACGCGCTGAAGAACCGTTAAACATATCCCAAATATATGTATCCGCATTTTTTGAAAGTTTACTTTCATAATTCCAACGCCCGCCGGCACCAAAAGAGTTGTTTTCAACACCTGTATTAATGAATCTTGTAACAGAAACAGGTAAAATGTTTCCGCCTAACGCAAGTTCATCTCGAACAAGATATGGAACATTGGTATAATCGTTAATATACAGTGTTCCTGCTCTGCCCATATCAATATCATGATAGGTAAAACCTAAATCATTATCATCAATAACGCGATACTGTCTTCTGAGAATACCGTTATAAATAGTGGTTGTGCTAGTCCCGATAGTCAAAAGCAATCCATTATTAGCCTTTGCACCAGATTCCCACTTGATATATTCACTGGTAATATCCCAAACATATCGCCCGGAACTATCAACAGAATTATAATCAAGTATAGGATTATTGGCGTTTCCCGTCATAATTGTAGGCGAAAGTGTATCGGGAGTCCATTCCGTATAGATAGGACGAAGCATTATATTCTCGGTTCTTTCCGTATTGCTACATGATAGTCGTATATCAGCATTAACCGTTACTTCTGTTTTATTATATAAGTTATTGCTAGACATGTTTACTTTTAGTATTCCAGCTGATCTTTTACTAAATGTAAATTGGCCGTTCGTTACTGTAAAATTCGTATTGTCAATCTGAGTAATTCCCCAAATGTCAATAGACTCTTCAGGTGCAGAATCGACAAATCCATCATCAACGCCTGCATTTGTAGAAATGCTTTGCGCCAACGATAATACATCCATTGCCTCATTGATAGTTTCGGGTTGCTCTGAAGCAGTTTGAATATCGCTCCATTCACCATTTTCGTATGTATGAATAGGAGCAGTCGTTGTCAAGCTGCAATATGTTCCATCTTCCAATAAATATGTTTTTGAATTTGCTGTGCGTTTTTCCACCACTTCTTCTTTAATGGGAAGTTCTTCGTCTGTTTCAGTATCAATTGTTGTAAGCGTTTGGTGGTTTTGATATTCCGTTGCAAATGTTTGCATCGGCAGAACGCTAACAATAGTCAATACCGTTAATAAGACTGCCAAAAACTTGGAACATCTTTTGATTGCTTTCATTTTTCTTATGCCTCCCCCAATTTTTACACACGATTAATTTTGTTAACCGTAAGTTCTCTCAACATTTTTTGTGATTTTGTCATCACTGCCGCCAGTGCCGGAAATCTTGAATTCAACATGTGCACGGTAAGTTCCGGTCTTTGACAACTGTACCGAATGGCTCTTTGAAAAGTTTGTAGCAGTTGAAGTATCCGTCCAACTTCCGTTATCAACTGTTATCCAAATTAAGCCAAACTTTTTCTGTACCTTAGTTTCAATTTCAGCACTTCGTGTAACGCCAGTTATTCCGTTGTAAGTATTTTTTACGGTCGCTAAACCAGAACTTGAAATGGTAAATGTTGTACTTGTAGAGCCAACATTGTTTGAAAATGGCTGAACACCGGTGGCGTAAACAGTAACTGTTGTTGTAACAAATAGAACTACGCAAAGTACGAAAGCAAAAAATCTCTTCATAAAAAATCCCTCCTTTCAAACTGTAATATGCCTTCAATACATACAACAGTTGAAAAGGAGGTTTTTATTACAAAATATTTAAATTTTTTTAGAAATACTTTTAGATATGGAAATTATCTCATCTTTATAGTTCGCGGGAACATTTACTGTGAAATAATATTTTCCGTCACTCCAAAATAAAATTGTATTTTGCTCATAATATATTAAATAAGCCGGATACCCATTTATGTCTAATTCTTTATATCCATGTTCTGTGTCTACTGAAACATTAAGATTTAAAACATCTTGTGAAAATGTAATTTCTTCTCCATTTCTATTACGCCATATTGTAAATGTACCACAATCGTCTTTTTGATATGTATCGAGCTTAAAGTCCTCGGGTAGACGGGTGAGTGTGTATTCCGTTTCTATCGTATCCACAGGTACAACCGAATTTTCACTCAAAGTTATTTCATTAAACTGCGAAAAAACCTTTTTCACAAACTCTATAATCGGTTCTCTCGTTGCGGCAACACTCATTAAGCCTGTAAACAAGACGATAATAGCAACAATTGCCGCAATTAGACTCTTTGCAACCGTCCTTCTGGTGGACAATTGAATACGGTTGTTCTTTCGGATAAGCTTATCCATTGATTTTTCAAATTTTTCCGAGAAGTCCCATTGGATTTCATTTTCGCTCGGAAGGTCGGCGTTATCAAGCCTTTCAGCTTCCATAAACGCTTTGATAAACAGTTCTTTTGCGTTTTCCAAGTTAATCCCTCAAATTATTTTCCAATATTTCAAGCAGTTTTTTCTTGCCGCGTATAATTTGCTGTTGTACTGTGGACTTGTTTCTGCTCAATAAGTCTGCAATATCCTTGGCTTTCATACCCTCAACAAAATAATAAAACAACACATCTCTGTATGTATCGTTAAGACTTTGAATGGCTTCAACAGCTTCTCCGTAGTTTTCCTGTATACGCAGTTCCTCAAAAAACTGCCCATCAGATATATTTTCAACATCTTCAAGCTGAATATGCTTATTCCTTGTGGTATTCTTTTGGGAAAGATTAATAGCGGTATTTTTTGTTGCTTTTAATACATATGACAATGTTTCGTCAGAATCGGGGTCCTGTATAGAACGCATATTACGTGCGATTTTTATGAATGTATCATGCACAGCGTCTTCCGCATCTTCGTTGTTTCCTAAAACGGAATAAGCTGTATATACCATTCTTTTTCTGTATTTGTTATACAGTATTTCAAATTTTGCTCTGTCATCATCGTTGTCGATGAGCGACATATAGAACATCAGCATCTTTTTAATGTCCCTCACTTAATATAACATTTTAAAATCCAGTTTATGTTACAAAAATATTTTACAAAATTATTTAACACTTAATTTTTTCTTTTGTCAAGATTGATGTCAAAATATGTCAATCGTTCATACAAATGCTTGTAAATATAAAAAAGAAGCAGATTTTTGTATTAAGTACTATACAATTTTCTGCTTCTTTTTTTTGTTTGTGAATATGAGAGTTGCAATACATAAATATTTGCAAATAGATAACATACAGAAATAATTTAAAGTTGGTGAGAATTTAAAGCTTCCTACAGTCCCTCCCCCAAATTAAGCACTTTTTAGGAAATCAATTAAATTGTCATACTATTATTGGAGCTATGTGGTGTAACAGGTTGAGGCAAATCAAATATTTAAATACATGAAACAGTTGTAGTTTTGAGAACACATCTTGAAACACAACTGTTTTTTTATTATAGGGGAGCGTATGTGAAATGTTACCAAATCTTTTATATAACAAGAAACACAATTAACTTTTTTTATCGGATTTCTAATTCAAATAAATATAGTGCCGTAGGCTGCCGCAGTCCTCCAATCAATCTAAACCTAAAAAATTTAGATTGATTGGAGGTAATTACGGTGAAATATGCACCGAAAAAAATATTTATTTTAGATAACGGAAGTTACATAGAATTAACCTATGAGGAATTTTCTCATCGCAAAGAGATAGATACATCGTATGCGGACAAGTTCTTTATTCCGCTTTACGGAATGCTTATGGAAGTATCTGAAAAAGATTATACAGATTTCTATAAATCCGGGCGCCGACAAAAATATATAGATGAGCGTTCGGCAGAAAACGGAGACTTTTCTTATGATATGCTCACAACTGATGATTTTAACGGCGAAGACATTCTTGTGGACACATCACAGGAAATCGACGATGCAGTGATACATAAAATAATGTTGGACAAGCTGCGCGATTCCTTTGTTTTGCTGTCGGACGAGGAGCAGAAACTGATACATGAGATTTATTTCAATGGTTTATCGGAAAGAAATCTTGCTGAAAAAAGCGGCGTATCACAGGTTTCAATACATAAGCGTAAAATCAAAATCCTTGATAAACTTAAAAAAATTATAGAAAAATAAAAAATCCTGGTTATCAGCCTCTTTACTTTTCGGCATGGAAAGTGAGGAGGCTTTCTCATTGCCTCCGCTGTCCCTTGAAAACAGAATAGTACAGTGCATTTTTTACATTCCCTCTGCTGTCGGCTGAAACCGGCAAGCTACATGAGCGAACGCATTTATATGCCTTCAGGACTCAGACGATGCAGGCAATCTGCACGAAAGCGATGACAGGCAGAGGCAATAATGATACTTCCGTTCAGTCCTAAAGTCGAGCGTGATAAGACCGTCGCAACAAAGGAGAGCGGCTCGGAGAGATCCTCGGGGTGGTGAGATTCCAATGAGGCCAAAGGCATGGCCGGAAAGTGCGTTCCCGTTCGTCGAGGGGTTGGCGTGGTTCAAATATTGGCTGAAAACGATTGATACAAAAATACAGGCGGTCGTTTACCTATTTAGATAAACAACCGCCTTTACTTAATAGCGGAGAGATAATATGAATAAAATTAAACGCATATAAGTCCGTTTGAGTTGAAAACGATATTCGGTTATAAATATTGAATCGGAATAACTTTGTCATTTCCTTTTAGTGTTATGAGCTTGTCATAAAGGCAAACAACACCTCCCGGGCCTCGTTTAACACTTGGAATTTTATCAATCAAAGCAAAAGCATCCATATCGCTTTTTTGCGGATCGGCGTGCTTTTTCATTTCAAGAGGATAGAGGACGCCTCCGTCTTCAATCAGAAGATCGATTTCATTCATTTCCTTGTCACGGTAAAAATAGAGCGGCGGTTCTGCAATTCCTTTGTTGTAATAACTTTTGATAATTTCTGAGATAACAAAGCTTTCAAAGAATGCACCTGCCATCGCACCGTTCTTTAAAACATCGGCAGTGTTCCATCTTGTAAGGTATGCCGCAAGACCCGTGTCCAGGAAATACAGCTTCGGTGTTTTAATGGCTCTTTTCGTGATGTTGTTTGCGTAGGGTTTCAGAAGGTATACAATATTGGACGCTACAAGAATGGATAACCAACGCTCCGCAGTGGGCTGGCTGATACCCACATCCCGTGCCAAAGAAGCGAGATTAACCAGTTGCCCTGTGGACGCTGCAGTTGCAGTCATAAATTTTGCAAATTTAACGGTGTCTCCGATTTCTGTTAAATCACGGACATCACGTTCGATATAGGTTCGCACATAAGCGGCATAAAACATTTGCCAATCGTAATCGGGCTGATTGCAAAGTTCAGGCATACTGCCACGATGAATCATTTTCCACACATCGTCATAAGGAATATCTTTTATGTGGTTTTTCCTTTCGGAAAAATATTCATCTGTCGGAATGAAGGGTGTGTCATCCGCAATGCCGTATCTTTCACGAATAGAAAATCCCAAAAGGGTTAAAAGACCTATTCGACCGGATAATGATTCACTGACGCCTTTCATCATTTGAAACTGCTGCGAACCGCACATAAAAAACTGACCTTTTTTGTGTTCACGGTCAATGTACATTTTGATTTGCGGGAACAGTTCAGGAGCTTTCTGAATTTCGTCGATAAAGACAGGCGGCGGGTTATCTTTGAAAAAAGTTCCGCTTTGCTCCTGTGCAGCAGTTCTTATAAGGATATCATCTAATGTAACATAGTTAATATTCTGCGTTACCTTTTGAAGCATTGTGGTTTTTCCGACCTGACGCGGACCTGCAACTAAAACGGCACCAAACATGCTGGAAAGTTTTTCAACAGTTGCTTCGGCATGGCGTTTAATATATGTGTTCATAACAAGCCTCCGGTTTGGCTAATTTAATATACAATATTATTATAGCCAAAATATTGCGGAAGTCAACAAAATAAAGGAACACCTTTACTAATTTTTTTTAAATACAATTTTCCTGAAATCAGGAAAACGATTGATGTATAACTAAAAACCAATAAAGGCAACCGTTTACTTTTTAAATAAGCGGTTGCCTTTATTTACGGAGAAAAGAATATGAATAAAATTATACAAGTTAAACGAGGCGAAATCTATTACGCCAATTTATGCCCGATTGTAGGATCGGAGCAAGGCGGTATCCGTCCTGTTGTTATCCTGCAAAACAATAAAGGGAATTTACACAGCCGCACGACAATAGTGGCTGCTATCACCGGTGAGCTTAATAAATCGAATTTACCGACACATGTCATATTTAAATCAGACTGCATGAAAAAAGAATCCATGGTTCTGCTTGAACAGATAAGAACGATCGACAAATCCCGTCTCGGCAGATTGATTGGTACTATGGATAACAAAATAATGAAACGAGTTGATAAAGCGATTTTAATCAGTTTCGGAATTACTTAAAAATGATTTTCAATCTGTGTACATCATTAAATATTTAAAAGGGGATATCTATGAAAGTGCAAGACAACAATAATGCATTCAAAAAAGGAAAAAGTATTGTAATCCATGTTCAGGATTCTCCCGTGAAAATAACTTTCTCTGCGGAGAAAAACGAAAAAATAGCCGATATGATAAAATCCACATTGCTAAACGCATATTCTGAAAAAATTTCTTAAGTGCAAATTGCTGATATAATGCGAGGATAAACGCTTTAATTTTGTCTGGTATTGTGCTGGCTTTTAAAAATCTGTTGTGATATGTTTGTGTCACAAAAACGGCAAGGAGAATCAGAGCCCATGAATGAAAATCGAGTATACTGCTTATATCGAGTGTCTACAAATAAACAAGTCGATTATGATGAGCAGAACACAGCAGATATACCGATGCAAAGAAAAGCCTGCCGGGAATTTGCTGACAAAATGGGATGGCAGATTATTCGTGAAGAACAGGAAAACGGTATATCTGGCTTTAAGGTTAGTGCCGAAAAACGAGATAAAATACAGCTTATCAAAGAACACGCTGAAAAAGGTCTTTTCGATATACTGCTGGTATTTATGTTCGACAGACTCGGCAGAAAATCCGATGAAACACCGTTCATCGTTGAATGGCTGACGAAAAAGGGCATTAAAGTCTGGAGTGTCAATGAAGGCGAACAACGATTTGAATCGCACACAGACAGATTAACGAACTATATTCGGTTTTGGCAAGCAGACGGAGAAAGCCAAAAGACATCCATCCGAACAAGAACCGCAATGGAACAAATGGTTATGGAAGGTCGCTGGAGAGGCGGCACTGTTCCTTATGGATACATTGCCGTAAAAAGTGGACAGTTAAACAAACGCAAGCATGAGGTATCGAAGTTAATTATAAATGAGGAAGAAGCAAAAGTAGTCCGGCAAATCTTTAATTTAGCTGCGGCCTTTGGTTACGGCAGGTGGAAGATATCAACTATATTAAATAAACAAGAAATAAAAACCCGCGACGGAAAGAACTGGCATGAATCTTCCGTTGGCGGGATTTTGCATAATAGGATATATATCGGAATACTGAGAAACGGCAAGGCCGTATCCGAACCGTTCGAGGAACTCAGAATTATTGATGATGCGACCTTTGAAAAAGTACAGAATCAGATGAACGAAAGGCAGAATATCAATAAAGAAACCCGTACCGTTCCGCTGAATGTATCGGGACAATCATTATTATCAGGGAATGTATTCTGCGGTCACTGTAAAGGACGGCTTACCCTTACAACGAACGGCAGCAAGCGTAAGCACAGTGACGGCAGTATAGTCGCCTGCAAAAGAATACGGTATGTTTGCTACAACAAAACGCGCAAAAGATGTGAATGTGATGGTCAGACAGGATACACAATGCACATTCTCGATGAAAAGGTCATCCAAGTACTCCATATGATATTCGATAAAATGAAATCCGTCCCCCAGCAAGCAATTATTGACCATCTATACAGCAAATCGATGTTTTCGTTAGAGGATGAATTAAACGGTGCAAAAGCAGAATTCAAAAAGGCTACGAATGAATACACATCCTTAAAAGCTGAGGTGGTCAAGGCAGTACAGGGCGAAAGTAAATTTGACGCATCCCTTTTGTCAGAGCTTGTAAACACAGCAAAAGAAAAAATGAGCACCGCATCCGAACGGCTCACTGCACTAAATCAAGAATATGCCAACGGGCAAAGCCGCTTAAAGGCGATAGAGGAAAACTACACGAGAATCCTCAAATGGTCAGAGGTCTTCGATGAAAGCCCAATGGAAGTCAAAAAAATGATTGCCAGTATGATAATAAACCGTGTGTATGTATACGTAAACTACCGCCTCGAATTTGAATTCAATATAGACTTTGAACAGTTTGAATTGGGGTTGGATGGTTATGTGTGATAATTATTAGTTTAAATTGAACATGAGCATTAAATGTTTTAATTTTTTATTTTCAAAGTACACAAAAACACAACTAAGTAACACCCTAGAGTTCTTTTGATAAAACTATGTATTTATACCAAATTTAAAATCGCTCATTTTATGATGGGCGATTTTTAAATAAAATGGGGTTTATTATATCATTCTCAATATAAGGATAATTATAACCTTACAAATATAACTCATAAGACGATAAAGTTATAGTCTCTTATCTAACGAATACTGCGTTGGATTATTTTTGCTTCTAGTAGATAATTCACACTACGACTTTGTGTAATGTGCTTATCTTTCCAAAACGGTACGGTGCTTCCATATAAATAGCCGAGATTTTCGTGGGAATAGGCTGTTCCGCCGGGGCGGGGTCTCCTACAATGGGCCCTGGCTTGCAGAAAACAGGATGCTCCGGTGCAGGAGCCTCGACGGGCGTTTCTACCTCGGGGCCGATATTATTTTTATCGTCTGATACTTAAAAACATCCTTCGTCGTGAAATAAAAAAGCTAGCCCGATGACTGGCCCGCGGGGAATATCCCTCCTCCCTTCAAATTTTGGTATATGAAAACTCTGCCCATCGTCTCGCTCGGGCGGCGTAATACTCGGACTGTATTTATGTAGAAAAAAGATCCAATTTGTGGTGATCCTGTAGGCATAAACTTGACATTCCTCTTTAATTTATGATAAATTATGACTAAAGATGAGTAATAATGATAAATCAAAACGAAGGTGATTTGCATGCATAAGGAATACATTACTCTTATGGAATTAGCTCAAAGCTTAAAAATTAGCAGGGCAACTATCGACCGTTGGAGAAAAGAAGGTATGCCTTATTATAAAATTGGAAATGGAGTTCGTTTTATTGAGTCAGAAGTATCCGAATGGATAAAGCAAAATAAATCTCAAAAGCAATTCGGCGGCTATGTGTGGAGATTACTATGATATATTTGAAGTATGTATGGCTCCTGCTAGTAGGATTTATGCGCAGAGTTATTCACAAATTACCCTTCATACTATCGTACTTTTTCCTTGTTTTTAGTGTTATTGTTTGTTTGGTAATTCTTGTTCCTAATTGCTTTGATAGGGTACCAGTACTATCATATTGCATCAGCGAGCATGAACTTCCAATTACATATGAACTGTACGGTGAAGTAAAAGTGCTTGATGCGAACGGCGATATAGTTAATAAGAATGTTGAAGTGTTTATTGGCGGGTATAGCATAGTTTTGACATCAACTGAATTTAACCTGAAATTTTCTTCTCCAAAGACGGATGAATTGTTTGTCGTAATCAGATACGAGATAGATGGAAATATACGCGAATTTACAAAATGTCTAACGATTAATAATGCGAATCATGTAATTAAAGAGGAGTTTATTATCCATGCCAGAGATTTTTGAGCTTGGAATTATTGGAATGGGACCAGCAGGAATTGGCATAGCTATGAGCCTACATGGTACATATAAAATTAAAAATACAGTATGTTTTGAGCGTGGAGGCTATGTTTCTAGTATAAATTGCCCTGCTCTATCACAAAACGAGTGTTGTTATTCAAATACATGTAGCGTTATTTCTGGAGTTGGTGGTGCATCAGCCTTAAGTAGTGGCAAGATTAGTGATTATCCAGCAGGTAGTGGTCTCGTTTATTTTTTCGATTCGGAGCAACAATTAAGAGAATTGCTTAGTGAAATAGTTCCATTTTTAACTGATAAGATTGCGCTAAAGAAGATCGAAATTGACGCTGAGACAACGAAACATACTAAATTATTCTATGGACAGAGAAATATCGATTATAAGTACTACGACGTTTACGAGTTTGACGGAAGAAGTTATCGAGGCTTTATTCAAGAAACCATTCAAGCGCTAAGGAACGAGGGACTTCGGTTGCTTGACAACTCGGAAGTTATAGACATTAATCGTGACCCGAGTACATTATGCTTTTGTATCAAAGTTAAAACGTCCGCTGGTGTGCAGCTTTTCTTTGCTCGAAATTTGGTTGTGGCAACAGGTGCACTCGACATTCAAGATAGACTAATAGAAAAACTGGTCGGATCAGCTACTAATTGCTTTGAAATAGGGGTTCGCATAGAAGCTCCAAGTAATGCTTTGGTAATGCATTATCAACACACGGCGATTTAAAACTTAAATTTGGTGCGGGAAGAACATATTGTGTAACAGCTAATGGGAAAATAATTTCCTATCGAACGGGAGGAGTGCATTTTTTAGAAGGTTATATGGAGCCTTCTATTTCAACTGACTATACGAACTTAGCCGTTCTTATAAAATGCGATGATGATAAGGCCATCCGTGATTTTATTAGCCAGTATCGCGAAGGATTTAATGGACTTCCAGTTAAACAAAGATTTGTGGATTATATAAAAGGGCAAATAAGTAGTGAGACCATAGAGACTACATTGTCCTCAGCTGTCTGCGGTGATATTAATAGCCTTTTTCCGTCGGATATTAATAGTGCAATAAAGGAATTCATAAAAGATGTTTTAGTCAAAGCCATGGCTGTACCGGAAGATGCAATAACTCTTGTAGCGCCAGAATTGAAGATTTTGAGAAATTTGCAGCTGGCTGAGAATTTTGAATTAGATAGCAACCTCTTTATTGTTGGTGCTGCAACGGGAAAGTTCCGGGGTATTCTTCAATCATTTTGTTCAGGTGTGAGATGTGGACAACTTTTAGTCGGGAGGTAATTCATAATGTACATTTGGGATGCACTTTATGGAAAAATTGAATTTAGTCCTCTTGTTTATAAGTGTATGTTATCTCCCGAGGTCCAACGTCTTCGTGAGGTTAGACTATGTAATATTAATTCGCTTTGTATTACAGGAAGCTCAAATACAAATCGTTTTGAACATTCCGTAGGGACTGCATATCTTGCAGCGATTAATATTGAAACTACCGCACAGAGCCATCTGGGGTTAGGAAAAAAGGAAAAAGAAATATTCGTAATTGCTGCGTTGCTTCATGATGTAGCAAATGGTCCTTTTGGGCATTCTTATGAATATATCATGGAAAAAAAGGGGTTTGTTCCTGAGCAAGGATTAGGGGATGTATTCACAGATGTGGTATCTGTGGGCAAAGGTGCACACAAGAATTCTTCCCCATTCGAGACCATTTTTTTTGGGAAACTCCGAGCACTTACGTCAATACTTAATAGCGAGCAAAAAGAGGAAGTTTCTCAAATAATCGCAGGACACCATCCTTTGAGCAAATTAATTAGCAATTCTATAGATCTTGATAATATTGATAATGTTTTTAGAATGGCTTACCATATGGGACTCGGCTTTAGAAGAGAAGCCCCACGAAAACTTGCTGAATCGATATACATAGAGAACGGTTCCGTGTTTTTTTTAGAAGAAGCAAAAACATATTTGGAAGAATGGTATTCAGTTAGACAAAAAGTATATAAATTTTTACTATTAAACCCCCAAGAATTTGCAGGGAAATATATGCTCACTGAAGCAATGGATATATTGTTTGAGTGCATATCTCAGGATAAAGCACAGGGGCATGATATAAAGTGGAACTATACAGATTACCAGTTAATGGAAGAGCTAGACCAGCTTAAAGAAGTATGGCTGAAACGCAAAACATTACTTTTTGAAAACATTGATGCTAGAGTATTGGCTGAAATAAAAGAGGTAGAATCTAAAGAAGAGCAAAGGATCTTACTAAAAAGGTATCTTGAAGGCCTAACATTGATGGTTCCAATCAAGGAAAAAGGGAAAACTGGGGAAAGCAACAAACTTTTATTAAGTGAAAACTTTTCTTGCAATATTCAAGGAGATAGTCCCGTTACAATTAAAAACCGTAATATGGACTTTGAGATTGACGAGAGCAAACTGTACAAAGTAGTTAATATTCGGTATAATACTTCGCAGATTATATCAAGGCTTATGACAGGGGATCTCTATCATTGCTTGATGATTTTGGAGACTCCAGATGTCAGCAAATATGGCAATTTCCTAGAGTACTCAAAACGCATAACTCTTGAGGATGAGTTGGAAGCTAAAATTCGAACTACTAAGGAGTTTTCGCGCTTAAGCATAGGAATTCATCCCATACTTGATGTAAATAAGACCGAACGGCAACTTAGAGTAAAATTTAAGGGCAGAAATGATTCTGTAGTTATCGGAGATACAGCATCGAAGAAGCTGCTCATTGGCGTTTTTATAAAAAATGAGCCTTACGGGTTAAAGCACGCCAAATTCTCTGCTGGGAAAAAACAAGACAAATTAATAGATATTGTGAAAAAATACTTCGCCTCTTATTTTGAAAATGGTGCGAAGGTTGTTCCATTATATGAGGAGGCCGACAAATATGGACAATAGTGAAATTAAGAAACGATTAAATAGTATAAATTGGAATTTTGATTTTACGATTGATTACGGAGAAGATACGCTTCATCCATTTAACTGTCGCAAATATTATTCCTATCCAGCAACCTTTATTCCAGAAATACCCTATGCGTTGATTGAAATATTGTCCCAAAAAGGAGATGTTGTTTTAGATCCTTTTGGAGGGATTGGTACTACATTTATGCAAGCATTATCCTTAGAAAGAGTACCATATTCTTTTGATATTAATCCGGTTGCCTCTGCCGTATGTAAAACTTTATATATGCTGTTTAATCCCTCTGTAGATAAGGAATTAATCAAAAACCAGCTACTACAACTTTGTGAAGGGTACGATAAGGCGAAGGATTATTCAGTTGACCTTTCGATGCAGCGGAGAGAATTGGTTGGGTGGTTTGAAAGAAGCACTTTTAATGAAATGTCATTTCTTTTTCAGCAGTTTGACAATGTTCAAGATCGAAATGTACAAGAAGTGATGAAATTAGTTCTATCCAGCATTCTTGTTACGCTTTCGAGCCAGAATAAAGGGTGGGCATATATCGCAGACAATGTAAAACCGAAAGCAGATGAACTTAGAAAGAAACATGTTTTCGAACAATATAAAAATTCGGTTAAGAACTTACTAAATGATATCATTGAGCATGTAGATAGATTGCCGAGTACTTATGAAGCCTTTTATTCCGAAATTTCTCATGAAACTCGTGTTTTTGAGGATTCCCTCGTTAATGTTGCCATGAATCCAGAAACTGTAGATCTGGTGGTTACATCCCCGCCGTATCCTCGGATGATTGATTATGTCAAATCACAAAGACTTTCCTTCAATTTCCTCAATGAAAATTTTGGAGATTATGTTGGTAAAGAAATAGGAGCGCGATATAGAAGAAGCCGTCGAGATTTTTTGGATTGTTATAAACATGATATTAAACAGGTTAATGCCAAAATTGTTAACGTACTAAAAAGAAATGGCTATTTATGTATTGTGCTTCCTGATTATGAAGCCACGGATAACCGAAAAGAAGTTATTGAAAATATTGTCGAGGATTATTTTAAATGTGGATTGACCAAAGTATTTGAGGTCGGTAGATATATCCCAAGTCATAAGCGTACATTAAGCATACAGTGGGCTACCCTTGTAAACGAGCGGATATATATTTTTCAGAAAGGATGAAATAAAATGCCTTTTGAAAGTATAATTATTACTGGAACCTCTTGCGCAGGAAAAAGCACGATTGCCAAGAGATTATGTGACTTTGTTACGAATAGCGGTGTCAGCTTTGAACAAGTAACATCGGTTACAACCCGAGAAAGACGTGCGGACGACTCAAACTATGAGTACACAAGTGATGAAGATTTTGATAAATTGCTGAGCGATAATAAGCTTTTGGTGGATAGTACATATCGAAACAAAAAGTACGGCATAAAACAAGAAGAATATAATAGAGTACTTCGAAAAGAGAAAGTTCCAATTTTAGTGATTACTCCCGCTTCTGCCACGGAGTTATTATCTAAAGGGAAAGAAAAATACATGTGTATTTTTCTTGATGCGCAGGATGAAACCCTAGTTGATCGTTGGGTTGAGCGTTTGGGGACAGATCCTAATAACAAAGCAAAGAAAGAATTTTTAAAACAGCATAAGGTAGACCGAGAATATCAAGACAAAGCACACTACATTCTTAATAATACGGATGTGTCGGCATCCGTTTCGCTGATTGCTTTATTGTGGGAATACCAAAATCAAGGAGGAGCATTATCACAAAAATTAATCAGTAGCATGATTGATTGCGGTATGCTTCTAAGAGATGCTGATCCCGAAATGATAAACGGGGCATCCTATGACTTGCATTTAGGTGACGAGTATTATTATGACGGTAAGATACAAAAACTATCAGACGAAAAACCTTTTTTAACGATAGAACCATACGACTATGCTATTGTTTCTTGCAGAGAGACAGCATGGATACCGCGAGATGTTATTGCTAAATTCGGGTTGACTGTAGGATTGTTTTGCCAAGGGATAATACTTTCTAATGGACCACAAATTGATCCTGGATTTCGGGGAACTTTATTTTGTTTGCTATTTAATACCTCTAATCGAGCAGTTCATTTAAAACGCGGCAAACATTATGCTACAATAGAGTTTAACAAATTGATTGGATATGCAGAGCCATATGAGGGGAAGTATCAAGGAAAAGAGCGCATAATAGAATATATCCCAGAAAATGCATTACATGGCGCGATTAATGAACTGAAAAAGGAAGTAGAACATTTAAAAAATGAAAGTCGTATTATGCAAAACATTTATTTAGGAGTAGTCGCGTTAATGTTTGCAATCATATCAATACTTTTAGTCCTAAAATAAAACATCTCCTAAATTGCTAATTCAGGTATTCCCCGTATTGAAGCGCTCCTCCCAGACTCGGGTTACGGGGGTGTGTAACTGATGGGTTTGGGAGAGCGCCGCACGGGTAGTGCGGAGGCCATCGGTTCGGTCCCAACCGTTTCCACCATATAAACAGATAGACTGCGAATAAAATCGCAGTCTTTTTTCTTTCAGTGTCTTAAGCCGTGGAAAAGGGACCCGGTTTTACTGGGGAAAAAGAGCGGAGCTACAATAAAAAGGCGAGCTTAATGCGAGCCTAAAAAAGAGACAGCAAATTTAAATTCATTGCAGTGATAAAAGATACCGTTTTACCCGTTTACGGGTAGTGAGGTGCGCGTAATGCGATAATATAGTTCCGCACGCCTTTAAGGGGTTAAGCCAGTGTTCGCCCCTTATAGGGGCGGTGCATATCACCAATTTACTAGTGGTTATGATTGTATGTTTCATCTTCTGACTTGGAAGGTTTTAGTGGGTGAAGTATTATATGTTTGGACAGAAAGGACATCTTTATCTGTGCCGGCAATGTAGTTGAAGCCTATGCTGGTAGAAACATATATCATAGATTTTTGAACCACACTGGCTTACCATGTAGCGAAGCATGGTGCGTTGAATACTTGGTCCCTCGGTCGGGAACAATTTGACTTATGTTTGGTGTTGACTGATTTGGAACTGTTAATATAATTTTAATTAGTTGTTTTCTTTTTCGCTGTGGTCGTGAAGTTGTTCTAGAATAGTTTTCAGTTTTTTCGGAATAGGTAGGCCGAGATTACTTGCATTCTCGAGAATTGAAATGCCCTCACTGGAAAGATAGAAGAAAATGACGGCGGAACGCAGAATGGGGGTTGCATCAATAATGCATGTATCCAAAATATGACCCACTCCGACCAGAACAAAAATTAGCACTTTCTTAAAGATGCCTTTGAGACCCAAGGTACGGGACATCTTCTTATCCACTATAGCACACATAATGGCTGTGATACAGTCAATGACTACAAAGACTACAAGTGCGCAAAGTGCTCCATCATAGCCGCCCAAAAACCATCTAAGCCAGGCATCGATTTTGCTAAAAATAATTTGAATAATTATCCACACTTTATCCATTGCGTTATTCCCTCCTTAAAATTTTCTTTTTAGAATTGCCCCCCCCTAAGGCATCATAATTTACCAATTGCCTGCATTACTTTTGGTGAGTTGCTGCCGCGTTGGTTATTAGTTGACTCCTGCACCTGCTAGAAGCGAATATCGCAACCCAAGCAGACCTGTGTTTTCGTATTCGAAAATAGTCTGTTATCTACGGAATATAAGCAGAAAATAAAAAGTGCAGCTGTCCAATATTCAAAAGCGACACAGGGCACTTTTTATATATGGACACTGAAAAAGCAATGATAATATGTATAACCAGCTAACCGTTGCCATTGAAAAAAATCGCATTATGTTGTAAAATATCTCATAAAACTTTATCGTTGATCACAAGTCTATTATAAATCAACTGGCACAATATGTCTGTGCCAGCAGTAGGTACAATTTTGTGACAACAAAGGAGATTAAACATATGTTGCTTCATCAAGTACTTAAATTGTTGGCTCGCTACATTGATGGTGCCGGATACGGAAACTCTGATTGTTTTAAAATAATTTTCGATGATAATGATTCTATATATGCAAAGGATGATGATGCTATCAGAAAGCTTTTTGCAGGGTCACGTGGACTCACCCAGAAAGCAATGCGTTCGCTATGTGGCATGGAAGGATTTGAGAACTTTTGTAAAAATATAGAAGTTAATTATCTGCCAATTGCAGGGAATCACAAAGGAATGTTTGATGATTTATCGTTATTGTTAACACAAAGCGACTATATGAAGGAAAACGATAAGCAAAAAATAATAGCAGCCTGTGACTATAGACAGACTGCCGAACTTTCAAGATTTATTGCCGCTTGTTTAATTTGCGGGAACTATAACACAAAACAAAGCAAATTAAAAAAACCGTTGATTAGGGAAAATTACGCACTAAATTTAGATTTCATGAAACTTAATATTTCAATGGAGTCGATTGAAATAAAGAAAGAGTTGTGGATTGCCGCACAAAGAAACTTTATTGAATCTCGTCGCAAAGGAAATCGTTTTTATTCGCTAAATATTATTGAACGCCTTCTTCCTTATGGGTATGTTGATATGGGATATCTCGTTACACAGGGCAAAACAGAAGACGGAGCGATCGCGTCTTTAGTTGATTTAAGCCGATATACCGATGAAAACATTGCAATTGTTGGTGACGGTGGAATAGGAAAAACCACTTTTCTTCAGCATTTGATGCAGGAAACCTTTTTGACTGCCGATGGGACCCCGATAAAATATATGCCTCATGCTTCGGTAATGTTTTTTATCGAACTTAATCGTTGCCCCGAGCATATCGGCGATTGGTATGATAACTCTTTGAAGAAAACAAACTTTATTACCCGTTATATAGGCCAGATAAAAGAAAATCACAGCTCTTTAGACTCTGTTTCTGAGGAAACACTTAATCTTTTGGAGAAAGAATTTCAGAAGATACCACCCGAAGGGGAAAAACCGCAGTATCTACTGCTTTTGGACGGATTTAATGAAGTTCGTTCTGACCGTTCAATACGAACATATTTAAGTAATGAAATATCGGTTTTAAACCACTATCCCAATGTCCGCATTATAACCACAAGCAGAGAAACACAATCTGCGTACTATGCATCGGAGTTTAAAACAATCAGATTGATCGGACTCAATAAAAGTGATATAAGGGAATATTTGCACAAATGCAAAATGCCGGAACACAGCATAGGTAATACGATGGCTTGCGAATCTTTGGTTCGCTGCTTGAAAATTCCTTTGTATTTATGTATGTTTTCCGCCAAAAACTCAGATGATGATTTCTTGCCGCAAACTGCCGGTGAAATACTGTATAATTTCTTTCACAGAGATTCTGCGTTTTATAACGCCCGTATGCGTATGAAAGAAACCCGAAGTTGCAAATTAGATAGTAAACAGATTGCTTTGGTTTTGGATTTTATTATCCCGTATATTGGTTGGACTTTTGAAACCAATGATACTTTTTCTGTGAATGAGCAGGAGTTCTATAACATCGCTGAGCAGGCATTAAAATGCACAAAAACGCTGATGTGTATTAGCTGTTCTAACCCGTTTAAAGATTTTGATTATAACGGTAAGATATTGAAAAATGCCGTCGAATCGTTATATGTAAATGATAAACCTGACATAGATACAATCATTTCCTGTATTTATGATTATCTCGGTATTGTTTATCAATATCAAATTAACGAAGGGGAATTTTCCGACAGGGTTCGTTTTTCTTTCTGCCATCACCATTTTCGTGACTATTTTTCGGCTATGTGGGATGTGCAGCTTTTATCAATGCTGCAATGCATAAATGAGTCCAGCTTTGATTGCTCACCAGAAGAATGCTCATATCGATATTATTTAGATAAAAGACACTGGCAAACGGAAAAGGTACAGTTTGTCAGCGAAGTTTTGATGGAACACAGAAATCGTCCAATATTAAGCCTCTCAAGCGGAAATTGGTATATCCCGAAACCAACTTATGACGAACAGAGAGTTTTAAGTAGAACGCTTGACTATTGCAGGAAGCTTCATAAAAATTATATTGATACGCAGCACCTGATACAAAACGTACTTTCAGCTATCCTGTATGGTCGAAAAGAATATTCAGGCTTGAATCTGAGTAATCTCAATCTAAAAAACTGCCGTTTCTTTAATATAACCTGTAGCCGAAAAGGAAAGAGACATACTCTTGCAGCCGATTTTTCGGGTTCAACCCTTACAAAAGACAATTTTGTTCCCGAAGGCCATCAAAATGCAGTTATGGAGTATATCTATAACGGTCATCAATGTTTTACCGTTGACGATTTTGGCGTCGTAAAATGTTGGGACATACTTTCGGGAAGGCTGGAATATGAACTGCAATCTAAAGATCCGCTCGGGATTTCCGATTTTTCTTCAAAAGGGTTTATAAAAGTGTCAAATGACGGATGTTGGCTTGCAGCAAAAGTTCAGGAAACTCAATCTGACGGAGATGTTGTATATGTAAATCTTTTTGATTTAACCAATCCAAGTTCAAAACCGAAAGTAATAATGCCACGTACTCGCCATAAAATGCTGACTTATTTTACCTTTACTTCCGATTCAAAAAGTCTGCTTATGTTATGCGATAGAAAGATTGTTTATTGTGTGGATTTAATGACGCAGGATGTTCTTTACGAATGCGAGTTTGATTTATATAAGCACAGTGAACTTTATGCAGAGTCTGCTCACTCTTGCATATTTGCTTACACGGCGGAGTACAGCGTATATGAAACAGACCCGACGATAATGTCAACATGGATAAATGATGACGCTTACAGTGATGAAGCAGGAGAATGGGATTATAGCGATGATGAAAACGAAGATGATGACCTCCTTGCAATACCTTGTTCTATTTATGCTTTAATGCCAGATTCGAGTGAAATGCAGCTATTGTATGATTTTGCCTCAGCACCAGGTACATCACCGACAGTTACATTTGTGCCAGAAAAACAATGGTTTTTACTGCACAATTACAATAATCATTGCCTTGAGCAATATGATTGCAAAACTAAAAAGTGTCGACGGGTTCTTGAGGAATTAAAAGTCGTTGAAGAAACTCCGCCTGCATCTATTCAAGTAAACCATTCGTATCCGAACGAGTTATACATTGTATATCCCGATGTGTGCTTCAATGTCGAAGTGTCTGATGATGGAAACAGCAGTATTTTGATGATTTATAATATCTCTGGTGCAGAGAAATTATTGGAAAACCCGGATAACAGCGATGAACTTCAATTTAAACCAAATGTAACGCCCACAATGAATCGCTTTATTGTTTCCGATGATAGCAACACATATGAGTGGGATATTGAAAATGATCGGCTTACCCTTAGGTATAATACGACACAGTACGGTTGTTCTGCCCTTTTTGCAGATCCGATAAGAAATATTTTTATTCTTGTTCATGAAAACAACGGAGTATCGATTTTTAGCGGAGCGCCGCTTAAATTAGTCAATCAATATTGTTTTCAGGAACCGGGCTATTTAATTAACAATTCCGTATTCGATGCAGATCTCAATCTAATAGCACTTTCGTTTACAAAACCTGAACATGAGAAAATAATACTTTTAAACTTATCAACTGGGGAGCAGAAGGATATATACTCCACAATTTACATAGGAGAAAGTATTGAAAATCTTTGCTTTAGTAATAATAGAAATACTCTGTTGATTACCACACAATACCGTTGTATGGAATATGACTTGGAACAAGATATTTCTTTATTCATAGCGAACTCCGGTGAGAATGAACGCTTTGCCGCCGGTGCATATGTCGGCGATGAAATAGAAATCGCCGTAGTAGAACACTCCTGTGTCGCAGAGCCTAGAGTAAAGCCGTATTGTATTTATTACAAAAAGAAATTCTATGTCGATGGCTATAAATTTGACAAGGTCTGGTGCTATGAAATGCCATTCCTTGAAAAATCGGATTTTCAATATTTCCTGCATTATTATAACGATTTTGGCCGCTTGGGAAGTCTTGATGAAAATGGTATGCAGCAGTATTGGGTAACTGAGGGCTTTTTCTTAGAGAAGAACGAACATACGAAGAAGTTGCTCACTCCGAAATGTTTCAAGTGGCAAAAGAACCATAAGGTTTCTTATGACAAAAAATTCGGTTGCCACGATATGATTTTCGTATATCATTCGTCGGCTTTAGAAAATCAGTACGGTTGTGGCAAAAGCAGTTACAGCTATATATACTTATCCAACAATATGAATGAAGCAATTTTTACGAAAAGCAGAACAGAATTATATTATTGTAAAGCTATAAAAGCATTAACATATCAATCCCTTGAAAAAAACTTTAAGAAGCATACAAAAAATGCACATCAAAATGCTTTTTGGGATTTTGCAGTACCGCAAAACAGCAATACTTTGTTGGGGTGTTACGAAAGCTATAACCTAATATCTGTAAATGCAGCGGATAATATGCTCTTAGACACAGTTGAATATTTTCCAGGTATATCAATCTTTGGCTGTAATTTTTCAAATGCAGATATTGATGAAGGTGTGCAACTGATTATTAAAGTAAATGGAGCATGAAGAAGAATAAATAATAAGGAAAATACATTAAAACTAACAAAACAAATTATATTCAATCTTTGTTGAGAAAGAGTGGGATTAAAATCCTGATATGGGATTTACACGGTTGGTTTTCAATAAGGGAAAAATACAAATAGGGCCTTTTTAGTGAAATATATTCAAGGGCGTTTACCCGTCTGACCGGGAGAGCGCTTGAATGGCATTCAAGAGGTCAGCGGTTCGATCCCGCTTATCTCCACCAAAGGAAAAGCCTCGCAGAACCTTGATGTACAAGGACTGCGGGGCTTTTTCTTATTGCTTTTACAAGGTTGTAAATTGGAAATAAATGGAAGAAAAAAGAAGAAATACGAACAATTTTTTCGTACTTTTTTCGTACAACTTCATTTCATCTTCTCTACGTATTCGTTTAGACCCTTTGCGACCTCCTGCATGCGGGTCTGGCGAATATGCGTGTATATATCCTTGGTCGTTTGGATCTTGCTGTGCCCCATCAGCTCCTGCGTTGCCTTTTCATCCACGTTGGCATCATAAAGCAGTGTCGCGTAATCCGTACGCGAATTTCGACGCCGAGGAAAACCGAAAGGCGTATGACCTCTCGCAAAAGCAGCGCGCCATGGAACGCCGAATCCGCCATCAGAAAACCAAGCTCTCAGGGCTTCGGCAAGCGGTAGACAGCGCGCAGGATGACACCGTAAAAACCGAATTGCAAAACGAATACGACATCGAAGCGGTCAAACTTGGGATATACAACGCGCAGTACAACCGGTTTTGCGAAGCAAACGACCTGAAACGATTGTCCGACCGTATTTCCGTCGCAAAATGGACGCGTTCCGAAGCAGGCGGGGCAACACAGGAGGCGAAAAATTACACAAAAAACTTGAATTATATCAAAAACGATGCTATTCTAAAAGCGGAAAGTAATTTGCCGAAAAAACGAACAGATTTACCGGACGAAATACTACAACATACTGTAAACATTTCTTTAGAGGCAACATCCAAACTTCCAAAAATGGAAAGTGTAGTCCCGAAAGGAACCACGTTGACCAACGTGTATGTTATGGCAGGGGACGGTACTTCTACGCCGATCCGCGACCTGAAACGTCTGTATACTTCATACCGATTGCCAGCAAAAGATTGGCAGAAAAAATCTGGTACAGTCCTTGGCAAGCATTTTAGTTATACAATCCATTGGTATGAAAATAGAGGGCGTATTCCCATAGAAGAAATCAAGTTGAAAGGAGTTGGAAGAACAGAATGATGCGTGTGAAATATATCGGTCCGAACATTGGTGTGGACGGTCTGTTTAATGGCGGTGTCTATGAGGTATTAGAAGTAGATGAGCTTACCGGTATGCTCCGCATCATCGATGAGAGCGGCGAAGACTATTTGTATTCGCCGACAAAGCCAAGACCGATTGCCGGTGAGTATGCCGGCGGTCGCTTTGAAATTGTTGAAGATGATAACGTTTCTACTCTGAAACGCGCTTTAAGAATGTGATGTGAATCTAAAGCATCTGCTTTGCAGGTGCTTTTTTTATGCCTTTTTATAATCTCAGCGCCATCAAACGAAGGCGCTGTTTTTATATACGCTTGCCCGCGTATAAAGGGCTAAACACCTTTGACCGCAGACAGCGCGGTATAAAATCATGTGGAAAGGTTGAGTTTATGAAAAACATTCAGGAGATTCTTTCGGATTTCGGGCTTACCGTGCCGGAGGAAAGAGCCGGGGACTTTGACAAGGTCTTTCGGGAGAACTACAAGAGTACCGCCCCCCTGAGAAAAACAAGAGGTTGACTTCTTCATAGTAATATAGTAATATAAAAAATAAATTATAGAGGGAAAAAGGGGAAGAAAACTATGAAAAATAAACACGGCGCCGTATTTTTGCTTGTGATTTGTTTACTGGTTTCTGTTTGGGTGCCGGCTTTTGCGGATAACGGTACATTTCAGTACGCCAATTATTCTGGTGGGGATGGCATCATACTTACCGATTACAGCGGGCCCGGCGGAGAGCTTGTTATCCCGGCCGAATACAACGGGAAACAAGTCGTGGCGGTGGGAAATCTCGGCGAGAACAAATCAGTTACCAAGGTTACTGTTCCCGAGGGAGTCACGCACTTAATTGGCAGCTTTCAAAATATGTCGGCATTAAAAGAAGTTGTTTTGCCGAACAGTTTGAAGGAAATCTGGTCTTTTACTTTCAGCAACACAGGGCTTACGGCGCTTTCCCTTCCCCGTGGTGTAACGACATTAATTTTAGATGCTATATGTAACAATGCGAATTTAAAATCTATTTCCATCCCGGCTTCTTGCGAGGTAATACCTACGGCAGCTATCCATTCCAACCCGGCGCTGCAATTGTTTTCGATTGATCCCGGGAATCCGAATTGGACGACAACGGCGAACGGTACGTTGCTGATGCATAAAGCAACGCATGAGGTCGTTTCTTGTGCCGGTGGTGCGGTTCCAAAAGTTTTGACAGTGCCTGATGAGGTAAAAGCGCTTCGTTCGTTTTCTCTTTCCGGCTGTCCGAGCTTGGAGACTTTGATTTTGCCGGAATCCATCAATAGCATGGACGGTGACGTAGTTTTAAATTGTCCGCAGCTTAAAACGGTTTATGCAAAAGCCGCCAGTTTTGACCTCCCGCCATATGCTTTTTATCAAATCTCCGGGCAAGTGACGGTATATTGTAATCGTTCTTCCGATATGGAGGACCCTACGGATTTTACGGTTAAGCCTTACGTCAGCGGAATGGAAAAAACCAATCTGAGTCAAGCCACGGCAGAAGGGGAAGTTGTCACGTCCCCGAAATCATCTTCAGTGAAATCCAGCGGAACAGACTCCGTAACATCCGATTCTGAAGTAACAACCGGTGCTGTACTTTCCACGGAAACAGCGACCACGGATTGCAACAATGCGCCAGAAGCAGTTGCCAATTTAGATGTACAAGCTTCGGGAAATGTCGAAGAGCAAACACCGAAATCTTATTATGGATGGTGGATCGGTGGAACTGTCTGTGTGTTCTTACTGGCGGCGGGTGTGACGTTGGTTGTTCTAAAGAAAAAAGGGAAAATACAACTTAAGAAAAAAACATAAAGAAAAAGCAAAAACCGCCTGCAAGCTTCGGCTTGCGGGCGGTTTTCATTATATCGATGCGGAAAAATCCCGCATTTTTTCTGTTCTCGTCTTCTGGCTGTTGCAGTGGTATTTGTAGGTGCCTTTGTAAATGAAGACGGTTACCGCTTTTGTCGTACCTTTACCAGGGACTATCATTCCCGACATTTTGTCCAATGAGCAGCAAAACGTACATTACAGCTTTACTTATGCTGAAGGGCACATTTGTTCAAAAACACGATTCAGCCAAAGATCTTACCTTCTAAGTGAATGCTGCATAGCAAAACACAAGGAAAACGCCCGTGCAAAGAAACGGCCAGGCAACAAGGCTGAATTTTGCAAATGAATTTGGATAGGTCACTCTCTTTTCTTTTATTCCGCGTAGGGCAACATACCAAAGCCACATGGAAAAACCGTATGCGATGCATATAAAAAGGAATGTAAAAACAGCAGCTATCAAAGAATCAGGAAGCAATTCTGCGCAGAGTCTCCAGGGCGCAAGGACGAATCCGAAACCAAGTCCCCACCAAAATAAAACTTTGATATACCATGGAATATTTTTTGCTCTTGCTTTCCATAAAGCCCATATGGAACCCCCGCAAACGATAACGGCGGCGAGCAAACTCAACGCAAGATTCATAAATATAGCCTCTCTATCCGACGCATCATGATCACATTGCCTACTGCAAAATCAGCGCCTCCTGCACGGTTTCAAAATCTTCTCCGGCAAGGTATGTGATCTCTAACGTGTGCTCGTCTAAAAACGCGGCGTCGGTCAGTGCGTCCGCAGGAACGCCGGTCTCGGAAAAATCGCGGTCAAAAGACCAAAAAACGGTTTCGTCAAAAATATCCCGCACGATTAACTGCGCGTCTTGCCCGTTTAGAGCCATATACACGATTTTCCCGTTTTCGATCAACTGCGGATTTTCATATATCGGAGAAACGCGACTGTCGGCAACGTCAAAAAATTGATATTGCGTCACATTGCCTGCGCCTGTGCGTTGCTGCAAGATCCCGTTTTCCAACAGCCGAAACTGCGGCTTTGTTTGCAGCATGGATTCCTCCAAAATATCCCCGTCGGCATTGCAAATCGTAACGGCATAGGCGATCTCTCCCGTCTGCGTGCGCGCTTCCGAAACGGAGTAGAACGCATCTGCTTCTTGGCCTGCCCCGCACGCGGCGCAAAGTAAAAAAGAGATCCCTATGCAAACCCCGCATACCGAAACGGCAAGGCGGCGTAAGCCGCGTTTTGGTCGGTGAAGTCTCATGCTGGCGCTCCTTTCTCTGCACTGTGCCGCGAAAAGCTGGGTACACATCCCGAATCGGGACTATAAATCAAAAATTTCCGTAACCACTTCGTCATTTGGAAGCTGCCAATAGGTCAATTTAAGCTGCTGCCCGTCTTGCAGGAATTCGGGCTTGCAATCACCCAGCACACAGGTAACGGAAAAATCCCGGTCGAATTCTTTGTAATATGTCGCGGGATCAAACATATTTTGTACGACCAAAAGGATCTCTTCTCCGCCCATAGAAAAATAGGCGACTGTTTCGCCGTGCGTCGCCAAAGGCATGGAGAAAAATGGAGATACGCGACCCCTTGTGGTGTCATAATAGCGCACGTCCCACAAGGGCCCGCCGTAGCCGTACGTCAACTGCAAAATGCCATCCTTTTCATCGAATGAGCCGCCGCCGCGCCAGTCATGATACCCCTGGTCGAGCGTTTCGCCGTTGTCATCCAGCACGACATAACGATACGCGGTTTCTTCCGCATTGGTATAAATTTGGTAGTTGTCGCCTTCTTCGCATAAAACATCAACAGAACTTAATATATCCCAGTTTCTATCTGCATTTTCCGTGTCAGCTATACTGCTTTCTGCCGAAGCTTCCGCGTTGACGGCTGTGCTTTCGGAACGGCATGCTGAAAAAGAGAAAACGAGCAAACAAAGCGCGGTAATAAGGCCGCAAAACCGTAATTTTTCCATGGAACTCTCCTTCCATAACCGGAAATCCAAAAGGCATAGCCCGTTTTCAAATTTCACATCTTTCCCGCGGTGCACCAAAACGTCACGGGCTTTTATCCCAACACAAACCTCTGCGTTTCCTCGTGCAAATCTTCCCCGGAAACATACAGAACGTCCAATCCTGCGCCGTCCGCCGTGAAGGTCGCAGATAAGATCGGCTCGCCCACCTCGGAGAGCGGCGGGGAAAACTCGGAAAACGTTTTTTGATAGGCGTCCTGATCAAAAATGTCCTGCACAACGACGCTTTGCCCGTTGCCGTAAGCAACCCGGCTGCCTTGCACGTCATAGATACATGTGAAGGTTTCTGACTTCACACCGTTTGCATAGTCATAGAAAAATCCCCATTGCGTACTCGCGCCCGTGCCTGTTTGCAGGGAAAAGGTCAAAAGCTGCCCGTCCATTTTGATTTCCGGCGGGCGTGTGCTCTCGCCATGCTCGATCACTTCGCCGCCGCGGCCGTAAACCGTATAGATGTATTGCCCGTCCTGTTGCAGGATTTCTGCATAGTCCGTTTGCAGGAGGACTTGCGATTGTTCTGCACTCTGCCCTGAAACGGCAGTTTTGTCCGCCTTGCCGCAGGCGCAGAATGCGCAAAGACACAAAATCAGTCCGGCGAAAAAATGTTTCCGCATAATCTGCCTCCGTGTAATGTGCTTCGGCCGCATGCAGCTTTTCTTATTCAGCCTGCTTTTGTTTCTGTGCGTATAAATACAAGATCCTTTGCTCGTTTAACGAATCACAGGAAATCTGCGTAATGCGGTTTATGTCCGCAAAAGCGATGCCGTCCTCGTTCCCAAAGGGATCTACTTGTTTGATTTTACAGATATTACCTTCCACCTTTTCAACACACCCGGTAAGGTCATCCAAGCCGCTGGAATTGACTTCGATCGCAACGATTTTTCCCGCCGCCTTTGCATACAACAGCACGTCCGTTTTGACATCCTCTGCCGCAGCCGGTATGCGCACTTCGGGCATGCTGTGCCTGGCACAAAGTGTATTTATTTTTCGGTCATAGCGTTCGCTGATTTCTAAATATTGGATCGCCGCGATCTCTTGCACAAGGATACCGTCGTATTCCCCATCCGGGGAAATCAAATACATGGCAAAATTTTCATTGTCCGTACACAGGAGTTTGCCATACGCAAATTTGGTCGTGTCGGACGGATTGGCATATACAGCCACATTGAGATCTTTTTGAAGCGCCTTGGTTAAAACATCTTTCATTTTATTTTTCTCCTTTTTATGGGGGTACGATCCGGGCAGGTGACGGCGGGGCACTCGCTTCCTGTACCTACGGAACAAACGCCTCTATTTGTTTTTCTTTTCGTAACGTTTCATTTCCCGAATCGTGATTTCTTTGTCGCAAAACGGACAATAAAAGACCTCAAAGGAAAATTCTACATTCCCGAACATGTAACCATCGCCGCCGGCCAGCGAAAAGTCAAAGTTTTTGGCTTCCTCCGATTTGGAGTTTACAGTCCTTTTGACGCGCTTTACGGTCAACGGTTGGTTGCACTGCGGGCAGAAATGCTTTTTTCGGTGCACGTAGATCGGGCTTTCGAGCATCCACTTCTTCTGCTTCATCTTACTACAAAACCTTTCCTTTGTAACGAGATTTTGAAATTTTGTGAACGGGCGCGCCCCAAACCGATTTCGGCAAGCGCCGCTCCGCGCCGGCAACGCCCCGTCAGAGGGGGGGAGGGCGCGTATCGGGATCCTGCTATTCAGGCAGGGCTGTATTCACGAAACAGAACAGTCCCCTGTCTTTATTATGCAAGCCAAGATACTGCAAACGTCAATGGGACGGCTACAGTTAGGAGAATAAAGATAAAATATACAATAGCTTTAGAAACCGGTTTTAATTCCTCTTGTCTTAGAAAGAACAGAAAAAGCCAAATTGGGATCACCAATATTAGTAATATAATGTCGTTGCTTTTCTGGTTTTGAGAGAGATGCCAAATAGAATCTAATACTTCTGCAAGTACAAATGAAACGACTTCTATTGCAATAAGAATTCGATATTTCTTTTTTCTTAAAATTGTATACATATTGATCCTCAGCAAGCGTGCCATTTTAATCGATCAGCTCAAGAAATAATCCGAACAGAATACATATTGCTAAGCCAATTAAGCCCCCTTTGATTACCTTCATATTTTTTGTTTCGATTTCATTGTGCTTATATCCCTATAAAGCAATCTCCGCCTCAATATGATCGCCGCCCACATGGCGGACGGGGATGCTGACGCCGACAGTCTGCGGTGTGACGTAGCTTTGACAGCTCCAGGAGTCGGCGTCGCACGATTGCAAAGCAGACAAAAGCGCATCCGCGTTCGGATAGTCCGCCTGAAAAACCTCCCAAATTTCGGAAGAGACGCTTTCCTGCACTGCCGCATAAAGTGTTTCAGCAAATGCTTCATCTACAGGGTGAAGCATGGAAAGCTTGACTGCCCACCCGCTTTGCAGATCGTAGGTGCGCGTCTGGAACAGGCTTGTGGGATACGCCGCCGTGCGGACGCTACCCGTCCCGGTAAACGCAATGCTCAAATATTCGGCATCGTACCGCTTGATCTCATATGTAAGCTCTAATTGCAGATCCGAATACGCTTCGCCGTAATACGCCTCTGCAAAGCCGGTCACAAAATCCAGAATATCCGCATTGATCTCCTGCATACCCTCCGCCGAAAACACGGGGTAAGCGATGGAGATCTGACTGTTTGCGTGAGAAGTATCGGTATAGACCTCATCCCGCACAGAGAAATCCACTGCCGCGTCCTCGCTTGGCACCGCGGTCGTTTCAACAGCAGCAGCGGTCACTTCCACTGCCGCAGGCATTTCCGGAGCGGCACAGGCGCTCAAGCAGAGCAGCGCGGCTGCAAAGAGAATCAAAATGAAGGCTTTTTTCATGGATCTTTCTCCTTCCAAACCGTGTTCAAGAAAACGCAACATCCGAATGTCTCACAACAGAACGTCTTCCGGCGTGAATTCTTCCGGGGTTATGCCGATCTGTGCGCATGAGACACGCAGCGCGTTCCCGGAGATAAACAGAACCAGACCCTCCACCGCTTGTTTCAGCCCTTCGCGCTTGTATTTTTCATCGGCTTGTGCGAGGAGCCTCTGCGTCAAAGGCGCGTTTCGCCCTTCTTCGACAGTCCAATCATAGATATTGGGCGAATATCCCCAATCGTCGCAGCACTGCATATCGATCCCGTAGACAGAACGGAATTCGATGCAGTAAGCGGTGCGAACATGATGGATCTTTGTGCGAAACCGCAGCGTGTGCGTCTCTTCGTCATATTGAAACCCCAGAAAAATGCCGTCGTGCAGGTAGGGGAGCTCGACGTTTACATTGTCTCGTGTGATTGTCAGCAAAATATGTACCTCCGTTTTAAGCGCTGTTCTTTAGAAATACTTTTTTGTCAAAACGCGGATTGTTCGTTTTAACGTTTCTTCCCTGTTTTGTAAAGCCGCTTTTCGAGCTTGGGGTCGATTACGACATTCGGATTTTTGGCTTTGGCGTTCTCTATGATTTGCCGCCAAAATGCAGAATTGTTTTCATGGTAGCTGCCGACACCGACTTTCCCGAAGCTGCCGCAATCTATGATGAGGCTTTCCAAAGCGCGTGTATGTGAAATCCCGAAATGCCGTATGCCGACGATTTGATCGAATGAAATTTCATGCATATTTCCGGAGTTCGGAAAAACCAGCTTTTCCTCGCTGATTTGTGCAGGATTTTTATAATCGAACCATATAAAGCCCATCGCAGGGATCACCCCAAGCAAGGCTAAGACCAACAGTGCAAAAGTTCCCCAAAACGAGCGCGTATACCGGTATGCTGCACAAAAGACGATTACGAGCCATAGCGCAAGGGAAACCATGTCACAAATATAATACCTTTTCTTATATTTGTAGGTTTTCATGTACTTGCAGATTTCCTTTCTGTGTGCAATCCTATATTTGTAGTCTCTGTCTTTAGTCGGTTTCATACACCTGCCGAATGACTTCGTCAGCAATCTCCCGCCATTTCGGATACGAATTCAGTATCTCTTCATAAGATTGCGTCAACACACCGCCCGGGACTTTGCCTTCGCTTTTTACCTCTTGGGAATCGAAAGAAAAGCATTTGTAGTTTTCACAAATATCCGCATTTTCAAAATAATCGGTATGGATTTTTTGCGCTAAAAAATCAATCAATTCTACCACATGGTCTTGCATAATGACCGACACAGCGCCGTATACGTTATTTCGATATGCTTCGGCTTGCCGGATTTCCGCTTCCGTATATTTCCGCAACCTCTTTTTCTGCAGGCGAACAGCGGGCTGCTCGAGTAAGCGGATTAAGGCGGAAAACGACAATGGCGGCAGCAACTCGAAGCCTTCCTCCTGACCCCACCCGAAATCATACAGCAGTCGTTTTCGGTAGAGCTCACCGGTTTGTATATTTTTATAAAGCCCGTTTTCGAGCTTTTCAAACAGAGTTCCCTCGTATTGTGGGGAGAAATGAATCGTGATATAAAAATAGGATTTCATACGCCCTCCGGCTATTCCGTTTGCCGCACCTCGGCAGAAAATGTCTCGCACAGAATGTGCATTTTTCCCCCGGACAGGGATTCAAACAGCAAATAAAGCAGGTCGTCCATGGACTGCCCACAGGAATGCAAAAGCGGCTCTATAGATGGGTCGCTGTCCTTGGCGATCAGGCACGAGATCGTGGGGTCACTGCCGTATAACGTCTCCCACACATCGCCCTGCGCATGAAAATCTGTGGAAAGCAATAGCTGAACGCCGTCAAACACCATGGCAGTTTCCGCTTTTTCATACGGGTTCTGCGTTGTGATCCACAGCTTTTTTTCTGCTTTGTTATACTCGATTTGCGTAAACACGGCGTCGTGCATGGGCAAATGTTTCAGCAATTCGGGGAGTCCCCGTTTATCCTTTACAGAAATACGGCGCATCGTAGATTCCTCCGAAAATCAATTCATATACGAGGGCATAATAGCGTGAATGCCTGTTGTGCGGACAAAAATCGAAGCATGTGTCGGAAACGGCTTATTCCGATGCCGGATCGCCGGTTATTTCCCATGTGTTCCACAGTTGTTCGGCTTCGGGGATCGGTTCTTCTACATACGTTTCCAAAAGCATGGTCATATATTTGATATGCAATACCCGATCACGATAGGCGTTGATTGCCGTAATCAGAGAACTTGCGGCATACTGTGTTCCTAAACCTATATCCGCTTCCTGCATTAACGCGCGGTCAAATTCTGCACCCCGGTCGAGCCCTTGCGTCCATGCCGCCTGCGCCGCGTCAAACGCCGTGCATTGCGTTTCGGTCAGACGCTGCTTCAGGTTCAAAACGGAATGTTCCATTTCATTGATCCACAGTTGCAGGCAGGAGTTAAAGAAAATCTGCTGTTCACGCGTCCCGGACAAATCCGTAGACTGCATGTCCCGTTGTATTTTGGCGTCAAGGGGGTTTCCCTCTAAGGCACGGTCAAAGTTGCTTTCGGCATTGCCGTTATATACCTCATAAACAGCATAGGTCTGCAGCGGGAAAAAGGATGGTGCAGACGCCGGTTCACCGTCGGCAGCCAAAGAGCCTGCGTCCGTATAGGCAGAGCCGCCGGCGTTGGACAAGTCTTCCTGGTCTTGCCGTGCACAAGTACACAGCAACAGCAATGCGAGCAATGCAAAGAAAAATCCTGCGACATGCTTTTTCATGGTATACACTTCCCGGAGATGTTCATCTCTTTTACACAAAAAGCGCTGCGCTCCGTTTCGGAGCGCAGCGCTTTCTTGCGACTGTCTGTACCCTTTTCACCACGACCCCATAGTTTATTATATCGTGCCGGGGGCAGGAGTGTCAATATGCATGGAATAAATCCTGGGAAAAGATATTTTTTAGTGAAAAAAGATAACAATCAGGCTTTTTCTTCAGCCTGTGGCTTTTTGAACCGTTGAATGACCTTATCCAAATTCCCGAAGAACATCGAGAAAGCAAAGCCTACGACTACGAGCACGATGCACAGCACCCATTGCCCGGTGCCGGCGGGTACGCACAGTGTACCCTCTTCCGCATAGAGCACGTTCGGAATGATGGACAAAAACAAGCCGAAGATGATCGAAAACGTCCCGGTGTAGAAACGCTTGATAAGCTGGTTGATAATAAAGGAAAAGAGCAGCACGCCGATGCCGAGTCCCACGGCGGCGGGGATGAGGATGCGGAAATTGAGGTCGGCAAGCGCGCTGACATACGTCTCATACAGCCCCAAAGAGGAGAGAATAACGGCACTGTCTACGCCCGGAATGATGTAGGAACCCGCCACGGCAAGCCCGAGCAGCATCGACTGCAGGAGGTTGGGGTCGGTGATCGCCGGGAACAGGTCGCGGTTCAGGAAAAACAGCGAGAAGCCCGCCACAGCGGCAACAAGAATGAAAATATAGTATTTCCAATGGAAGCCGTTTTTCCGGACTTCGCGGAAAAACAGGGGGAGCGTCCCGATAACCAGCCCCAAAAAAGCATAGCGTGTGTAGATCTCATAGTTCTGCAGGAAAAAGTCGATCACCTTGCTGAACGCTAAAACGCCGATGCCGAAGCCCAAAAAGAGCGGCACAAGGAACGCTAAATTCTTTTTGAAATGCTTGAACAGCGTGCCGATGGCATTGACCGTTTTTTCGTATAGGCCGAAGATGACAAGCAGTACGCTGCCGCTCAAGCCCGGCGCTATGCCGCCGATACCGACGACGATACCCTTTAGAAAATTACGCATATACGACTCCTTCGGTTCTCGTGCGGCGGTTATAGTTGCTGCGCCGCACGGCGTTGGGGTTCTGACAAAGCATCAGCCGTCCGCAAGGGACGGCTGATGTGTCGGGATACTCAAAAATTAAGCAACCGTTTCGGAAACAAAAGTATCATCGCAGCAAGAACAGGAAACATAGTTTTCCGCGTCGTTGCCGATGACGACCTTTTTGCTCTCCACATATTTCTTCACTGCGACATAGACGCCGAAAGCGGCGGCAGCGACAGCAGCGATAACCGCAAGAATCTTCAAAACCTTTTTCGCTTTTTCCATGGAAACGTCCTCCTTAAATCGCAAAATTTGTGCTTAGTGTTATTATAGACGCACCCACGGCAAAAGTCAATAAAGAAATGGAAACTTTACCTGAACATCATATGGCTTTTGATGCGTTGGGCACGGCTCACGGCACCTTACAGCTCAAAATCCGAATAATCCGGCCAGCCGTCCCGCAGCTGCGGAACCTCCACGTTCATGCATCCGTGCAGGAAAATGTGCACAAGGGACTTGAAGATCGCCATTTGCCGGTCAAAAAAGAGGTTCGGATCATTTTTAGCGTTATCCAGCCGAGGCAGCCCCATGCAAACGGAAATATACTGGATAGTAATATTGGAGATCATGGAAAACAGCTTCTGGCGGTTTTGGTCATCGGGAAAGTAAAATTGAAAGATCTCCTGCCATTTTACCAGCAGAACTTCATTGCGGAAGACTCTTATCATCTCGATGACAGGTTCTCGCAGATGATCCGGCGGCGAGAGCTTTGCCCGCCCCATGAAAAAAGCAAAATTCATATTGCGTTTCCATACATCCTGCCAAGCAGCAAAAAAACGCAGAATATTTTCTTCCATCGACAGCGAAGGGTCAGGCTCAAACGCCAGCAGATTTTCCTTCATACGCTCCAGGCAGTATTGCAATGCGGCGAGATAAAGCTGATCCTTGCTTTCAAAATAATAATACAGTCTGCCTTTTGTGATCTGCCCGTCACGGCAGATCTGATTGACGGAAGCCTTTTCATATCGGATATGCGAAAATTCTTTAACGGCGGCATCCAAAATTTTCGTTCTGCTCACAGCGGATTTTGTCTTTTGGTCCATATACAACCTCCCGACGCTTTTTAATAGTATAGCATAAGATTTTAACTTTGTAAAGCGGGAAAGCACTCGAATGTGAAAAAACAGACTTTTTATTAGCATATCGTAAAAAACAAAAAAACAGGTCTGTTTTTACACACAAATAAAACAAAATATGGGATTAGATAAGATTTCTTTTTGAATAAGGATAAATTGGCTCAATTTTATAAAAAGTGCACATATTTCCCGGACGCGATTTAGAGATAACGCGAGATTGACTTTATTTTATCAATAGGATTATAATAGCTTTGTACAAAAAAGTCTGTTTTTAGGAACAGACCGCATGAAAAAGGAGAGAAGAACATGAAAAAGCACAAAAAGCTTTTAAGCGTCCTCTTGTCCGTGCTTATGGTGCTGTCGGTCATTTCGGCAGGCCTTGTAGCGGCTGCGCAAGAGCCTGACGGAGCGGTTACGGCTCTTGAAGAGAAAATAACCGCTTTCAACGGCAATATGAGCACCAATGCGCCCTCGGCAGAGGATAAGGCAGCTTACGATGAGTTGGTTGCCGGCTTTAAGGCGCTTACGGACGAGCAGAAAAACAGCATCGACATTGTTGCGCTCGACAAGCTCACGCAGCTCATGTACACCTATGAGTGCGCCGTAGCCTCCGACAATGCAAGCTCCGTTTCTTCGACCATCCGCAAAGAGGTTTCGGCGAAGATCGTGAGCGAATTGAACGCACCGGACATCAATGCGGCGCAGGCCGCGGTTGACGCCGGCCTTGTCAAAACCTCAACGAACGCGGAGACGCTTTTGCAGCTGTTTAAGGATCTTTCCGTGAACGCGCGCGTCATCGCGGGCACGGCGTATTCAACCTACGGTCTTTTCTACTATGGTATGAACGCGGACAACAATTACCAGGCAGGCGCGTTCTATAACGTAGTGAACAGGGTTTGGACTGACTTGAAAAAAGCGGACCCGTATGAAGGCGAGCGCCCCAGCTCCGGCGATTATCCGGAAAGCTCAAGAGACCCGCAGTACGTGGCGGATATGCGTGCATACAACCTTGCTAAGGAAGCGCACGAGTACGGCAAGCTTCCTGAAGCGATCAACAAGGTCGTAACAGAGACCGGCGCTTCCGAATATGCACAGATCGCAACGTTCGTTCCCATGGCGACCGAGGCTGTTAAAGCCTTCCAGACCAATAAAGATTATCAAAAAGCGGCAGAAGCAAGCGAATATTATAACAATTTCAGCGCTATCGCGAAGAGCGCTTTGCGCGGCTTGCGTGCCTATGCGTGTTCGTATATGGATCCCGACCCGCCGACGGAGACTTGGACCAGCACCGAAAAGGTCTATGCGAGAGACCTTCCCGGGTTGGTCAGCGACTATGCAAAATATGCTGACGTCGGAGCCTTTGAAACGTATATTGCTGCCGTCAACGAGCCTTACACGCTTGAAGTTGCGCTGGAAGCCCGCGCAAAATATGACGCGCTTCCCGAATCCCTGCGCAGTGAGCTTTCCGATGAAGCTAAGGCTAAGATCGATGCCCTGACCTATTTCGCGCTGACCAACAACGCTTCTCAGGAAAGGCCGGAATTCCCCGCGTTCAATAAGACTGCTGTGACCTATCCGGCCGGCGCCCCCTACTCGAAGGTGCAGGATTCCCTGCCCAAGATGAATTCGCTGGTCAACGAAATTGCAAAGCTGGCTGCCGGCTCCGATCTCCAGACGCTGATCGGCTCGCTTTACACAAATGCATCTGTCACGTCGGTGGCGCAGGCGATCGGCCCCCTGCTCACCTCGCTCGGTATGGGCGAAATCAAGCCGTCTCACCTGCTGAATCACTTAGCGACGCAGGATGAAGAAGGCAATTACACGCCCATTTATCCCGAATGGAAGGGTGCGGTTCAGGCGCTCATCAACGCCGTTGAAGCCGGCGACACCTGGGAAGTCCTGACCTACAACGACGGCGACTGGTTCCTGGACGGCGACAAGGAAGGCTTCAGCAGAGCTGTTTCCATGCATCTGACGCTTCTCATGGATTTGAGGTACATCATTAACGTCGGCAGTATGCTTTTCTCCTCGCTTCAGTTTGAAAACGAATACGACTTTGAAAACAACACCTATTCGCAGGGCTCCTACGAGAACATCGTGCACATCTTTGAAGCCATCGGCATTGATTGCATGGATTCCGCAACCTACTCCGAAGCGGTGGATGCGGCTGCAACAGACGATGAAAAGATCGTAGCGCGTTTTGTGCCGATCTTGAACGCGGTCTTTGATTTCCTTGATGAATTTGCCGAGACGCCCGTCACCACGCTGATGGAAGTCCTGCCCAATCTTGCCTATGCGCTCAACAGCGGTATTATCAATGACAACGTGCAGGCGATCATCGGCAGAGTGGAAGGTCTGCTCGGTCTTGCAGGCGTCACACTTCCCACGCTGGACTTCACGGCGGAAGGCCTCTTTGATACGCTCGGCGGTCTTGGTATTGAAGGCATCACTTACGATCCCGGCAGCGCCAGCAGCGACGGCACTGTGAATTATCCGAACACCGGCACCCTGACCATCAACATCGCGGTCAACGAGACGACCACGATCCCGTTCTCGATCAGCGAGGCTGAGTTCATTCAGTTCCTGAAGGATGTGGAAGGCTGCGGTGCGCAGGTCATTACAGACAGTGTCTGCCTTGACAGCGCTTACAGAGTTGCGATCGAAGCCGATCAGCCGGATGTTTTCGTCACACTTGTTCGTTTCGTCTATGACGATGTTTTGATGGCGAATTCCGAAGCTGCGAAATCGCTCGTTTCGGCGCTTAATCCCACGCTCGGCTCCCTTCTTGGTCCTGTGTTCGATGTGATCAAGCAGTTCCTTCCCGCAGATGCGGCCATCGTAGCCCTCGTTACGATCGCTGATCCGCTTCCCGAGATCGGTGGCGGCGGCAGCGGCGGCGGACTCGAAGACCTTGGTAATTTCTTTGAAAAGATCCGCGACTTCTTCAACAACCTCTTCGGCGGCGGCATCGGTGATATCCCGATCATCGGCGACATCGTCAATGGCATCGGCGGCCTCCTTGGCGGCGGCGGAGAAAATAACCCCGGCGGTGGCAGCGGCGAAGGCACCGAACAGACCGGCGACCCGAACATCCCGACGACCGGTTCCACGATTGCGGGCATTGCTTCTTCTGCGATTGCACTTGCAGTCGGCGCAGCGGTTACACTGCTGGCTGTCAAGAGCCGTCGTGATCGCGAAGACTGATTGTTCGAACTTTCCTTTACCCACTTCTAAAGCGGGCAGCCCACAGCCGCAGGTCGGCTGCTCGCCTTGATAGTAATTTCCCTCAAAAAGCGGACGACATCCAAAAGATGCCGTCCGCTTTTTCCTGCTTTCCGGTTGCTTTTTTTCGCCTTCTTGTATAGAATAGAAAAGAAAGAGTAAGGAGGCGAAGCGGTATGCGCATGGTACTTTTGACCGCGCTCGGCGTCGGCGGCTCAACGGTCGTCGGTGCGCTGCTGGGCTTTATGTTTCGCAGAATCCCGCACAAATGGAATGATATAATTTTGAGCTTCGCAGCCGGTGTTATGCTTTCCGCCGCGATCACGGGGCTTATTCTGCCTGCCGTGGAGCAAACCGGGCTTCGCGGCATTTGGCAGGTGGTGCTTGGGGTGCTCGTCGGCGCTGTATTCCTGAACGCCATGGATAAGCTCGTTCCGCACCTGCACCACCTTTCGGGGCTGGATAAGGAGGCGCACGCGCACAACGGCTCGATCGATAAGGTGCTTCTGTTTGTGTTGGCGATCGCGATCCATAATTTGCCGGAAGGTATGGCGGCAGGCGTCTCGTTCGGCGGGGAGGACGCAGGCCGTGCGCTGTCGGTCGCGGTCGGCATCATGGTGCAGAATATCCCTGAGGGCATGGTCGTCATCTCGCCTATGCTGCTTGCGGGTATCAGCCGCCCGCGCACCTTGTGCATTGCGATGTTTACGGGGCTTATTGAAGTTGTCGGTACGCTCATCGGTTACGCAGCGGGGTCGGTTTCTGCATTGGTCTTGCCGTTTGCGCTCTCGTTTGCAGGCGGCACGATGCTCTATGTCATCTGTGACGAGATGATCCCGGAAACCCATTCCCACGGCTATGAACGCCCCGCATCCTATGCGCTGCTCATCGGCTTTCTGGTCATGCTTGTGATGTCAACCGCTTTGTAATCGAATGCATCAAACCAAAAAACAAGGCGGACGCCCCGAAAAGGAGCATCCGCCTTGTTTTATATGCATTACAGCGTTTTTTCCAACAGTATCATATCGCAAAGCTGCCGCCCGCCCTCAAAAATGGGGTGGCTGTAATTTTTCGTAAAAAATTCGGGGATGCGCCCGGTCGCATGAAACCCGCACGCTTCATAAAAGGGGAGCGTAAGCGGGCTTTCACCCGTTCCGAGCCGCAGGGTGTGCCCGCCCGCCTGCCGCGCGCGTGCCTCGGCTTCGGTGAGCATCTCCCGCCCAAGGCCCTGCCGCTGCAAATCGGGGTGAACCGCTAAATTTTTGACTTCAAATACGCCGCCGCCTTCGTCCGTATAGACGCATACGGCGGCGGGCTCATTATGCAAGCATCCGACCAACAGCACACCGCGTGAAAGATAACGGTCGATCATGCTTTCCTCTTCGTCGCCGAGCAGAAGAAGCGGCAAAAACCGCTTTTTAGCGGTTTTAATTTCTGTGATGTTCATTTGCATTTCTCCGCCCGCACGATCAAAAAAGTCGGCTTGATGAATTCTTTTTGAAGCCCCGGGCGAATTTGCAGCGCTTCTTCGGACGGCTCCGGCTCCACTACGCAGTCTATGCGAAAGCCGGCGCGGGCGAGTGAAGTCACAATGTCGCCCAGCGTTCGGTGGTAATTTTCTACATCATCTACGAACCATTTGCCCGTGCGCCTGCCGCGCTCGGCATAGTGGGAGAGCGCATACGCCGCCGCCCGCCCGTTTTCGTCGCGGATATAGTAATTGGAATCGTTTTCGGAACAGGTGGTGAACGGGTGCTCCTGCGAGAACAAAAGCAGTCCGCCCGCGCGCAGCAACCGAAAAACATCCGCGCACAGCTTCGGAAAATCGGCGGCATAGTGAAAGGCGAGGGAGCTGTACACAAAGTCAAAGGTTTCGTCCGGTATATCCGGCGCATCCATGTCCATGCGGCGGTACTCGATTTCGGGCAGGGCGTTTTGCGCTTTCGCGACATCGAGCATCTTTTCCGAAAGGTCGATCCCCACCACGCGCCGCGCACCGCGCTCGACAAAATCGCGGCAGTTGTGCCCGAAGCCGCAGCCGATGTCCAAAACGTCTTTCCCCGCAAGGTCGGGCAGCAGCGCGCGCATGGCGGGCTGCTCCAAAAGATCGTTGTAATTCGGCTCGTTCTCACGTAAATTTTTGTATTCCGCGAAAAAAGTCGGATCGTCAAAAATATTCTGTGCCATGTTCGTTCCTTTCCTATATATCTTTCGGAAATAATGATGCCATGTCGGCGGGCGTGGGTGCGGTGATGTCCAGCACCTCGCTCGTGACAGGATGTGCAAAGCGGATGCGCGCACAGTGCAGCGCCTGATGCGTCAATCGGGTATCCGTACTTCCATACATATCGTCGCCGACAAGCGGCGTACCCAAAGACGCGAAATGCACGCGGATCTGGTGTGTCCTGCCCGTTTGCGGGCGCACACGCAACAGCGAGATGTGACCGTCCGACCAAAGCGCCTCCCAGTTTGTCACGGCGGTTTCGCCGTATTGCCCGGCCGCACGCAGCGTCTTGTTCGGGTCGGGGCGGTAGATCGGTGCGTCGATCGTCCCGCGCCCCTCGTATACGCCGCCCGCCACGGCAAGGTATTCCTTTTCGATATGCCCCGCGAGTTTGGCGGCGCCGTATTTATTCAAGGCGCAAAGGACCGCGCCGGAAGTGCCCTTGTCAAGCCGCCCGACGGTGCGGAACACGCCGGCTTTGCCGTGCTGCTGCAAATAATACGCCACAGCGTTCGAAAGGGCGTCGCCCTGGTGGTTGTGCGTCTCGTGCATGGCAAGCCCGGCGGGCTTGTTGACCACCAGCAGGTCGTCGTCCTCGTAAAGCACCTCCAAAGGCAGCGGTAAAAGTACGCGCGTGCCGTGCTCTGTTTCGTCAGGCAAAGTAAGCTGCAAACGGTCGCCCGTATGCAGCAGATCCACCGTGCGCACGGGATTCCCGTTGCGGCGGATGCCGTTCGGCTGCGTTTTGAGCGCACGCAGAAGCCGTGCGGAGACCTCGGCGCCGTTTCGTAAAAACTCACGCACCTTTTTTCCCTCATATTCGGCGGGAACGGTAAATTCCAACACGCGCGGCACAAAAACACCTCCCGGCGCAAAGACTTGCAAATCCGTAAAAAGTCGTATACAATAATACCATAAAGTGAATGAGGAGGCAAGCCATGCAGCTTTTGATCCTGATCATCCCCGACAACGGGAAAATGGAACAGATCCTTGTGAAAATGATGGAGGCGGGCATCCGCGGCGGCTCGCTCGTGGATTGTGAGGGTGCGCTGCAGGCGGTCGGGCAGAGCAAGCTTCGCAAGCCGCCCGTGTTCAGCTCTCTGGAACAGTATTTAAAGCCCGATACCGGCAAGGGAAAAATGCTGCTTGCCGCCATGGACACAGAGCAGATCGAAATTACGCACCGTATCGTGAACGAAGTGACAAGCGGGCTGCAAAAGGCGAATACCGGCGTTTTTCTGACCCTGCCTTTAGGGTTCGTCGACGGCGTGCGCGGGGACGTGTAACGGTGTGCCCAATGTGCTGCCCATTTCGCAATGTTCACAAAATGTATCGGAAACACACCCTCGGTTTGTCGAAATCGGGGGTTTCTTTTTGCGCTTTTTCGGCGTAGAATAATGGGCGAAAAAGAAAAGGGAAGCGAATGTATGGAAGCGTATACCATATTTAAAAGCCTATGCATCATCGTCATTGCCGCAAAGATCTGCGGCATTCTGGCACGCAAGCTTAAAGCGCCGCAGGTCGTTGGGGAGATCCTCGCGGGCGTGCTCATCGGGCCGAGCGTTTTGGGGCTTGTGGAGCAAAGCGATTTTTTAGCGCAGCTCGCCGAGATCGGCGTGGTGCTGTTGATGTTTTCCGCAGGGCTGCAAACGAATCTCCATGATCTTCTGCGCACGGGGCTCAAAGCGTTTGCCATCGCGTGCGCGGGCGTTTTGGTGCCGCTCGTCGGCGGCACGCTTTTGTATATGGCGTTTTACGGTGCGTCGCCTTTGGGTTCGCCCGAATTCTACCGTGCCGTGTTCATCGGCGTCATTATGACGGCGACCTCGGTGAGCATCACCGTCCAGACGCTCAAGGAGCTCGGTAAGCTCTCGACCGAGGTGGGTACTACCATTTTAAGCGCCGCCATCATCGACGACGTGATCGGGATCATCGTGCTGACCTTTGTTATCGGGATGTCCGGCGGCGAGGCGCAGCCTGCTTCGGTCGTGCTCAAAACCGTGTTGTTCTTCGTGTTCGCGCTGCTCTTCGGCTATGTATGCTATAAGATCTTCCGCATTGCGGACAAACGCTGGCCGCACACGCGCCGCATCCCGATCTTGGGGCTTGCGCTGTGCTTTGGCATGGCGTATGTCGCCGAACGCTTTTTCGGCATCGCGGACATTACGGGCGCATATGTTGCGGGCGTGATCCTGTGCAGTATCCGCGATTCGGAATACATCGCTGAAAAGATGGACGTCAGCTCCTACATGCTGTTCGGCCCCGTATTTTTTGCGAGCATCGGGCTTAAAACGGAACTCGATACGCTTTCGGGCGAGCTGGTGCTGTTCGCCGCCGGCTTTGTGCTGGTGGCGCTCTTGGGCAAGATCATCGGGTGCGGTTTGTGCGCCAAGGCGTGCCGCTTTAACTGGGGCGATTCCGTTAAAATCGGCGTGGGCATGATGACGCGCGGCGAGGTGGCGCTCATCGTGGCACAAAAGGGGCTTTCGTGCGGGATCATCTCGTCGGCGTACTTTGCGCCCGTGATCCTTTTGATTCTCATTTCTTCGGTCGTCACGCCCATCGTTTTAAAGGCGCTGTATTCGCGCTCGGAGAAAAAAGCGCAGGCGGCGAAAACCGTGTAAAATTATAAGGATAAACGGAAAATGCAACAGGCATGGCAGTTTTGCCATGCCTGTTTTTGTATAGTACCATTTCAGAAAATCGTTAATCCCCATACTCCAAGGAAGCTTCAAAAGGCGCATAGGAAGAATCGAAAAACAGCTCCTGTTCCGCCATTTTGTAAAAACGCGGCTTTACGACGTCACAAGCCTCCTCTTCATAGATAATGATGTAGCGGTCATGTACGCAGGCCATCCGAATGGTTGTTTTAAATCCGAACCCTTCTTTCCAATTAAAATAGTGTGCTTCCCATTTCACCGGCGCAAAAACAACCGTGGAATCTTCCCGCTCGACAAGCGTGGCGTTTACTTCGTCCGCATAAGCCGTTTCGGCAAATGCCGCCTGCGCGCTTTCGGCGTCCGGGTACTCGCGCACACAATATGTCATAGAACTGGATACAAAACAGGGAACATATTTGTAGGCTTCCGTGTATAAGGTTTTATACCCTTCACCGTCGGGCTGTTTGTAGTCGGGCTGCTCATACACAGAAGGGGAAGCGTAGCTCGCGGGCAAGAATTCCTTTTGAAAGTGATCGTCCCGCAGCAGATAATCACAGAATTCCGTGATTTCCTGCTCGGTCATGTCAATGGGCGTGGATTTCGGCCGAAAATAGGCGTTGTAAATGCCGATGCAGCCCAACAGGACGGAGCAAACGAGCAGCAAAGCAGAGACCGTGCACCAGACCTTACCTCTTTGCTTTACCCGCCAAAGGATCAAAAGCACCAGACCGATCAAAAAGCCGAGTGTGATGAAAACTTCATAAAACCAAACAGGCCCCGTGGCGAGAAAAGCCACAGCTCCATAGAAAACCTCACGCATGTTCAGAAAACATAAGGAAATAGCCGGTTTCATAATCCGCCTCCTGTTAGAACAAATATTCAACGCCCTGCTTCGTTCGTTTCGGCTGCCGTTATGGTATACAGCTTGTGTTCCTTTATATCCGCGCGGTCGACTTCGATCTCGCCGGAATACAAGTAGATCCCTTTGGACGCATCATAAATGCACACCGGCTGTGTACCGAAAGAAACCGGGGTGAATTCCACTTTACCCTCTGCGTCGGTGCTGCCGATTTCCGGCGGCGGCCAGGGTTCGCGCCCGTCAGGATAGTCGCCGGCGTATACGGTGACATTTGCAATCGGGTTCCCGTCTTCACTGATCACTTGAAGTGTAACGCTGCCGTCCGGCCGCGTGAGGGCACAGGCAGAAAAGAAAATCAAGATCACCACGGCAAGCAGGCATATTGTTATTTTGCGTTTCATAAAGGCCTCCTTTCCCTACAATAAATAAAAGATGCAGCGGCGAAAAGACAAAGCCATAGCAGCAAATTCGGCTGCTATGGCTTACAATTTTGCATAGATTTCCCCATGGCTGCACGCCGCAAGCAACCGAACCCTGTATCCCCTAAAAAAAGTATAGAATAGGGGGAAAACAAAGTCAATGCGCGATTTTGACAAAAAGGACGATGCCGTATTGTATGAAATTCATAGACGCCAAACGGGAAAAATCGGCTTGTTCACCGTTAAATATACAACAGCCATGGTCTAAAAGTATGAAATTTTTGTGATTTTTCACAGATTCTTTCGGTATATTTCTAACGTGCAAAATATTGAAAAATGCAGTCAAAAGTGCTATAAATAATAAAATATAAAATGAGATTCCTGTGGGCTTCCACAAGAAGAAAGGCAAGGACTTGCGCAATGTCTTTGGTTACAATGCAAGAACTGCTCGACGCCGCCGACCGGCAGGGGCGTGCCGTCGGGGCTTTTTCCGTCGGAAATATGGAAATGGTGATGGGCGCCGTGCGTGCCGCCGAGGAACTGCGAACGCCCATCATCCTGCAAATCGCCGAGGTGCGGCTGCCGAATTCCCCGCTGCATCTCATGGGGCCGATGATGCTCGCTGCGGCGAAAAACGCTTCGGTGGACATCGCCGTCCACCTCGACCACGGGCTGCGGCCCGAGACCGTACATAAAGCGCTGGAGCTCGGTTTCACCTCGGTCATGTTCGACGGCTCGCAGCTGCCGCTTCAGGAAAACATCGACATCGTGAAAAACGTCGTGAATCTTGCCGGTGACTACGGCGCGACGGTAGAAGCGGAGCTCGGCGTTGTCGGCGGCAACGAGGGGGAGGGGAAGGCACACCAAGTGCTCTGCACCGACCCTGCCGACGCGGTGCGCTTTTGCGATGAAACGGGCGTAGACGCACTCGCCGTCGCCATCGGAAACGCACACGGCAATTACCCTCGTTTGCCGGAGCTGCGCTTTGATGTGCTCGAAGCGATCCACAAGGCGGTTAGTGTCCCACTTGTCTTACACGGCGGCACTGGTATTACGCCCGAAATGTTCCGTAAATGCATCGCCTTGGGCGTTCGTAAGATCAATATCGCCACCGCCTCGTTCGATGCGCTGGCAAGGTCTGCAAAAACCTATTGCGACGAAAAGGACGGCGCGCCGAATTATTTTGAGCTGTCCGGGTGCGAGGCCGAGGGCGTCTATGAAAATGTCAAGCGCCACATCGAGATCTTCAATATGCAGTAAAGCGAAAGGAGCGCAGTATGCAGTACATACAATTTGACCAAAGCAAACCCTATGACCTGATCCTGCTCGGGCGCGTGGCGGTAGATTTCAACCCTGTCGATTACTATTGCCCGTTAAATGAGAGCACGACCTTCAAACGCTACCTCGGCGGCTCGCCTGCGAACATCGCGGTGGGGCTTGCGAGACTTGGCAAAAAGGTCGGCTTTTTTGCGCGCGTGTCCGACGACCAGCTCGGCACGTTCGTGACCGATTATTTTAAGAAAGAGGGCATCGACACCTCACATATCAAGCGCTGCGAGCACGGCGAGAAAATCGGCCTGACCTTTACCGAGATCAAGTCCGAAACGGAAAGCTCCATTTTGATGTACCGCAATTTGGCGGCGGACTTGCAGCTGCATGTGGATGATATTGATGAGGACTACATCAAGCAGGGCAAGGCGCTGCTCATCTCCGGCACGGCGCTTGCCGAAAGCCCCTCGCGCGAAGCGGCGCTCAAGGCGGTCGCGATCGCGCGGCGCATCGGTGTGCCCATTATCTTTGACATCGACTACCGCGCCTATAATTGGAAAAACAACGACGAGATCGCGATCTACTATTCCGCCGTGGCGAAGGAAGCGGACATCATCCTCGGCTCGCGGGAGGAATACGACCTTACGGAAGCGCTCATTGCCCCCGGACTTTCTGATCGCGAAAGCGCCGCGCTCTGGCAGGGGTATAACGCGAAGATCGTCATCATCAAGCACGGGAAAGAGGGCTCGACTGCGTATACCTGCGACGGCGAAAGCTACTCCGTCAAACCTTTCCCCGTTAAGCTCCTCAAATCCTTCGGCGGCGGCGACGGCTACGCCTCCGCGTTCCTGTATGGGCTTTTCGAGGGGTACGAAATGTTTGACGCGCTTGAATTCGGCTCCGCGTCCGCAGCGATGCTCGTCGCGTCGCACGCATGCTCCGAGGATATGCCCACCGCCGACGCGGTGCGGGAATTCATCCGCAAGGAAAAAGAGGAATACGGCGAAATGGTAGCAAGAGGGTAAATGCCTTTTTATGTAGTATAGAATCTCTGAACCCGAGGTGTTTTTATGTACGAGACCCCTGCTTTCAACGAAAGCAACGAAAAGATCCTCTGCGAAATGGGCGGGAAAAACGCCGATATGCTGATGACCATCAAGGTCAAGCGCATGGCGGCGGGCGAATCCTTTACCCTTTGCAGTGCATCCAACGAGACCGCCGTTTTGCTGCTGGCCGGCGAAGCGGAATTCCTGTTTGAGGGGAGAAGCGAGCACGCTTCGCGGCGCAGCCCGTTTCTCGACAAGCCTTACTGCGTGCATTTTCCGCGCAGAAAGGCGGTCACGGTCATTGCAAAAAGCGAACTGCGCATTTTGGTGCAGCAGACCGACAACGACCGTGATTTTGACTTGAAATGGTACACGCCCGATGACTGCATGTTACAGGAATTCGGCAAGACCCAGTGGCAGGGTACCGCACACCGGCAGGTGCTCACGGTGTTTGATTACGAGAGCGCACCGTATTCCAATATGGTGCTCGGTGAGGTGTTCCATAAGCCCGGCTGCTGGTCGAGCTATCCGCCGCATTTCCATCCGCAGCCGGAGCTTTACTATTATGAATTCGACAAGCCGCAGGGCTTCGGCGTGGGCTTTGTCGGCGACGAATGCTTTAAGGTGCTCGACGGCGGCGCGCTCGCCATCACCCCGCTGCAAACGCACCAGCAGGTCGCAGCCCCCGGCTATTCGATGTATTACGTTTGGATGATCCGCCATTTGGAGGGCGACCCGTGGCGCAAAACGCGCACCGTTGCGCCCGAGCACGAGTGGCTGGATCACGCCGATTAAGGAGGTATTGCGAATGGCAAAGCTGACGACCGCACAGGCGCTTGTGCGCTTTCTCGACAACCAATACGTTTCCTTTGACGGCAAAGAGACAAAGTTCGTAGACGGCATTTTTACGATCTTTGGGCACGGCATCGTCTGCGGTTTGGGCGAGGCGCTGGATTCTGACCGCGGCGCTTTGACCGTCTATCAGGGCAAAAACGAACAGGGCATGGCACATGCCGCCACAGCGTTTGCAAAACAGAACAACCGCCGCAAGATCATCGCCTGCTCGTCATCCATCGGACCGGGCGCCGCAAATATGATCACGGCGGCCGCTACTGCGACGGTCAACCACATCCCGCTGCTGCTGTTCCCCGCCGACGCATTTTCCACGCGCCAGCCCGACCCCGTTTTGCAGCAGTTCGAGCAGGTCAATTCCCTTGCGACCACGACCAACGACGCCTACAAAGCCGTCTGCCGTTATTGGGACCGCATCGCGCGCCCCGAGCAGCTGATGTCCGCCATGCTCAACGCCATGCGCGTGCTGACGGATACCGCCGAAACGGGCGCAGTCTGTATTTCCATGCCGCAGGACGTTGAGGGCGAGACCTACGACTTCCCCGAGGAATTCCTCCAAAAGCGCGTGCACCGCATCACCCGCATCGCGCCGGCAAAGGAGGAAGCGGACGACCTTGCCGCGATCCTTTTACAGGCGAAAAAGCCGCTTGTCATCTGCGGGGGCGGCGTGCGTTATTCCGAAGCGGGCGAGACGCTCGAACGCTTCTGCAAAACATTCAATATTCCCTTTGCCGAGACGCAAAGCGGCAAGACCGCCTGCCTTTCGTCCGACCCGTATAACCTCGGGGGACTGGGCGTCACAGGCAACGCAGCGGGCAATATGATCGCGAAAGCGGCGGATGTTATTTTGGGTGTCGGCACACGGTTCTCCGACTTCACCACGGGGTCGAAATCCCTGTTCCGCGCGGATGCAAAGGTGCTGACGATCAACACCTCCCGCTTTGATGCCTACAAGCTCGGCGCGGTGAAACTCGTTGCCGACGCAAAGCTCGGGCTTGAAGCGCTCGAAGCCGCGCTTAAAAAAGCCAATTACCGATCCGTCTACACCACTGAGATCGCCGTAGCCAAAGCCGCCTGGGAAAAGGAAATGCAGTCGCTTGCCGCCTATGCGTATGACGAAGATTTCAAGCCCCTGATCGCCGCAGGCGACCCGCGCACCATCCCCGAATACGCCGAACGCTTCGGCACGCTGACCCAAACCGCCGCCGTTGCGAAGATCCGTGAGCTGATCCCTGCGGAGGCGGTCTGCGTGGGTGCGGCAGGCTCGCTTCCGGGCGATCTGCAGCGCATGTGGACGTCGGACAGCCTCTATTCCTACAATATGGAATACGGTTACTCCTGCATGGGGTATGAGATCGCGGGTGCGTTCGGCTCGAAGCTTGCCGATCCCGAAAAAGAAGTCTACGCCATGTGCGGCGACGGCAGTTACCTGATGCTGCATTCCGAGCTTGTTACAAGCGTGCAGGAGCACAAAAAGATCAACGTCCTGCTCTTTGACAACTGCGGCTTCGGCTGCATCAACAACCTCGAAATGTCCAACGGCATCGGCAACCTTGCTACGGAATTCCGTTTCCGCAGCGAGAACGGCGAGCTTGCGGGCGACCTTGTCCCGATCGATTTTGCCCGCGCCGCTTCCGGCTATGGGGTAAAGACGTATACGGCGCGCAATATGGAGGAATTGGAGTTTGCCTTGCGCGACAGCCTTACGCAGACCGTCTCTACGCTCATCGACATCAAAGTGCTGCCCAAGACCATGACGGACGGTTACGGTGCATGGTGGCACGTCGGTGTGGCGAGCACCTCCCAAAACGAAGCCGTACAAAAAGCCTATGCCGACCGGCAGGCGCATTTAGAGAAAGCGAGGAAGTATTGATGCTCGACAGCAAAAAGGTCAAGCTCGGCATTGCGCCGATCGCTTGGACAAACGACGATATGCCCGATCTCGGCGCGGAAAACACCTTTGAACAGTGCGTTTCCGAAATGGCGCTTGCCGGTTTTACCGGCTGTGAGATCGGCAACAAATACCCTAAGGATGCGGTGATCCTCAAAAAAGCGCTGGAGCTGCGCGGCATGGAGATCTGCAATGCGTGGTTTTCCACATTTCTTACCACCAAACCCTACGAGGAAACCGAGCGTGACTTCATCCGCCACATTTCTTTTTTAAAGGAAATGGGTGCAAAGGTCGTCGGCGTTTCGGAACAGGGGCATTCCATTCAAGGCACGACCCTTTCCATTTTCCGCGACAAGTATGTGATGAACGATGAAGAGTGGGAAAAGCTCTGCACGGGGCTCAACCGTCTCGGGCGTGTCGCCAAGGATATGGGCATTGCGCTTTGCTTCCATCACCACATGGGTACGGTGGTGCAGACCGCTGCGGAGATCGACCGCCTGATGGAAAATACCGACCCTGAGGTATTTGGGCTGCTGTTCGATTCGGGGCACTTGGCCTACTGCGGTGAGGATTATATGGCGGTGCTTAAAAAATACGCCGACCGCGTGCGCCATGTCCATCTCAAGGACATCCGCCCCGAGGTCATCGCCGAGGTCAAGGCGGAGAACCTGAGCTTCCTCAACGGTGTGCGCATGGGGACGTTTACCGTGCCCGGCGACGGCGTGATCGACTTCAAGCCGATCTTTGACGTGCTGGAGGAAACGGGCTACGAGGGCTACGTGCTCGTTGAAGCCGAGCAGGACCCCGCTAAGGCAAACCCGCTGGAATATGCGATCAAGGCGCGCAAATATATCCGCGAAACGGCGGGGCTGTAAACAGCGCACATCATAAGCAAAGGAGAAGCAGAACATGGCTGTTGAAAGACTGCAATATTTTGTCAACGGAGAATTCAAAGATTCCAAAACCGATACATGGTACGACCTGCACAACCCGAGCACGGGTGAGGTCACGGGGCAGGCGCCCTGCTGCACAAACGACGAGGTGCTCGAAGCGATCGCCGCGGCGAAAGCGGCATATCCCGGCTGGCGCGCCGTACCTGCGATCAAACGCGCGCAGATCCTTTACAAGATCCGCGACCTGATCATCGAAAATATGGAAGAGCTCACCATGAGCGTCGCCAAAGAGAACGGCAAGGTCTGGTCGGAAGCTGAGGGCGACGTGCTGAAAGCCAAAGAGGGGACGGAGCTTGCCACACAAGTGCCTTCTTTGATGATGGGCGAAAGCCTCATGGACGCTTCGCGCGGGTATGACACGGTCAAATACCGTGAGCCTATCGGCGTGTTCGCGGGGATCGTGCCCGTGAATTTCCCCGCCATGATCCCGTTCGGCTGGATGGCGCCGACCTGTATTGCGTGCGGCAACACTATGGTGCTCAAAGCTGCATCTTTGACGCCGAAGACCGCGATGCTGTTCGCCAAGATCTACAAAGAAGCGGGTGTGCCCGACGGCGTTATCAATGTCGTGACCTGCTCGCGCAATGAAATCAACACCATTCTTGACCACCCGGATGTCAAGGGCATCACCTTCGTCGGTTCCACGCCCGTGGGCTTGAAGATCTATCAGCGCGCCGCCGCTGCGGGCAAGCGCTGTCAGGCGCTTTGCCAGGCGAAAAACCACGCGCTCGTCATGGCGGACGCCGCATTGGAGCGCACGGTCGCGGGCGTTATCAACTCCGCTTACGGCTGCGCGGGGCAGCGCTGTATGGCGCTTTCCTGCTGCGTGGTGGAGGAAGCGATTGCCGATAAATTCGTCGCAGAGCTCAAAAAACAGGCGCAAAAGATCAAGGTTGGCCCCTCGTGGGACAAGACCTCCAAGCTCGGACCGATCACCTATGAAAAGCATTATAAAGAGGTGCTCGCCGACATCGACAAGGGCGTGGCGGAAGGCGCCGAGCTCGTGCTCGACGGCAGAAATTACACGGTCGAAGGCTATGAGGGCGGCTACTTCGTCGGCCCGACGATCTTCGACCATGTGACCGAGGATATGACCATCGGCCGCGACGAGGTGTTCGGTCCCGTGCTGTGCATCAAGCGCTGCAAGGATTTCAACGAGGGCCTTGCCATCATGAACGCGAGCCCCTACGCCAACGGTTCGGTCATTTATACGCAGAGCGGCTATTTCGCACGTGAATTCGTCCGCCACACCGACGGCGGGCAGGTCGGTGTCAACGTCGGCATCCCCGTGCCTGTGGGTTTCTTCCCGTTCTCCGGGCATAAGCAGTCCTTCTTCGGCGATCTCCACTGCCTCGGCAAGGACGCTTACCGCTTCTTCACCGAAAGCAAAGCCGTCACCACGCACTGGTTTGATGAAGAGGAAAAGACCGCCACCGAAGTCTCTACCTGGGACGGCACGATCTAACGGTACGTTTTACAAATCCAACATACGGAGGAAAACTATGGTAACCATCGGCATTATCGGCGCAGGGCGCATCGGTAAGGTGCACCTGGAGTCCATCACCAATCACGTCCCGAATGCGACGGTCAAGGCGGTCGCCGACCCCTTTATGAACGACAGCACCCGCGCATTCCTTGAAAGCTTCGGCGTGAAAAATATCTATACGGATTATAAGCAGATCCTTGCAGACCCCGAGATCGACGCGGTGCTCGTCTGCTCATCCACCGACACGCACGCCGCCATTTCCGTGGAAGCGATCGAAGCGGGCAAGCACGTGTTCTGTGAAAAGCCCGTGGATCATTCGCTTACAAAAATCCAAGCGGTCGCCGACGCACTCGAACGCCATCCGGGGCTCAAATTCCAGGTCGGCTTCAACCGCCGCTTTGACCACAACTTTGCCGCCGTGCGCAAGGCGTACGACGACGGCAGGATCGGCGACGCGCACATCCTTAAAATCACCTCGCGCGACCCCGAACCGCCGAACCCCGCATACATCAAAGTGTCGGGCGGCATTTTCCTTGACATGACCATTCACGATTTCGACATGGCATGTTTCCTGACAAACAGCGACGTTGAGGAGGTCTATGTCAACGCCGCCGTGCTCGTAGATCCCGCCATCGGCGAGCAGGGGGATGTGGACACCGCCATCATCACGATGAAAATGGCGAACGGGGCACTGGCGGTCATCGACAATTCCCGCCGCGCCGCCTACGGCTATGACCAGCGTGCCGAGCTGTTCGGCTCGAAGGGCATGGTCGCGACGTCCAACGACACGCTTTCCTCCGCCGTTGTCTCCGACGCGAACGGTGTCACGGGTGAAAAGCCGCTGTTCTTCTTCCTTGAGCGCTACATGGGCTCGTTTTCGGAGGAAATGCGGCAGTTCGCGGACGCCTGTGAAAACGATACGGATGTCCCCGTCGGCATTCACGCGGGCTTCCAGTCTGTGCAGATCGCGCTCGCCGCGAAAAAAAGTGTCCAAGAGCACCGTCCCGTCAAGCTCTCCGAAATTCAATAAGGATTTTCAACCCCGCCCCGCAGGTTTTCCCTGCGGGGCGGATGGTTTTGTGAAAAATGAATTTTATTTTCCAAAAAACTGCAAAAAAACCGGTGAATAGATGTTCACCACTTGATTTTAGTGTAAAAATGCAATATGATAAAGGGGATTTATTTCAAAAATCCATTCTGTGGGAGGACACCATGAAAGAAGAAAACAGAAAGTACGCCGAAACCGCGTTCGACATCGTAAAACATGCGGCGCATGAGATCGGCTCGCGGCTTCCCGGCTCCGAGGGTGAGCGCAAATACGCCGCCTACATGGGCGAAAAGCTGCGTGAGATCGGCATTGAACCCGTCAAAGAGGAGTTTGCCGTATCGCCGCGCGCGTCCATCGGCGGCATTCCGTACGCCGGCTGGTTCGGGCTCATTTTGAGCGGGCTTGTGTATTTTGCACTTTCCATCAGCACCTTGTGGTACGGGATGGCGCTTGCGGGGATCGCCTGCCTTGTGTGGCTCGTGTGCAGCGTATTCCTTTACAAGCCCTGGTTCGATATGTTCTTCCACCAGAAGGTCTCGCAGAATACATACGGCGAGCTTATACCCGAGGACGGCAACTACGACTACACCATCATCCTTTCCGGCCATACGGATACCAGCTGGTCCTGGCGGCACTCCGAGCACGCTTACAAGCATCGCCATAAGCCAATTCTCGGGATCCTTTCGACCTACGGCAAGGTCGGCTTCGGCGCGATTTGTGTGTTTTTCCTGATCGGCACGTCCGTTGCCATGGCGACCATTATGACCGGCGCTTCTTTCGGCGCGATGTGGGCGTATGAGGCGATCCAATCCGCCTCCTTCCAGAATTTCCAGTTCGCCCTGCTTTTCCTGCCGATCGTCACGGCGATCGGGAGCTGCTTCGTGCTCATGTGGGGCGACCCGCATGAGGAAAACGCCTCCCGCGGGGCGATGGATAACGCTACGGGGTGCGCATTAAGCTATGCCGTGCTCAAATATTTTAAGGAAAACCCCGACAAAATGCCGAAAAACTGCCGCATCATCGACCTCAACTGCGGCTCGGAGGAAGCGGGCTTGCGCGGTTCGATGGCGTTTGCCGAGGAGCACAAGCACGACGAAATGCTCAAAAACGCATGGAACATCAACATCGACTCCGTCGCGGATAAGGAGTATTTCGAGGTCGTCATCAAGGACGACTGGCAGTTCACCCGCTTTGACACCGACCTGGAAAAAATGTTTAAGGACACGTTCCAGGAGCTCGGCATCGAGAGCAAGACCGGCGGCTGCATCCATAACCCCGTCGGCGGCTGCGACAGCACGCCCATGACAAAAGCTGGCGTGAAGTCCGTCACTTTTGCGGCGCAGAACCCCGTCCTGACGTATTATTATCATACTTGGCGCGATATGCCCGACCGCTTTGAGCTTGAAACGGTCGGCGACGGCTTTGACGTGGTGCTCGGCGTGATCGAAAAGATCGCCGCGTTCCAAGAGCAGAACGGCTACAACGGCCCGCAGAAAAAGTAAACGCACGGTGCAAAAGGCGGTGCGGCAAAAGACTGCCTTTGCCAAGTGAACGGAAATAAAACAGGCTTTGTGCAAATGGCTGCCATTTGCGCAGAGCCTGTTTTCCCTTTAACCGCAGAGCGTATTGTCGTTCGGACAGATTGGCGGAGCAATCGGATCAAAATCGAAAATGTTTTTGAGGCTTTTAAGTTAGAAAACCTTGAAAGTCTACGAAGATTCGCATAGAATAGAAAAAGAAAAACAGGTGCACATGCGGCATATTACCGATAAGGCAGTGGTGAAGTGAAACATTATCTCTCTATCCGCGAAGCGGCGGAAAAGTGGGGCGTGTCCGAGCGGCGGATCAACCAATACTGTGCCGAGGGGCGCATCCCCGGCGCACAGCGGATCGGAAAGGCCTGGGCGATCCCAGCCGATGCCCAAAAGCCCGGAGACCCGCGCCGGACGCAGCGGCAAGTCAAATCCGACCCGACAGAGACGGCCCACGGCGGGCTGCTGGATCACAAAAACCTCATGCCGCTGATGAACACAGCGTTCTCGCCGGGCCATTGCCGGGAGACGGTGGACGCTATGCCGGCAGGCCCCCGGCGGGATATTGCGCTTGCCGAGTACCATTATTTCAGCGGCCGTCCGGAAAAGGCTGCAAAAGAGGCGGAAGTTTATCTAACAAGCCCCGATATGGGCGCGCGGCTCTCCGCCTGCCTGCTTTATGCGTACGCCAATCTCTCTATCGGAGAGATCCAGCGCGCCCGATTCGCTTTGGGCGAGCTGAACGCATCCCTGACCGCCGCCGGGGAACAGTCCCCGCAGTTCCGGGCGGCTGCGGCCTTTGTAGCCTCGTCCGGCGCGGTACTGCTGCATCTGCCGCTGCCGGAGGAACTGCCGGAGGTGGAAAATTTTCTGCCGCAGCTTCCGCCCGGCATTCGGGCATTTGCATTGTATGTGCAGGCACACTATCTCTATCTGAAAGAGGAATACGAACACAGCGCGGGTTTGGTGGAAGCCGCCCTTGCCATGGGTGCGGCGCATTACCCGATCCCCGCCATCTACCTGCATTTGGTGGCAGTCATGGATTATATGAGCTTAAAGCAGCTCGACCGCGCCAAGACGCATCTCCTGACGGCATGGGAGATCGCCCAACCGGACGATCTCATCGAGGGCTTCGGGGAGCATCACGGTCTTCTGGGCGCCATGCTGGAGGCGGTCATCAAACCAAAATGGCCGAAGGATTTTAAGCGGATCATCGACATCACCTATCGTTTCTCTTCCGGGTGGCGTAGAGTGCATAATCCGATCACCGGGCACGATGTCGCCGACGATCTGACCACCACCGAGTTTGCCATGGCGATGCTCGCCGCCAGAGGCTGGACGAATCATGAGATCGCAGAACACCTGCATATATCGGCAAATACAGTCAAAAGCCACATCTCCGAAGCCATGCGGAAATTGCATGTCGGAACTCGGAAAGAATTGAAACAGTATATGCTGCGATAGAAAAATGCCCGCAGATTTCTGCGGGCATCACCCGTTTCAGTGGTCAAAACGGGTAATAGAAAATCCTCCCTTTTTTCGGTACAATTACAGTATAAGAATATAACCCCAAGGCACGCGGAAGGGGATCTATACGATCGCAAACTGCCGCGAAAAGGAGGAAAGGATCCATGAAAAAACGATTGACCGCGATCCTGCTGAGCCTATGCTTGGTGCTGACGCTGCTGCCCGTCGCGGCATTCGCAGCGGATGGCGACACAGTCTATGTCGGCGGCATAGCGCTCACAGGCAGTGCGGACGCCCCCGTCTACGCTCTGACGGATGATACAGGCGCGGTGACGACCGCAGGCGCTTCTGCAGACAATTACAACATCGCGTGGGACGGCAGCACGCTGACCCTGAATAACGCGACGGTCACGCAGGGCGCGCACGAGTTTGAGGACGGCGCAGCCGCTGCCATCTATTGTGAAACCGACCTTACGATAGAACTGGTCGGGGAGAGCCATGTCAGAGGATCGGATAACGAATCCGGAAATGCTTATGTCTCCAGCTATGGCATTTATATCAACAATGCAGAGATCTTTATTTCCGGCGACGGTTCTCTGAATGCCGCCGGCGGTACGGTGGAAGCTTCGGTAAATGCCAAAAGCATGGGTGTTTATGCCCATAGGGTCACCGTAAGTGCCGGTACGGTCACAGCAAAGGGCGGGGCAGCAGCCGTCACGGGAGGATACGGTTATACCTACAGCAACGGCATCTACACTTATGGTGCTGTTATCATAGAGGGCGGCAATGTAACCGCCGCAGGCGGCGAAGCCACCGCCATGGGTCACGCCTGCATGGTTTACAGCTGCGGTATATTTTCCAACAACGGAGACGTCTCCATACGGGGCGGGAAAGTCACTGCCGCAGACGGTAAAGCCGCCGCCACGAACGAGTATTCCCTTATTTACAGTTATGGCGTATGTGCCGATAACGGATACGTTTCCATAGAGGGTGGGGAAGTCACTGCCACCGGTGACAGCGAGGCCGTTTCCCACGCTCGCTATGCTGTCGTCAACCCGCAGACCGGCGAGGGCATTGAGGTGCATACGGGCGGGACTGCGGAGACTGCATCGGAAATCAGTGGTTCTCCGTTTGCGGCGGAAACAGAGATCACCGACCTCGTTGCCGGGGAAAAATACTTCCACAGCGTTGTGGTACAGCTTAACGACATTATCTGCGTAGGCGGCGTGGTGCTTGCGGGTAAGGCGGACACCACCGTTTATGCTTTGACGGATGACACAGGCGCAGTGACGACTGCGGGCGCTTCTGCGGACAACTACAACATCGCTTGGGACGGCAGCACGCTTACCCTGAATAACGCGACGGTCACGCAGGGCGCGCACGAATTTGAGGACGGCGCAGCCGCTGCCATATACTTCGAAACCGATCTTACGATCGAGCCGGTAGGCACGAACACGGTAATCGGCCCGAATGGCGACGATGCAAACGGAATCGGTGCAAGCTTCGGGGTCTTTGTCGGCGGCAGTCTCACTGTCTCCGGCGACGGTGCGCTGGATATTTCCGGCGGTACGGTGGAAGCTTCGGCATATACCGAAAGCACGGGTATTTATGCCTATAGGGTCACCGTGAGCGCCGGTACGGTCACAGCAAAGGGCGGGGCAGCAGCCGCCACGGGCGAATACGGTGATGCCTACAGCAGCGGCATCTACACTTATGATGGTGTTATCATAGAGGGCGGCACGGTCACCGCCACAGGCGGTACGGTAAACACTGCAAAAAAAGCCAATAGCGCAGGCATCCGCGCCTACGATTCTATCGTCATAGAAGGCGGCAATGTGAACGCCGCAGGCGGCGAAGCTACCTCAACGAACGAGACCTCTATGGTTTACAGCAAAGGCATCGATTCTACCGGCGTTACTGTCACCGGCGGTACGGTCACTGCCACAGGCGGCGCTGCAACAGCTCAGAACGCGGAAAGCTACGGCATCGACGGCGGCGATGCTGTCATCATAAGAAGCGGTGCAGTGAACGCCGCAGGCGGCGAAGCTACCTCCACGGGCGAAGGCGGTTACGCCTATAGCGGCGGTATTTATCCTGACAGCATTACCGTCACCGGCGGCACGGTAACGGCTGCGGGAGGTCTCGCTGTGGCTGACAGCTCTGACGCTTACAGCTACGGCATCGAAATCTATGGGGATATCATCCTTTCGGGCGGGAACGTAGCCGCAGTAGGCTATACGGATGGTCTTTACTGCGAAGGGAACGTGATCGTCCGCCCCGAAAACACCGAGATCAGCATAAAGACTTTGGATGACTGTATTTTCCATGCGGATACCCTGACGCCGGATTGGGAGACGATGGATGCCGACGCCGCCCAAATCGACGGCTCGCCATTTACGGAGGAAACGACGATCGCAGGAACGCTCACCGAGAGCAAACAGTATTTTGGCATGACCGCAACAGCACTCGAGCAGGAAGGCCCGGTTGTCGCGAAGAGCAGATCGCAGGTCAAGATGACGGTGACGAGCGAAACGACGGTCGCGGAGGATTTCATGTTCCGTGTGATCTCCACGATCACGGATGCGGATTGGGATGCGTACTTCGCGAACACGGCAGCCGGCGACACCAGCGCGATCCAGAGACTGGGCTTCGTAGCCTACAAGGGCACGGACGGCTTCGACATGGAAACTGCGAAAGCAGTAGCGCAGGGCACTGCGACGGAAGGCTATGAAGTCGCCTGGACGAACTATATCCAGAAGACAAGCGATACGGCTGACGCATACTTCGGCGCACGTCTGGAGATTACGAGCGAAGCGACTCGTTCCGATGTGACGTATGTCGGCGTGGTCGAGTATCTCGACGCGGACGGCACGACTGCATATGCATTCTATGATGCGGCCGAGCAGGCTCCTCTGAATACAGATTATGACAACATTGTAGCGGACTATCTTGCGGCGTACCTTTTCACCGGCTAAATACAACAGGAATCGGAAAGATATATGCACCGCCGGACTTTCAATAAACGGCGTTTGAACAAACTGAGGAAATCACAGTAAGGATCAGCGGTGACTTGTCGGAGGACGGCGCTGCGATGATCTTCCGGTGACAAGGGATAATTTGATTCTGAAAGGAGCATAAGAAAATGAGATATCTCTATGAGAGCCCGAATTTCGACGTCTCTGTGTATGATGTGGAAGATATCATTGCCGTTTCGGTCGGCACCGGCCCGGTAGAGGGCGGGGAGGACGGCTGGCTGGATATTTGAGTCTACGGTAAAGGGGGATGGCAGCCGGAACTGACCGGGCAACCGGGCACGGACGGCGGCGCCGCTTTATAAATCATAAAAATTAAGCGCG
>JFBN01306845.1_pt1 | contig 61422 bp, 53 predicted proteins | sample 768741 | NCBI WGS metagenome assembly JFBN01 (sample SAMN01983846, study PRJNA193217) | chicken gut metagenome | biome: terrestrial biome; isolation source: ceca of Broiler chicken | host: Gallus gallus | place: United Kingdom: England | collected 2010-09-07
GCTGCCATAGGCAGCCCCTCCGAACTTTTATTACCCGTTATCATCCGGCTATTTCGTATTGCCGCAAGGCATCGTTGAGCGAAGTCTTCTTGTCGGTACTTTCTTTCCGCTGCCCGATGATCAAGGCGCACGGCACGCTGAACCGACCGGCGGGGTATTGTTTTTCGAACGACCCCGGGATCACCACGCTGCGAGGCGGCACATACCCGATGTACTGCCGTCCCTGTGGGGTGGTTACGTCGATGATCCGGGTCGAACCGGTCAGCACCACACCCGCGCCCAGGACCGCCTCCCGGCCGATGTGGCACCCCTCTACCACGATACAACGCGACCCGATGAACGCATGGTCTTCCACGATCACCGGCGAGGCTTGCAAAGGTTCCAACACTCCTCCGATGCCCACTCCGCCCGAGAGATGCACATGGCGTCCGATCTGGGCGCAGGAGCCCACCGTAGCCCACGTATCGACCATCGTCCCACTATCGACATAAGCACCGATGTTGACGTACGAAGGCATCAAGATCACGTCGGGGGCAATGTAAGCCCCGTAGCGGGAGGCTGCGGGCGGCACGGCACGTACTCCCCGGGAGGCGTAGTCCGTCTTCAGGGGTATCTTGTCCCGCCACTCGAGCGGCCCGGCCGCGAGGGTTTCCATCGGACGGAGGGGAAAATACAGCACCACGGCTTTTTTTACCCAGGTGTGGATTTCCCAGTCGCCTTCGGGGTTGGGGGAGGCTACGCGCAAGCGCCCCTGGTCCAACAGATCGATCGTTTGGAGGATCGCTTGTTGTACTTCCGGGTTTTCCAGCAGGGAGCGGTCGTCCCAGGCGCGTTCTATCCATTGTCGGATTTCGTCGTACTCCATGGTATGCAAAGTATGTTTCTTGGTTGGTTCGGGGCAAAGATACGAGGAGAACCCCGGTGTTTTTTTACCCCGGGCAGGGAGTTTTGTGAGAAAAAACAACTTCGAGAGAAACTCTCAGCTTAGGGATTTTTTCCGGAATCTGCCTCGGACGTCGCGGGAGAAGGCGGCGTATCCTGCGAGGGGGCTGCTTCGGAGCTCCAGGAGCCGTTGTCTTCCTCGTCGCCTGTGGCGACGCCCGCCGTGGCTGCGGTAACAGGGGGTGCCGCAAATCCCAGGTCGATTTCTACCGGCCCTTCCCAGATATTTTCAGGACTCAAGGGGCGTTCGTCGCTGCGGACGACAAAACCGGGAAGTCGTTGGGCTTCCTCCGGAGAATCCTTTCCGGCAGCCAACATCACCCCTTTGGGCTGCTTGTTAAAGCGCACTTTCTGCACCCGGGAGTCTTTCAGGATCACCCGCATTGTCGAGGCGGTACTGCTGTTGAGTCCGATGCTCTTTCCGCTGTTGTCGTAGGAGTAATATAGCGTTTGAGCGTTGCCCACGATATTGACGATGCGCAGGTCGTTGTCGATGAGCTTTCCCCGCATTGTCTTGCCCCGGATCTGGTTGTAGAGACTGGAGTCCCGGTTGTCCTGCGAGAGGATGAAGGCTTCGCTCACCAGAATGATCGAATCGAGGACGTTTTTCTTTAGGTCGCGCGTGACGTAAATGGAATCGGCCGTGATCTGACTTTCCTGCGCAAAGATGGCCGGCGAACCGTACAGGCTCATCACGCCTGTTTTCTGGTCGTAAAACACCGAATCGGCCACCCCCGAAAGGTCTTTCTTGTAAAAGCGCACGTGGTGGAACGAGCGCATCACCCGCAGGCTGTCGTCCGACTCCCGGTTCCAAGCAAGGGTATCGGGCGGTGGGGGCAGGAGCGAATCCCCTGCGGACGGAGCAAGCGTACCCCAATTCGAGGGAGAAGGGACGATCCCGAGCGTGTCGATCGCAGGAGCGGCAGCCACACTGTCCGCCTCGGGAGCCATCTGCTCCGGAGAAAGAACTTCTACGGCGAGCGTGTCGGTTACCAGAGCAGCAGCGGTGTTTCCCCTTTCTTTCTCTTTTTGTCTCTGTTCCCAGGCGGCTGCCTTGGCAGCGCGTTTTTCTTCGCGAAGGCGTTTCTTTTCCGCTCTGCGGCGTTGTTTTTCACTCATCCCGGCCAGGGTGTCGACGGCCGGGGCATCGGGCGTCTCTTCTGCCGAAAGACTGTCCGGGGAAGGGGACATCGCCGTACTGTCCGGTGTTTCGATAGGGCGGTCCGGGAGTTTCACCCCGGAAAAATTGCCGAAGATCTCCGAGATCTTTTCCGCATTCACCCCGTGTTCTCCGGCAAGGGATTCGCTTTGGGCAGCGGTGGAATCGGCCGTAGCGTTACGCGCCTTCAGATAGGCCATCAGCGAACTGCGGCGGGTTACCATCATCGTATCGGCTCGCGAGTACAGAGTGTCGCGATCCAATACCTGAATCGCTTTGGGACGACGGGGGAAGATGATCGAATCCTGCGCCTCGAAATATTCGGCAAAATCCCCGTACACGGCTGCGCGCTGGGCGGTATCCTGGATTTCTACCCGGGATACGGCCCGGGCGTACCCTTCCTGACGGTCGTAGTGCAGGGTGTCCGAGCGGAGCATGCGCCGTCCGTACGAAACACGGTTGTTGCGGTAGCCGTCCGTTACTCTGCTTTGGGTGTCGTAGGAGCCCAGTTCGGTATAGATGCGGTTTTTGTCGCTGTAAATGTTGGTCGGCCCTTCGACGGTGATGATTTTGGTCTCGGTGTGGTAGTGCAGGGTGTCGGAATACATGTTGTACTCCGGATCCCAAGCGTGTACGTCGAGGTAAAAATCGACCATGTCGTCCGGTACCCGGTAAACACCGATCTGGCTCTCCAGCGTGTTTTTGTCGTCGGTGATGGTTCCCGAGCAGAAGTAGTAGGCCTGTTCGCGCATCCGGTCGTAGTCCAGCGTATCGGTGCGCAGGGTGGTGGTCTTGTGGGTGAGCACGACATGCCCGAAAGCCTTGATGAGCTGGTCGTCGCCCGTGTAGAGCATCTGGTCGCTGCGAAGGGTCAGGGTGTCGCCTTCGTTGACAAATACATTTCCGGTGGCAAAGAACGTGTTCTGCGAGCGGTTGTATTCGGCCTTGTCGCAGGTCATCAGCGTGTTTCCGTGGCGAAAACGCACATTGCCGATGAGTTTCTGTACCCCCGGAGCGAGGTCCTCGTTGTTGCTGATCAGGTCGGCATTGTCGATGCGGATGCGGGTCGTGCGGGTGTTCCCCGAGGATGGGGAAACAGGAGCTTGCGGGGAAGCCGCTGCGGTGGCCGAGGTGTCCCGGTCGGAGACTGCCGGAGTCGCCTTTTTCACCGGGTGGACGGGCTGGGGAAGGTCCTTCGAAGGGATGCGCTCGGGCATTTGTTTCGGAGCCGACAACGGACGTGCCGGAGCCCCCCATGAACCGTCATCCACCGGCACACCGTCCGTATATCCCTCCGAAGTGGGGACGTTGTTTTGTTCCGGCGGAGGGGACTGTCGGGCCGGGCCAGCCCCCAGGAGCGAAAAGGTCGCCACCGTAAAGGCGAGCAGGGCGAGGAGTCCGTATTTTCTAAAGTCTTTCACGTGAAAGGTTCGTTCCGTTTTTTGTTTGAAAAAGAGCTCGTTTGCGCCAGTGCAGGCGGCCTCCGAAAGGGACGGGTTATTATTTCTTGCGGAAATAGATGTCCAGCGGCACGCCGGTAAAGTCGAAATTTTCCCGCAGCTTGTTCTCGACAAAGCGTTTGTACGGCTCTTTGATGTACTGCGGCAGGTTGGCAAAGAACGCGAACTTGGGCGAGGCGGTAGGCAGCTGGGTGCAGAACTTGATCCGGATGTACTTGCCTTTGGTGGCCGGCGGAGGAGTCGACTCCACGATGGGGATCATCACCTCGTTCAGCTCGCTGGTCTTGATGCGCCGGGCGCGGTTTTCATACACGCGGACGGCCGTTTCGACCGCTTTGAAGATGCGCTGTTTCTCCAAAGCGGAGATGAACAGGATGGGCACGTCGGTAAAGGGGCTTATCTTTTCGCGGATCGCCTTTTCGAAATCCCGTGCCGTATTGTGGCTCTTGTCCACCAAGTCCCATTTGTTTACCAGGATGACGATGCCCTTGCGGTTGGAGTCGGCCAAGTGGAAGATGTTCATGTCCTGGGCTTCGAAGCCTTGCGTGGCGTCGATCACCAGCAGGCATACGTCGGCGTTTTCGATGGCCCGTACCGAGCGCATCACCGAGTAGAACTCCAAGTCTTCCTCCACCTTGCTCTTTTTGCGCAGTCCGGCCGTATCCACCAGGTAAAAACGGTGTCCGAAGCGGTTGTAGAGCGAATCGACCGCGTCACGGGTCGTCCCGGCGATATTGGTGACGATGTGGCGCTCTTCCCCCAGCAGGGCGTTGGTGAGCGAGGACTTGCCCACGTTCGGTCTTCCGACGATGGCAAAGCGGGGCAGGGCTTTTTCCGAAGGGTCAGCCTGCTCGGAAGGCTGTTCGGCCTCGTCGCGGCGGAAGAATTCCACCACCGTATCGAGGATCTCGCCCGTACCGCTGCCGTTGATGGCTGAAACGGAGTAGGGGGCGCCCAGTCCGAGCGAATAGAAATCGGCCGTAAAAGGCTCGTGAATGGAGCTATCGACCTTGTTTACAGCCAGCAGAACGTGCTTTTTGCTGCGGCGCAGGATCTGTGCCACCTCCTGGTCCATGGCCGTTACCCCGGACTGGGCATCGGTCATCAGCAGGATCACCGACGCTTCGTCGATGGCCAGGTGCACTTGTTTGGCGATCTCGTCCTCGAAGATATCGTCCGACCCGCGGACATACCCGCCGGTGTCGATCACCGAAAATTCCAAACCGTTCCAGTCGCATTTTCCATAGTGGCGGTCGCGGGTTACACCCGAAACGGAGTCCACGATGGCCTGCCGCGTCTGGGTCAGGCGGTTGAAAAGCGTCGATTTGCCCACGTTTGGCCTTCCGACGATAGCCAGGATGTTTGCCATATTCTTTTTTGTTCTTTTTTCGTGTTTTGAAAAAACCTCATGCCGTAGGAAAAAGGTTTTTTTCCCTTTTTCTCCTTTGCTCTTGTCCAAGAGCGCAAGGGTTTATTATTTGCAAAGATAGGGTAAGGCGAGCGCAGCGGCAAGGGGGAAAACGAAGTTTTGCCCAAGACGCGGCCAAGCCGCACCCTGTTTTATCTAAAAATAGTGAAAGCCGAGCGCAAAGCCGAGGGAGAAAACGAAGTTTTCGGATTTGGCTTTGCCGAGGCGCATCCTGTCTTATCAAAAGATAAGCAAAGCCAAACAAACTCGGGACAGGAGGAAATTGTAAAAAACTGTTCTTGCGAAAAAATCCCCGGGAAAACGATGATAACCAGGTTTAGCGAAGAGCCCGGGCCTTTTCTACGGTAAGGGAACGGTCCCAGATAAGTTCCATGCCAGCTTCTTGAAATACGGCGAAGTATTCCTCTATCGGAGGAAGACCGACCTTGGCTCTTCGGATGTCCAAACTGTCGGGCGAGGATACGGGCCAAAGGTATATGGCACTCCCTTCGGCATCCGAAGAGGCGTTTCCATTTCGGTCCAGGAGAATTTTTTGCGAGGTAAACGTCTGGGTGCCGTATATCTGAAGCCGTCCTTCCCGCATCAGGATACGGTCCTGCATGGTGGCGACATCGGATGGGGACACGAGACCTTTTTCAGCAGCAGAGCGAAAGAGGGGAAAATATTTATGTTGGGCTTCCGCATCGGCATGCTGTACCACCAGGAAGAGAGCGTCGTAAGAACGTTCGGAAAGTCCGTCGGGAATTCCGAGAGTATCCAAAATAGGGAAAACGATCTCCTGACAATAGCGATCGACCTCTTCCATGCGCATAGAGAACGCAAGGATGCTGTCGGCATGGTTGCTTCCGATGACTCTTTCGAAGCCGATGCGTACATTCTGGTCTTCAGAGTAAACTGCACGCAACAACGAATCAAGAAAGACGGTTTTCCCGTCTCGGATCGTATCGTTGGCATGCTCCGGAAGTAACGCCCCCTTTGCCGAACAAGTACAGAAGAAGAGGCAAATAGCGAACGAGATAGCCTTTGCCAACCGATGTACGATGCGTAAAAGCAGAGCCGAATTCATGGGGTTAAATGTAGTTTTCGACAAGGATTGTGCCAGATTATTGAACATCGAACTATATGACGAAAAACAGGTTGGAGAGCACATGCAGGACAACGGCCGCCCCGAATCCGTGCCGCATCCGTGCGTACCCGAACACCAGTCCAGAAGCAAATTTGTCCAGTGTGTAAACCAGCAGGTACGGCAGGTAAATCCACTGAAAGTCCTCCCCATGCAGGTTGGACAAGTGCAGCAGGGCAAATACCGCCGCCGAGAAGTAAAACAGCCCCCCGAAGTTTATCTTCAGCGCGTACCGCCAGCCGCCCAGCCCCACAGCCAAACCGACGACCCCACCCAGGGCCAAACGCCAGAGGAGGCCTTGTGCTTCGATGCCCCGTACACCCGCCAGGGCCGAGACCAGCAGATAGGCTGCCACCGTACTCCAGAGGGTCAGTACCCAGCGCGTACGGCGAAGCGGATAGCGGAACAGGAACTCCTCCAACACCGGGGGAAGAAAGATGAGCAGCCAAAGGAAAGCCTTGGCGGAAACACCTTCCGGAGGCATCGACGCCCGGGTGGTATCCTCCGCACCCCCTTGGCCCAGGTCGAAGGTGATCAGCAGCGCCATGGCTATTGCAAAGAAAACCTGAACACCCGCCCACCAGCAGACCGTTCGCAGCAGTCCCCCGGGACGATAGTCCGCCTTGAGGTTTTCATTCGGATGGCGGAGAAAACCGACAAGGCCCACGGGAACCTTCCCGGGAGTCATCTCTTGGATTTTTTCGTTTTCGTACGGAGGATTCATGTGATCGGATATTTTCCCGAATTTCCCGACCGGGGACGTTCCCGGTCGGAATCCCGCCACGGCCTCCTTGGCCGAGGGGTTTTATTCCGTTCAAAGATCGGTAGCGCCTTCCGCCGCCTCGGCTGCTTGTGTGGGGAAAGCCACGGCCAGGACATAGCCTTCCAATACGCGGTAGTGTACCTGGAACGTTTCCGTCTCCGTCCCGGTGTCCAAATATCCGGGGAAGCACCCTTGGGTGCCTATTTCTCCTTCCGGCAGGCGGGTATGAAAACTGCGCATCGAGACTCCCTCCCGACCGGCGAGTTTGAACATCGCTTCGCGGGCTGTCCACAAAAGCCCCGAACGGATCAGGCTTACGTTGCGGCCTGCTGCATCCGGAGCCGACTTGGTGAGCCAGCGCACCACGATGGACAGGCGAGGTTTGATCTCCTGAATATCGACCCCCACCGGTCCTTCGGCCGAGAGGGCGATACAGGCCATCGTTCCCGAATGGGAAATGCTGATGAAACGCCCGCTGCGCAACATCGGTTTTTCGTCCTGGTAGTACAGGTCGTTGTCGGAAATACCCATCCGGTGCATCAGGGAGCGTACCGCCAGCAGTTCGCGGCGACGCTTGGCGCTGCCCGAAGCGTTGATCAGCGACATCGAAGCCGGGGAAAGCGTGATGCCGGTGCGCAGCGCTGCTTCGCTTTCGGTGATGTTCCACAGCCCGATGCGGGCGCCTGCTTCGTAGAGTTCTGCAGCGAACGGCATGGTTTTCTGGGGTAAAAACGAAGGGGGTTAGACCAGGGCGGCGTTTTCGAGTTCGCGTTGCATCGAGGCTTGCAGTTTCGCCGCCTCGCGGGCGGCTGCCTGTGCAAAATCACTTTCGGAAGAAGCGTAGATGATGCCGCGTGAAGAGTTGACGATCAATCCGCAATGACTATTCATTCCGTGTCGGCATACCTCTTCCAGACTGCCTCCCTGCGCTCCGACTCCGGGCACCAGCAGGAAATGATCCGGAACGACTTCCCGCACCTGGGAAAGGTATTCGGCTTTCGTGGCACCCACTACGTACATCATCCGCTCGGCCGAGGCCCATTGTCGGGACGTTTCGAGCACTTTCCGATACAAAGGCTCTCCGCTGGCCAGGGTAGTGAGCTGGAAATCGCCTCCGCCGGCGTTGGAGGTCAGGGCGAGCAGCACAACCCACTTGCCCTCGAACTCCAGGAACGGTCCTACCGAGTCGCTCCCCATGTACGGAGCTACGGTTACCGCATCGAAATCCATCGTCTCGAAAAATGTCCGGGCGTACAGGGCGGAAGTATTGCCGATGTCGGCGCGCTTGGCGTCGGCGATGGTCAACACGTCCGGGTAGTGGGTGCGGAGATAGGCGACGGTCTTTTCCAAAGCCTGCCATCCGGCCGCTCCGCACGATTCGAAGAAGGCGGTATTGGGCTTGTAGGCCACGCAGTAGGGTGCAGTAGCGTCGATGATGGCACGGCAGAAGTCGAACAAGGGCTCCTGCGCCTCCTTCAGACAAGCGGGGAGTTTGCGCACGTCTGGGTCCAGTCCTACGCACAGGAAACTCTTTTTTCGGCGGATCTGTGCAAAAAGTTCGTCGTATGTCATGTTTTTCGTTTTTTATCGGATTTTGTTACGTTCATCCCGCCCTGGAGATAAACGGCCGAGGCGGCAAATAGACCGGTATCTGTCGGAATCCTCTCGGTGCCATCCGAGACTTGCTTTGCCCGTCGGCAAGGAAAAAGGTCCGGAAAGGCTTCTTAAAACGGGCTTTCGTCCGCTTTTTCGGCGTCTTTCTGGCCCATCATCATCAGGTAGGACTTGAGCATATCGTCGATCCTGCCCGAGAGGATGGCATCGGTGTCCGAGGTTTCGTACCCGGTGCGCAGGTCCTTGACCAGTTTGTAGGGCTGTAGGACGTAGTTGCGTATCTGCGAACCCCATTCGATCTTCATCTTTCCGGCTTCGATCTCCGCGCGTTTGGCCTGGCGTTTTTCCAGTTCGATGCGGTAGAGTTGCGAGCGGAGCAACTGCATCGCTTTTTCCTTGTTCTCCAACTGGGAACGTGTCTCGGTGTTTTCGATCACGATGCCCGAGGGAGCGTGGTGCAGGCGTACGCCGGTTTCTACCTTGTTGACGTTCTGGCCGCCGGCTCCCGAGGAGCGGAACGTATCCCACGTGATGTCCGCCGGGTTGATGTGGATCTCGATGGTGTCGTCCACCAAGGGGTACACGTACACCGAGGCAAACGAGGTGTGCCGCCGTGCCGCAGCATCGAAAGGCGAGATGCGCACCAGGCGGTGTACGCCGTTTTCGCCCTTGAGGTAACCAAAGGCGTACTCGGCGTCAAATTCCAGGGTAACGGTCTTGATCCCGGCCACGTCGCCTTCCTGATAGTTGAGCTCGCGGATCTTGGCACCGAAGTTTTCGCCCCACATCAGGTACATGCGCATGAGCATCGATGCCCAGTCGTTGCTCTCGGTGCCGCCCGCTCCGGCCGTGATCTGCAATACGGCGCTCATGGCATCCTCTTCGCCGGAGAGCATGTTGCGAAATTCGAGGTCTTCCAGTTTTTTCCGCGCGGTGGAGTAGTGCTCCTCCACTTCCTCTTCGGTGGCGCCTTCCTGTTTGTAAAAATCGTAGATCACTTCCAGGTCGTCCGCCGCCGTTTTGACCTCGTGGAAGTCGTCCACCCAGCGTTTTTCGCTGCGCAGGTGCTTCATCAGCCGTTCGGCTTCCTTGGCGTCGTTCCAAAACGCGGGATCCTGGGTTTTTTCTTCGTCGGCCTCGATGCGGGCCAGTTTTTTGTCGATGTCCAAATACCGGCCCAGTGCGGCGGTACGGGTTACGATGTCTTTTACCTGTTCGGCAGTTACCATATATAAAACGTCAGTTCTTCTTCTTTTGCAACATTCTCCCGACGGTCTGTACCGTCCAGACCTTTCCCCGGGGAGTTTTTACTTCCATTTGGTTGAGTTTTTCGGCGATCACCGACAAACGGTCGCCGTTGGCGCGAAGTTCCTCGGCGATCTCGAAGGCCTTTTGCCATTTTTTTCCCAGCGGTTTTTTCGAAGCGGCCTCGTCGCCCAAAAAGCTCTCGATGGCCAGGTCGTAGCCTTTCAACCCGAATCCGCAGATGCATCCCCGACAGGCCGGGGCGATCATCGAACGGTGGCGGTATTCTTCGCGGGCATACACGTTGGAGATATGCAGTTCGACCACCGGAGTGTGGACCGCCCGGATGGCGTCCGCAATGGCGATCGAGGTGTGGGTGTAGGCACCGGCGTTGAGCACGATGCCGTCGTAGTCGAAGCCCACCTGATGGATCTTCGAGATGATCTCACCTTCCGAATTGCTCTGGAAATACTCCAGCTCGTGTTTCGCGTAGCGTTTTTGCAATACTTGGAAATACTCGTCGAAGGATCGGTCGCCGTACACCGAGGGTTCTCGCCGTCCCAGCAAGTTGAGATTCGGCCCGTTGAGGATCAGTATTTTCATGATAAAATGCGATTATACATGTGCAAAGATAGCGATCTATTTGCTAATTTTAGCCATTCCAAAGACGATTTGTACCGTGAACCACTGGGAAGAGAGTATCCGGGATTTTTCGCATTACCTGCGCATCGAGCGCGGGTTGAGCCCCCGTACGGCCCAGTCGTATGCCCTCGATTTGGAAAAACTCCGGCTTTACGTCCAGCAGCATTGCCCGCAGAACGCTCCCTGGGAACTCACCTTCGAGCTCCTGGAGGGTTTCGTGCGGGAGTGTGCCCGACAGGGGCTTTCTCCCCGATCCCTTTCGCGTCTGGTATCGGCCGTGCGGGGCTTTTACCGTTTTCTGAACGTGGAGAACTACACGGAGGAAAATCCTGCGCTGCTGCTCGAAACGCCCCGAACGGGGCGCCGTCTGCCTGACGTACTCACGGTAGAGGAAGTGGATCGGCTCATCGCGGCGATCCGGCTGGACGAGCCTCAGGGCGAACGCAACCGTACGATGCTCGAACTGATGTACGCCTGCGGATTGCGGGTGTCGGAACTCACCGAGCTGCACCTCTCCGACCTGTTCTTTGCCGAAGGTTTTATCCGCGTGCGGGGAAAGGGCTCGAAGGAGCGTTTTGTCCCGATAAATGCCCGGGCCATCCGTTTGGTACAAAGCTATATCGACACCGTTCGCTCGCATCAGGAAGTCTCCTCGCGCTGGGCCGACACCGTATTTCTTTCCCGCCGGGGAACGGGGCTCACCCGGGCGATGGTCTTTACCATCATCCGCCGCGCGGCCGCCGATGCCGGGATCGAGAAAAAAGTCAGCCCCCACACCTTGCGCCACAGTTTTGCCACGCATTTGCTGGAGGGAGGAGCAGACTTGGCCGACATTCAGGCCATGCTGGGACATGCCTCCATCACCACCACCGAGATATACACCCACATCGATCTCTCCCGTTTGTCGGAGGTCGTGCAACGGTATCATCCCCGGGCGCAGAATGTTAAAAAATAGTTCCCACGAATTCTTTTGACAAGAAACGCTCGGTGTTCTCTTGCAAACCACCACATACCGATGCGCCGTGTCGGGATAAAGCGGACGGGGTTTTTTCGTCAGAAAATCCGGAAAAAAGAATGCTCCCCCGATCGATCAGAGACTTTTCAAGTATTCGATAGCCGCCAAGGCGCAGTTTTGCCCATCGACCGCCGCCGAGACGATGCCTCCGGCGTAGCCCGCCCCTTCGCCCGAAGGGAACAGACCGGATACCTGTGGGTGCGCGAGGGTCGCCGGGTCGCGGGGGATGCGCAGGGGAGAGGAAGTGCGCGTTTCCACCCCGATCAGGGTTGCCTCTTCGGTATAGAACCCCCGCATCTTCCGCCCGAACGCCTGCAAGCCTTCCCGCAGACGGGGAGCGATGAACGGGCCCAACACCTGGTCCAGATCGGCCGGAACGATCCCCGGAAGGTAAGTCGTATCGGGTAGGGAAGACGAGATGCGCTTCTGGCAGAAGTCCGTCATCCGGGCAGCGGGCGCTGTCTGGGTTTCCCCTCCGGCCTCCCAAGCGCGGCATTCGATGTCCCGGATGAACTGCAGCAGCCCCATCACTCCGTAGCGTTCGTACTGGGGAGGGAGGTCCTGCGGTTCGAGCGAAACGACAATACCCGAGTTGGCTTTGCGGCCGTTGCGCATGGACGGTGACATGCCGTTTACCACCACCTGCCGGGCATCGGTCGCACTGGGCACGATGTAGCCTCCCGGACACATGCAAAAGCTGTAAACGCCCCGCCCGCCGCTTTGCGCCACCACGCGGTAGGCCGCCGCCGGAAGGTACTGCCCACGACCTTTCGGACCGTACTGGATACGGTCGATAAGGTCCTGAGGATGTTCCAAACGCACGCCTACGGCCGTTCCTTTGGCTTGGAGGGCGATCCCCTTGCGGTGCAGCAGTTCGTAGATGTCCCGCGCCGAGTGTCCCGTAGCCAGGATCACGGCTCGCGCTTCGAAGCGTTCTCCGCCTAGGGTCTCCACTCCGCAGACCCGTCCGTGGCGGATCTGCAGCTCGCTCACCCGGCGTCCGAACAGGTAATCGCCGCCGCATTGGACGATCTGCCGGCGGATGTTTTCCACCACGGCAGGCAGCTTGTCGGTGCCGATGTGCGGGCGGGCATCGGTGATGATCTCGGGAGATGCTCCGTGTTGTACCAGACGGGCGAGGATGCCCGAGGTGTCGCCCCGTTTTTTGGAGCGGGTGTACAGTTTCCCGTCCGAGTAGGTCCCGGCGCCCCCTTCGCCGAAGCAGTAATTGGAATCGGGATCGACGATGTGTTGGGTGCAAAGTGCCTTGATGTCCCGGCGGCGCGCATGCACGTCCTTGCCCCGTTCCAGGACGATGGGCCGGTAACCGCATTCGATGGCCTTCAACGCTGCGAACATCCCGGCCGGACCGGAACCCACGATGACGATTTCCTCCGCCCCGCGCACATCGGGATATTCTACCGGTGGGGTGTCCTGCGGGAAATCGTTCCCCGAGTACACCGCTACGGCAACTTCGACCATCGGTTCACGGGCACGGGCGTCGATCGAGCGGCGAAGTACCCGCAGGGCATTGAGCGTACGGGGCGCGATCCGGGCCTTGCGGCAGGCAGCTTCCCGCACCAGGTCGGCATTTGCCGCTTGGGAGGGGGTAAGGCGCAGTTGTACTTCGAGGGTCATCGCAGTTCCTGACGGGGTTTGAGGGCCGAATAGATGGTGGCGATCCCGCCGGTGAGCGGGAGAAAGCGCGTGGCCAGAAATCCGTCCGCACGCAGAATGTTGGTGAAACTGCGTCCGGCCGGGAAAGCGCGGATAGACTCCGGCAGGTAGGTGTACGCACGGGCGTCGCGGGAGACGATCCGTCCGACGGCGGGCAGGATGTAACGGGTGTAAAAGGTGTAAAGTTGTCGGATCGGGAAGCGGGTAGGGTAGGAAAACTCGAGGATCAGCAGCATGCCGCCCGGTTTGAGCACCCGATGGATTTCGGAGAGGCTTTGGGCCAGATTTTCAAAATTGCGCACCCCGAAGGAAACGGTAGCCAGATCGAACGTGTTGTGTCCGAACGGCAGACTCTGGCAGTCGGCCCGCTGGAAAAATATCTTCTCTTCGAGGCCTTTTTTCCGGACCTTTTCCCGGCCGAAGTCCATCATTTTTTCCGAAAGGTCCACGGCATCGATGCGCTGGGGAGCGAGCTTTTCGGCCAGCATGATCGCTTGGTCGCCTGTTCCGGTGGCGATGTCCAGGATCCTGCCTCCGCGCGCCGGCTGGGCGATTTTTACCAGTTTTTTCCGCCACAGTACGTCGATGCCCCAGGAGAGGAAGTGGTTCAGGAAATCGTAGTGCCCGGAGATACGATCGAACATCTCGCGCACCTGCTGGGTCTTGCTGCGGGACGAGCCCGGATCGGGGGTGATGGTGGGCATGGGAAAATGCGTTTTTCGGGTTTCGTACCTGCAAAGGTACGCATTCCCGGTGTACTTGCAGCGATGCAGGGAGTTGGGAACGTATTTTTTCTTGCTTCGGATGTGCTTCAGCGAAATATTCCGGTATTTTTTGATCGGAGGAGCGCAGAAATTTCGACAAGGAGCGATGAAGATCCTTGTAAAATGACTACCTTGGTCTGGCGTAAAAGCGCAGAAAACAAGAGGCGACGAGTCTCCTCTTCGCAGCCGGTAAATCCGTATTTCGCATCATACAATCCTAACATTTAACACGTATTACCCATGGAAGAAATGTACCAAAATCCTGCCGGGCCGGTGTTCGACCCCCGGGAAAAAGACCGTCAGGTGATGTCCGTATCCGATTGGTTCGTCACACAACTGTTGATGATCATTCCGCTTGTCAATCTGATCCTGCTGATCGTATGGGCGGTGAGCAGCACCGGCAACCGCAACCGTGCCAACTGGGCAAAGGCTTCGTTGATCTGGGTGGCGATCGGTATCGTGCTGTACATCCTGATTTTTGTCATTATTTTTGCCACAGCTTCGTCCATGCCGGATCTTTCCGACTGGTGAGGCTTTCGGGGAAGGTAGCCGGGCAAGGGCAGGCCGAACCTCAGAAAAACTGCTTTTTCCGCCGGGATGTTCACATCCGGCGGTTTTTTTGTGTGTTTTCCCCATAAGGCCGTCGGCGGGTGGGGAAAAATCACTACCTTTGAAAGTCGAAACGAAACATCGGACATCGATAAGCCTATGGATACATTTCCGACAGAGCAAAGCAACACATCGAAGCAATTCGACGCCGTGCTCCAGCGGTGCCATGCTCTTTTTTCCAAAAAACTGGCCGATTACGGCCCGGCATGGCGTATCTTGCGGCTTCCTTCGCTCACCGATCAGATCTTCATCAAGGCGCAGCGCATCCGCTCCCTCCAGCAGTCCGGGCACCGCATGGTGGACGACGAAGGAGAGGCCGACGGATTTGTCGCCATTGTCAATTACTGCATCATCGCCCTGATCCAGGCGGAAAAAGGGGTAGCCGACCGCCCCGACCTCTCGTGCGAAGAAGTGGAGGTACTCTACGACCGGTTCGCCGGCGAAGCCAAAAGCCTGATGGAGCGAAAGAATCACGACTACGGCGAAGCCTGGCGCTCGATGCGTATCTCCTCGCTGTGCGACATGGTCCTGCAAAAGATCCTGCGGGTCAAACAGATCGAGGACAACGGCGGACGCACCTGCGTGTCGGAAGGCGTGGAGGCCAATTACTACGACATGCTCAACTATTCGGTATTTGCTCTGATAAAACTCGCGGAAAACCATGCGTGGTAAACCTCAAGCGGAAGAAGACGAACGGCTGCTCCGGGTGCGCAAGAAGACGGCAACGACCGTCATCCGCGTCGTGCTGGGGGTGGTGTTCGTGTTTTCGGCCTTGGTCAAACTCAACGACCCGCTCGGCCTGACCTTCAAGATCGAAGAATACCTCTCCGCTTTCGGACTCGGCATCGAACTTCCTCATTTTCTGGTGGTGGATGCCGCCGGGACGCTCATTACCCTCGAACTGATCCTGGGAGCCGTGTTGCTGATGGGACGCTTCAAGGTATTCGCCCTGTGGACACTTCTGGCACTCAATGGAGTGTTTACCGCTGTAACTTTTTTCTCGGCCGTTACGGGTGCGGTGCCGGATTGCGGCTGCTTCGGCGATGCGATCCATCTGTCGCCTTGGGCGTCTTTTGCCAAGAACATCGTTATCCTGGCACTGGTGGTGCAACTGATCGTATGGCAGCGCTTTATCAAGCCGGCTTTGGGCTTCCGCACCTCGATGAGCATCGTCACCTTGCTTTTCGCCTTTTCGATAGGGATCATCTACTACGTGCTGCGGTACGAACCGCTGGTGGACCTGCGTCCCTATGCCGTGGGAACGGACATTCCCCGGGCGATGGAACTCCCGCAGGGGGAGGATGCGCCGATATTCGAAAACGTATGGACCTACCGGGTGGACGGACGTGAAAAGCGTTTTTCCGACCAGCAGGAGCCGTGGAATATACCCGGAGCGGAATTCGTCTCGCGCGATACGCGCCTGGTGAGCGGAAAACTGCCTTCCATCACCGGTTTTTCGGCAACGGATCGCGACGGAATCGACCGGACGGACAGTCTGCTGGCCTTGGAACACGTGTATCTGGTTACCTGCTTCGACATGGAGGCCTCCCATCCGGAAGGTTGGGAAGCGGTGCTGCGTTACCTGGCCCATCAAGATACGCCTGTCGTCGTGCTGGCCAATACCGACCAAGGCGAAGCGGTCGAACGGCTCGCCATCCCTTTCCCCATCTATTTCACCGATCCGGTAACCTTGAAAACCATCCTGCGGTCCAATCCGGGCGTGGTGGAACTCAAACGGGGAGTGGTGGTGTCCAAACGGAGTTGTTTCGAATTGAAAAATGAAGATTGAGTTGGAAAATACGCGGAAGGAAGCATGTTCAAACTTGTACTGAAGAAAATATTGCAGGCCTTGGTGACGCTGTGGGGATTGGCCACCATTGTCTTTATCCTGTTCCAGGCCATCCCGTCCGATCCGGCCCGCATGATGCTGGACCAGCGCGAAGACGAAGAGCAGTTGAAGGCCATCCGCGCCCGCTACGGATTTGACAAGCCGCTGCCGGTGCAGTACCTCTACTACATCAACGACCTTTCGCCCCTGTCGATCAACAGCAACACCCCGGGCGACTATACTTACCCCGCAGACAAGTATTCCTACATCCGACTGTTGCCGCTGGGCAAGTACAGCCTGATCCTCAAGTTCCCTTACCTGCGCCAGTCTTACCAGCGCGACGGCCTGAACGTGAGCAGTATCATCGGACAAACGCTCCCCAATACCGTAGTACTGGCCGTAGTGGCCATGACCTTGGCCATGATCATCGGCATTTTTATCGGCATCCTGGCCGCTTTGTGGCGCGATTCGGTGTTCGACCGGGCCGTCTCGGTACTGGGAAGCATCGGGATGAGTGTCCCCTCGTTCTTTGCCGCCATCATCGTGGCGTGGGTGTTCGGTTATCTGTTGCACGACTATACCGGGCTTTCGATGACCGGCAACCTGTACACGATCGACAACCTGGGCCGGGGGGAATACCTGACCATCGTTGCCATCATCCTGCCCGCCATCACGCTCGGTATGCGGCCTTTGGCGGTGGTCATCCAGTTGATGCGCGGATCGCTGCTCGACGTGATGAGCCAGGACTACATCCGTACCGCCCGGGCCAAAGGCTTGAGCACGTATGCCGTCATCCTCAAGCACGCCCTGCGCAACGCCCTCAACCCGGTGATTACCGCTGCCTCGGGCTGGTTTGCCGGCATGTTGGCCGGAGCGGTGTTCATCGAGTACATCTTCGCCTGGAACGGATTGGGCAAGGCGATCGTCGATGCGCTCAATTCCATGGACCTGCCGGTGGTGATGGGTTCGGTGCTGGTGATCGCCAGCATCTTTATCCTGATCAACATCTTCGTCGATGTGATCTACGCTTGGCTCGATCCCCGCATCCGTACCGCCAAATAAAGAGAGGCTGAAGACATCAAAAAGCTTTCGTGAGAGATGGCGAGGGGCCCGAAAAGGAGAAAAGGACGAAAAAAGAAAGGAGGAGGGGGGAGAGAGACGTAAAGAACGGTTGGAAAACAAGCCCTATAAGAAACAGAAAAACAAATAACTAAAAAATATAAACTTACTAAACAAAATCGAAAGATGAGAAGAAAAATCGTAGCCGGCAACTGGAAAATGAACAAAAACCTCCAGGAAAGCGTCGCTTTGGCCGGTGAAATCAAAGCCGCTTTGGCCGGATGCCCCCTGTGCGGAGTAGAAGTCGTCGTAGCTCCCGTGTTTACCAACCTGTATGCCGTAGCCCAAGAGCTGAAAGGCACCCCGGTAGCCGTAGCGGCCCAGAACATCTATCCCAAGCCCAGCGGAGCTTACACGGGTGAAGTATCGGCACCCATCGCCAAATCGGCCGGAGCGTCGAAAGTCATCCTCGGACACTCCGAACGCCGCCAATACTTCGGCGAAACGGACGAATTTCTCGCTGAGAAAGTGGACGCTGTACTGGCCGAAGGCATGGAGGTGATCTTCTGCATCGGCGAAGTACTCGCACAGCGCGAATCCGGCACCCATTTCCAAGTGGTAGAGCAGCAGATCAAGAACGCTTTGTTCCACCTTCCGGCCTCCGCATGGAGCCGCATCGTACTGGCCTATGAACCCGTATGGGCCATCGGCACCGGGCTGACCGCCACGCCGGAGCAGGCCGAGGAAATGCACGCCCATATCCGCAAAGTGGTCGAGAACAAATACGGAAAACAAGTTGCCGAGGACCTCACGATCCTTTACGGAGGCTCGTGCAACGCCAAGAATGCCGCCTCGCTCTTTGCTCAACCCGACGTGGACGGCGGACTGATCGGCGGAGCCTCGCTCAAAGCGGAAGACTTCAAGACGATCATCGCAGCACGCGCTTGATTTAGATAACAATAAACGGGAATTCCCGAAGACCTCCTGCACAAGGAGGTCTTTTTTTGTGCGTATCCGCCAAAAAACCGCATCCGGCAGGTTCATTCCCGCCGTTTCCAAGCACAGAACCGTCCGCCGGAAGGAATGAAAGTTTTGTCGTGCGGGATCTTTCCTATCTTTCAAAGATGCCTGCTTGTGGTGCAAATAATAAAATGTCGTATAGCGGCGGTGTTCATTCTATGGACGGCACGGGGGCAGTGCCGAAAAATTCTATTTTACATAATAGAAATTATATTCAAAAATTTATTTCTAAAACACATGAAATTTCTGTCAAATTGATATTGGAAGATTTAGTAAAAACTATCTATATTGTTCTCGCATTTTCGGAATATTTTTTCTTTGAATTAGTCGTTTAACTCCAAAATTTGCTCGAGATGGGTTTGCTTCTTTTACTCGTTTACTTTTTTCTCATCGTACTTTTGTTGGTGGGTTTTGTGATGCTTGGTATTCAGATTTTTTGGTTGACGAAATTTTTGAAAAGTACAGATTTCTCCCGGATCTCTGTTGTTGTGCTCCGTTGTCGCATTTGGTTTGTCGTTTGCGTCGTTTCAAGTGTCGTACTTATGATTATGAATCTATGGTTCATAGGTACTTTGATTCAAGGTTTGCATACTTATTTTCTCTCTTAAGCAAGAATTCTTTTTATAGTTGTCTGTATTTAATCAGAAATTGCCATGCGGAGTTTAATAGAGTTTTGGCGCAATCACATGGTTTTGATGATTGTTCTCCTTTTTCTGTGTCCGGCGGTTGTCTTGCTTCCTTTTGTGCTGATGTTTCTCGCATATATAATTGCCTCCCCGATTATGCTCCCATTTCTGTTTTTCCATCGAGTAATCGGTTTATCTCGCCCTTTAGCGTTTTTTATAAGTGTCTTGTTGGTCTGCCTATTTGTTTTGACCGTTTCTTAACCACCTTGTAGTGTTTTTTGACGGATGGCGGCGTGAATCTTAAAATTTTGGGCTGAAAACGAAATGTTCGTATGTTTGCCCGAAATGCTGAAAAGAAAATGAGCAATAAGTCCCAGAAGAAAAATGCCGCAAGCCGGTATGGTTTTTTACCGGACGTGGAATATCTCGAAAATTACTTTGCCTTGTTCGACTCTTTCGACGCAGATGCCCAGAAAAGTATGCCGTACAGACTGGAAGGATTGATGTTTGTGGCAACTGTCTGTGGGACGTGTCATTTTACCGTCGATCTGAAGGAACATATCCTTCATCCCAACGAACTGCTTTTGGTGCTTCCCGGGCAAATGGTTCAGCATGTGGACAAAAGTGCCGATTTCCAAGGGCGTTTCATGTTCATGTCCAGTGAGTTGTTGGCCAACATATCGACACGCAAAAAAAATTTTTCGGTGTTTTTCGCCCTTCGGGACAACCCGCAGATACGGCTCAAGCCCTCGGACATGGAGATGTTTCTCCAGTATCACGATTTTATCCGCAAAAGGATGCAGGATTCCTCTCCCATCATCCGTCTGGATGTGGTACAACATCTGCTTGGAGCCTTGTTTTTCGAATTTCTGGCCATGGAGGACTATTTCTCCCGCCAGCAGACCCGTTTGAGCCGCAAGGACGAAATCTGCCGCCAGTTTCTCGATCTGCTCATCCAGCATTACAAGGAAAGTCGATCCGTGTCCTTTTATGCCGACCGTCTGTTCATCACCCCAAAGTATCTTTCGGCCACTCTGCGCTCGGTTACCGGCAAACGTGCCGGGCAACTGATCGACGACTATGTCCTGCTCCAGGCCAAAGTTATGCTCAAAACGACCAACATGACCGTGCAGCAGATCAGCGAAGAGTTGAATTTTGCCAACCAATCCTTCTTTGCACGCTATTTCAAACACCTCTCGGGGCTCTCTCCTACGCAGTATCGGGACAATTGAGGCTTTGCGGGCGCAAGCCGTGGTGGAAAAAATCACTGTTCTGTTCTGTGATTTTCCTTTTCCCGGAAATGTGGAACAGGATACAGGCCATTTCCCCCTTTTTCCCGGCCTTTGACCCCCTATTTTTGCGCGATAAAAACCGAAAAACACATGGCTTTTTCTCGCGTAAAAACCGTTGTTCATCCGGATTATGCTCGTTTCGAGGATTTCGTCCGTCGATTGCCTCAGGAGAATTTCCCAATCGATCGCGTATTTTGCGATCGACGCAATACGGTCGTGGCCACGCACGATCAGGGCATGGCAATGGTCGTCAAGAAGTATGCGCGTCCAACTCTGTTCAATTGCTTCGTTTATACGTTCTTTCGCCCGTCCAAAGCCGAAAGGGCTTACCGGTATGCGTTGCGTCTGGCTCGCTGCGGAGTTGAAACGGCTGCTCCCATCGGTTACGTGCATGTGTACCGGGGAGGAATCTTCCACACCGGATATTTCCTTTGTCGTTTTCTCCCCTATCCTACCCTTTCCAGCATAAAAAAACTCGATGAAACCGAAAAGCGCCAACTCGGCGAAGATTTCGTGGCCTTTACCGTCTTTTTGCATCGACATGGGTTGGTGCCTGGCGATTACAATCCGGGGAACATTCTGTATCACAAAGACTCCGAGGGAAAATACCGCTTTGCCCTGGTAGACATCAACCGATTTTATTTCGGGCATCCTACTATGGCTCGTTGCATGCGGTCGTTTACGCAACTCTCCGGAGCCCGTCTTTCACAGTTGGTCGTTCTTATCCGACGGTATTGCGACGTTCGGCATTGGGATCCGAAGCGCGCTTGGAAATATTTCCAGCTTTATCGCCGTTCGCTCTTCCGGAAGGAACGTATAAAATCCAAGTTCAAATCGCTTCTGGGTTTACTGCCTTGAAAAGAGGGCCGGTGTTGATCTCCGAAAAGACAAGGTGATTAAATAGAAAGGGGGGCCTGTTCTCCGTTGAAATACGGATCGGGTCCCCTACTCTTTTATGGATATGAAAGATAGACTACGCATTTTGAAAAACAAGTGTATTAAAAAAAAACGCTTCCCTTGTCTGGGAAGCGTTTTTCCAAATCTAAAGAAGAATCCTTCAGTGGTCAGTTCTCGAACGACTGCATGTGGATCAACTTGGCGTACATTCCCCCCAAGGCCAGCAGTTGTTCGTGGGTGCCTTGTTCGATGATCCTCCCCTGGCTCATCACTACGATCAAGTCGGCGTTCTGAATGGTAGAAAGGCGGTGTGCCACCACAAAACTCGTGTGTGCGCTCATGAGGTTTTCCAAGGCATTCTGCACCAGTTTTTCGCTTTCGGTGTCCAAGGCCGAGGTCGCCTCGTCCAAGAGCAGGATGGGCGCATTCTTGAGTACTGCCCGAGCTATGCACAGGCGTTGGCGCTGTCCGCCGGAGAGCCGCAGGCCGGCATCGCCGATGTTCGTGTCGAACCCCTCGGGAAGCCTTTCGATAAATTCCATGGCGTTGGCTACCTGCGCCGCCTGGAGGATCTCCTGGTCCGTCGCATCGGGTTTTCCCAGCAGCAGGTTGTTGCGGATCGTGTCGTTGAACAGGAGCGACTCCTGGGTTACCAGTCCGCAAAGCCCCCGAAGGTCGGACAGGCGGATGTCCCGGATGTCGTGGCCGTCGATGGCGATGCTTCCCCCGGTTACGTCGTAAAAACGGCAGATCAGGTTCGTAAGGGTCGATTTGCCGCTGCCCGACTGTCCGACGATGGCGATGGTCTTTCCCTTGGGTACCGACAGCGAAAATCCCTGAATAGCTTCCTTTTCCCCATCGGGATAGCGGAAATGCACGTCGCGGAATTCGATGCAACGATCGAACGTGGTCTTTTGCACCGCATGCGGGGCGTCGGTGATGGCTATCGGCGTATCGATGACTTCGTAGATGCGCTGGGCAGCCGCTTCACCGCGTTTGATGTCCGCAAAGGCCAGGGCGATGTTCTTGGTTGGCTGGAGGATCTGGTAAAAGAGTGCCAAGTAGGTGATGAATACCGAAGCCGTCAGGCTGGCGTCCTTCATGATGAGCACCCCGGCATACCCCATGATGGAGATGATGATGGCCGAACCGATCATCTCGGACAAGGGAGAGGCCAGTTCGCGCCGGCGCGAGATGCGGGCCAACTGGTCGGAATACTCGTCGTTCACCCCATCGAAACGCTTCTTGGAAAGCCGTGCGGCGTTGTACGACTTGATGACCTTCAGCCCGGTGAGGTCTTCCTCCACCTGGGAGAGCAGCACGCCGTATTTCTTGCGCGCCTTTTTCGAAGGTTCCTTGAGCGACTTGGAGATCCGCGTGATGGCATAGGCGGTAAACGGCAGCAGGATGACGATGAACACCGTCAGGTTGGGGCTGAGGACGATCAGCGAGATCAGAATACCGATGGCCATCAGCGGGTCCTGTATCGTGCGCGAGAGCGAGGAAAAGATGGCCCATTGCACTTCCGTTACGTCCGAGGTGATGCGCGAGAGCAGGTCGCCCTTGCGTTTTTCCGAAAAGAACGACAGGTTGAGCGCCAGGATCTTGTCGTGGATCTGTTTACGCAGCCGCTGTTCGATGCCGATGTTGATGTACGAGAGGAACAGCCCGGCGAAATACCGCGAGACGTTCTTGAGCACGAAGAGCATAAACCCGGTAAAGCATACCCAGAACAACACCGTGGCCAGCGTGTAATGGTCCATCCAGTAGGTTACCTGATAGTTGTACAGCTGGGTGAGGTAATCCTTCACCCCTTCGGCACCCCGGCTGTCCAGTACGCTCACTCCGTCGATGATCCAAGCCGGTTTCTCGTAGACCTTTTCGGTCTCGCCGAAAATGAGGCTCAGCACCGGGATCAGGGCATAGGTGGACAGGAGCGTAAAAAGAACGGTCAGTATGTTGAATACGACCGTTCCGGCTATCAGTTTTTTGAAATGCCCCAGATTCTTGAAAAGGCGCAGGGTGTACTTCATGCTCTGCTACGCTACGTGAGCAGCGTGATTTTTGTGTCTTAAGCGACAAAAATACTCAATTTTCCAGAGCCAGTGGTATTACTTCGTCCATTTTTTTGACGTAATGGAAGGTCATGCCCTTGCGGTAATCCTCGCGGATGTCCTCGATGTCCTTGCGGTTGTCCTCGCACAGGATGATGTGGGTGATGTTGGCCCGGCGGGCAGCCAGGATCTTTTCCTTGATGCCTCCTACCGGCAGCACCTTTCCGCGCAGGGTGATCTCGCCCGTCATGGCGATCGACGGTTTTACCTTCCGTCCGGTGAGCACCGACACCAGCGAGGTGAGCATCGTGATGCCCGCCGAAGGTCCGTCTTTCGGCGTAGCACCTTCCGGCACATGCACGTGCAGGTTGTATTTGGCGATCTCCTCCTCGTCCAGGCCGAACTGTGCGGCGTGCGACTTGATGTATTGCAGGGCGATGGTGGCCGATTCTTTCATCACGTTGCCCAGGTTTCCGGTCATGGTCAGTTCGCCCTTGCCCTTGAACTTGGTGGACTCGATGTAGAGAATATCGCCGCCTACCGACGTCCAGGCCAGTCCCGTGACCACTCCCGGCGTGTCGATCGTCTCGTATTTGTCCGACTCGCGGGGAATGCCCAGGATCTTCTGCGCCTGTTCGAACGAGATGTCCGGATCGTATTTCTGGTGGGTAACATACTGTTTGGCGCAGTGGCGGACGATCTGGGCGATCTTCTTGTCCAACTGGCGCACACCACTTTCACGGGTGTACCCGTCGATGATCCGCTGGAGCACCTGATCCGACAGGGTGATCGGATGGCGCTTCATCCCGTGCTCCTGAAGCTGTTTGGGCAGCAGGTGGCGCTGGGCGATCTGAACCTTTTCCTCGAGCGTGTAACCGTTCATTTCGATGATCTCCATCCGGTCCAGCAGTGCCGGCTGGATGGTCGAAAGGTTGTTGGCCGTAGCGATGAACAGTACCCGGGAGAGGTCGTAACCTGTTTCGAGGAAGTTGTCGTAGAACGTATTGTTCTGCTCGGGGTCGAGCACTTCCAGCATGGCCGATGAAGGGTCGCCCTGTATGCCGACCGAGAGTTTGTCGATCTCGTCCAGAACGAATACCGGGTTGGACACGCCGGCTTTCTTGATCGACTGGATAATCCGCCCCGGCATAGCTCCGATGTAGGTCTTGCGGTGGCCGCGTATTTCGGCCTCGTCGCGCAGCCCGCCCAGGGAGATACGCACGTACTTCCGTCCCAGCGCTTCGGCAATGGAACGCCCCAGAGAAGTCTTACCTACTCCCGGAGGGCCGTACAGACACAGGATCGGAGCCTTCATGTCGCCCTTGAGCTTGAGCACGGCCATGTATTCGAGGATACGTTTTTTGACGTCTTCCAGTCCGTAGTGGTCGCGGTCGAGGATGCGGGCGGCGCGGGCAAGGTCGAAACGGTCTTTGGAATACTCGTTCCACGGCAGGTCGAGCATCAGTTCCAGGTAGTTCCGCTGTACGGAGTAGTCCGGGGTCTGCGGGTTCATCCGCTGGAGTTTGCCCAGTTCCTTGTCAAAGATGCGGGCGACGTCCTCGCTCCATTTTTTGGTTTTGGCCTTCTCGCGCATGTCTTCGATCTCGCTCTCGGCGGATGTGCCGCCGAGTTCTTCGGCGATGGTCTTCATCTGCTGGTGCAGGAAGTACTCGCGCTGCTGTTGGTCGAGGTCCTCGCGCACCTTGGATTGAATGTCGTTGCGCAAGGCAGCGCGTTTGAGTTCGAAATTGAGAAAACGCAGCACGGTGAGCCCCCGTTGACGGATGTCGTCCAGGCTCAACAGTTCGTATTTCTGTTCGACCGGCAGGGACATGTTGGCCGAGATGAAATTGATCAGATAACGACGGTTGCGGATGTTTTCCATGGCAAAAAGCATCTCGGAAGACAGGTTGGCGTTTTCCGAAGAGAGTTTGCGCATGGCGTCTTTGATCTCGTCCAGCAATGCAACGAATTCCGAAGACTCGGTATCTACTTCCGCCTCGTCCTTCATCACGATCGAGGCGCGCAGGTACGGATCGTTTGCCACGACGGCTTCCACCTCCATCCGGCGGCGACCCTGCAGGATGACCGTATAGCTGCCGTCGGGCATCTTGAACATCTTGAGGATGCGCGCTACCACGCCCGTCTTGTAAATATCTTTCTGCTCGGGGTTTTCCACCCGGGCATCCATTTGGGTCGAGACGGCCAGCAGACCGCCCTGACGTTCGCAGTCCTCCACCAGTCGGATGCTCGAAGGACGTCCTACACTCACCGGCATGATAACTCCGGGAAAGAGCACCATGTTGCGCAGCGGGAGCAGCGGCAATACCGACGGATAAGTCTCCTCGGTAGCCGTGCCGTCGTCCTCCTCGCTGGAGGTCATGATGGGAATGATCTCCGAATCCCCCGAAAGGAATTGCTGCAATGACAATTTGTCCAGTTCTATCATCTGTTTTGTTTTTTTCTTTAGGGTTTGACAGTATTTTTACGCCAAAATGTCAGCCGAACCGCTCCGGGACCTTTCTGGGGTTTGGGCTTGCGCGTGTGTTCCCGTGAAAACGGGGCGACTTTTTCGTCCCGACCCGATCCGCTGACATTGCATGGGCAAGACAGGAAAAGGCAATAACCGTGCCAAAACGGTATCTCTGTGGCAAAGGAAAGAAAAAAACGCAGAAAAACAGGCTTGAATACCGATAAAGACGTACCTTTGCACCATTCGAAAGAATCGTTAACAAGTCGGTGCGGTTATGGATGTCAAGGAACTGTTTACTTTTGCCCTAACGGTGTTTGTCGGCTATTTTGCCGTGATGAACCCGCTGACCAAAGCGCCGGTGTTCATCAGCCTGACCCGAGGGGCGGGCATCGAAAAGGAGCATCGCGTGGCACGCAAGGCAGGTATCGCAGCCTTTCTGATCCTTTTGAGCTTTGTGCTGCTGGGAAAATACATCTTTTTCGTCTTCGGGCTCACCATTCCCGCGTTCAAGATCACGGGTGGCATCGTGGTGTTCTTTGTGGGCTTTGAAATGCTGCAGTCCAAGCGCTCGTCCATCAACAACCCCCGATCAGTCAATTTCGACGAAAGCATCTCCATCTCCCCCTTGGCCATTCCCATCATGGCCGGACCGGGTACCATCATCACCGGGATGAACTTCGTGACCAACGCCGACTGGATCCACATCATTATCGTGGTGCTGATGTCCGCCCTGATCTGCTACTTGAACTATCTGGCTTATTACTGGAGCGGATCGCTGATGAAGATCCTGGGGGAAAACATGATGGTCGCCATCCACAAGCTGATGGGATTGGTTCTGGCTATCCTCGGCACGAACATGGTGCTGGACGGCATCGATATCTTTATCAAGTCGGGCCTGATGTCCACTACCCTTTAACGGTGAATTAGTCGCCAAGAGGTGGCAAGACTCCCTCCGCCTTCTTCCTCAGCACTCTTTCTCTTTTTTCTTCCTCAAAAGCAAGAGCCCCAGCGGAAATCCTTCGCTGCAGTTTCAGTCGCCGCACCATGTGCGTACCGGGCAAAGCGGATCAGAAAAGACTGGTCTGCCCCTGCTGTGAACTATTGTTTTTTTCTTCGACGGGGTTTTCATCTTCTTCCTTCGGCTGCGGGGAGGCCGAACCTTCGGTGCCGATCAGGTCGTATAACTGGGCCTCCGAGATGACCTTCACGCCGAGTTTCTCCGCTTTCTGCGCCTTGGCCGGGCCCATCGCTTCACCGGCCACCAGGTAATCGGTCGAAGCCGAAACGGACGATACGTTGCGCCCGCCGTGGCGTTCGATGAGCTCTTTGAGTTCCTCGCGCGAGATGGAAAACTTGCCCGATACCACCAGCGACAGACCGCTCAAGGCGCCGCCTTGTCCGCCGCGATCCCCCCTCTTCTCTACTTCCATCCGCACCCCGCAGGCTTTCAAACGGGCAATGATCTCCCGGTGTTCCGGCCGGGAGAAAAAGTCGAGGATACTGTCCGCTATCTTGTCGCCCACTTCGTCCACGCGGAGCAATTCTTCGCGTGAAGCCGCCATGAGTGCCTCCATCGAACCGAAATAGCGGGCTATCTTGCGGGCCGTGGTATCGCCCACGTAACGGATGCCGATGGCAAAGAGCACCTTTTCGAACGGGATGCGTTTCGAGGCTTCGATGGCTTGGAGCAGGCGTTCGGCCGAGCGTTTCTGGAAGGAGCGCGTGCCAGAAGCGTCGGTGAGCCCATGGATGTCCTCGTAGCGCAGGGTGTACAGGTCGGCGTAGTTCTTGACCAGTCCCTTGTCCACCAACAGGCTCACGTTTTGTTCCCCGAGCGATTCGATGTCCATCGCTTTGCGCGAGGCGAAATGCTCGATGCGTCCTTTTACCTGCGGGGGGCAATGGTCTTCGTTGGGGCAGTAATGGTTGGCTTCGCCCTCGGTGCGCACCAAAGGCGTCCCGCAAGCCGGGCAAAAGCGGATGTATTGCGTGAGGCGTGCATCGGCCGGACGGCGGGAGAGGTCCACTCCGACGATCTTGGGGATGATCTCCCCACCCTTTTCCACCAGCACCGTATCGCCGATGCGCAGGTCCAGTTTTTCGATCTGGTCGGCGTTGTGCAGCGTGGCCCGCTGGACGGTGGTGCCGGCCAATAGTACCGGACGGAGGTTGGCCACCGGGGTGATGTTGCCGGTGCGTCCTACCTGGTAGGAAATGCTTTCGAGAACGGTGGCCGCTTGCTCGGCTGAAAACTTGTACGCAACGGCCCAGCGGGGCGATTTGGCCGTGTAGCCCAGGCGTGCCTGCTGGCTTTTGTCGTTGACCTTGATCACGATGCCGTCAGTCTGGTACGGCAGGGTAAATCGTTGGGTGTTCCACTGGTCGATGTAGGCATAGATGTCGTCCATCGTATGAGCCAAACGGCTGTATGTAGGCACTTTGAATCCCCATTGGCGCGCTTTTTCCAGCCCCTCCCATTGGGTGGGGATGTGGATATGGTCTTCCACCACGTAATACAGCAGGCACTCCAGATGCCGGGAAGCTACTTCGGCGCTGTCCTGGAGTTTGAGCGTGCCGGAAGCCAGGTTGCGGGGATTGGCGTAGAGCGGTTCGCCGTCGATGTCGCGCTGGCGGTTGAGTTTTTCAAATTCGGCGATCGGCAGGATGACCTCCCCCCGAATGTCGAACAGGTCGGGATAGTCCGTCCCCTTCAGGCGCAGGGGAATGCTGCGGATGGTGCGAGCGTTGGCCGTGATGTCATCGCCCTGCACGCCGTCCCCCCGGGTTTCGGCGCGGAACAAGCGGCCGTGGCGGTAGGTAAGGCTGATCGAAGCGCCGTCGTACTTGAGTTCTAGGACATATTCCACCGGTTGATCCGGGCCCAGTTCCTTGCGTACGCGCCGGTCGAAATCCTCCAATTCTTCCCGAGAATACGTATTGTCCAGGGAGTACATCCGCGAACGGTGGCGCACGGTGTCGAACACGCGGGTTACCTCCCCTCCTACCCGCCGGGTGGGCGAATCGGGGTCGTCGAACTCGGGGTACTGCTTTTCCAGATCGGCCAGGTGGCGGAGGAGCTCGTCGAATTCCCGGTCGGAGATGGTCGGCGAGTCCAGGACGTAATACCTGTAATTGTGTTCGTTGAGCTGTTCGCGCAGCGATTCGATTTCAACTTTGGCCTCTTGGGGTGTCATGGCGGATGGCGTTTTTTTTCAGCGGACGAAATTTACGAAATGATTTGCAATGCCCGGGAAAATCTTCCGCCAAAAAGGCGATGAGGCGGCGGCTATAGGCCGCCGCCTCATCGCCTTCCTCCGTCCGCTCGGCCCAAAAAAGGAGGGGATCACTCCCCTCCTCTGCGAATGGATCAAAACGGTTGGTTTCCTATTTCTGGGCATCCTTGAGCGGGATGTAGTATTTGGTCTGCGTCGGGGTGTAAATGCCGCAGGTCAGGCCGGAAACCAGCATGTTCAGGAAACTCTGGTTGGTCTTTACCACGTAATTGTCGGCATTGCCCACATACTGCGAAGCTTTCATGGTGGCGTTCTGCAGCGGGACCAGACCGAAGATTATGCCATGGTTCCACTCTTTGTTCACCTCCACCAGCGGTTCGGTGGGTTCGACGTTTCCTACCAGGATACGGGTATTGTAGCACGAGGTAAGGGAAAGGGTTGCTACGGCAACCAAGGCGGTAAGTAGTACTTTTTTCATAGGGAATCGTGTTTTTTGATGAATGTTGGAAGTGAATGTTTTCAGTGTTTTACAAACATACGATATTTCTTTTAAGGAACAAATAGTAAGAAAAATATTTTTTATTTTGTGTTTTGTGCAATAACAATTACAATACCTTCGGTTTCTTACAAAATTTTGTAAGATATTGGCTTTTCAGAACATTGTCCGCAAAACGGGGATGAAGAAAGGGCTCTTGGGGGAAACGCCGAGTCGGGAAAATTCCGAGCGGAAAAGCTCCGATGGTCAGGAAGTGGTATCTTTGTTGCAGTCAAGAGAACGCGAGAATCCATGACAAGAGGAAAAAACATCCGGATGCTGACGCTGCTGTGTTTGCTCGTAGCCGCCCCTTTCTGTGCAGCACAGAGTCTTCGGATCGCTTTCTACAACGTGGAAAACGCATTCGACACGCTTCGTTCACCCGGTAAGGACGATGCGGAATTTACCCCCCAGGGAGAAAAACGATGGGACACCCGGCGCTACCGCACCAAGATAGACCACCTGGCGCAAGTGGCCGCCGACCTTTCGGCCGACCTGCTCGCTTTGGCCGAAGTGGAAAACGCCGAAGTGCTGGCCGACATTGCCCAGCGGGTGCGCGAGATGACCGGCGAAGGCTACCTCGGGATATGCCTGGAGAGCGGCGACCGGAGGGGCATCCACCCGGCACTGCTCTACCGACGGGAGATCTTCTCGCCCACCGCACCGGCCAAGATCCTGCCCGTCCCACACAATGAACGGGGCATCCTCTACGTCAAGGGCGCTGTGCTGGCTTCGGGCGACACGCTGCATCTTTTCATCAACCACTGGACTTCGCGCTACATGGGGCAAAAGGCGACCGAAGGGGCGCGGATCGCCGCCGCCCAGCGTCTGGCCCAAGCGGTCGATTCGATCTCCAGGTGCTCGGAATCCCCGCGGATCGTCCTGCTAGGCGATCTGAACGACACGCCGGACGAAAAATCCATCGTCCGCCTGACGGCCTTGCTTCCGGAGTTGCGGAGGCACCCTCCATCCGGGGCCGGTACGTATTATTATCGGGGCGAATGGCTGTCGTTTGACTATATTTTTACTAACTTTGTTCCGAAGGCTGCTTTGCTTCGCCTGTGGACGAAGCCGTATCTGCTCACTCCCGAAGGGACGCCTTGGCGTACCTTCTCCGGGCCGATATACCGGGGCGGATACAGCGACCACCTCCCGGTGTATCTCGACGGGTGGATCGGAGGGCTTTCTACAAAGAACCCATCAACACACCGATCGTTATGAAACACGCAAAACTATACGCCACGCTGCTCACGCTGTCGGTTTTCTCCGTTTTCGGGCAGGCACAGTCCCGGGATTCGCTCACGCTGGCGGATGTCGAGTGGAACGTGCGCGAACTGGCCGAAGGGGTCGAGTGGAAAAGTTACCATTTCCGGGATAAGGAAAAGCTCTTCGGCACGGAAGAATACATCAACCTGCTGGTCGTCGATCAGGACAAAGCCCGGGAATCCTTCCGGATAGCGGTCTGCGGCGGCGAGCCGGAGCCTATCAGCCAGATGGCGCAAAAGGCAGATGCCTTGGCCGCGGTAAACGGATCGAGCTTCAGCGTAGCCCCGCCGTATGCCATCCGGAGTTACCTCCGTCTCGACGGACAGGTCCTTTCGGAGGAAGACCCCTCGGGCGACTACCTGACCCTCGATTCGTTGGGGCGGGTTGAGTTGGAGTACAACACACGGGAGCAGTGGATAAAAGCTCCCACGGTGCTCGGATGCGGACCTGCACTGCTCTTTGGCGGGAAGGTCCTGGCACAGAAAAGCTCCGCCCGCGAACCCCGTACGGCGATCGCTACAAAGGGAAATACCGTTCTGCTCATCACGGTGGACGGTCGTTCGTTCCGCAACTCCTCGGGGGTAACGCTGTCCGAACTGGCCGAATTGCTGCGCTGGTTGGGCGCCGAGAACGCCTTGGCCCTCGACGGAGGGAATGCCGCCACGATGTACATCCGGGGCGAGGATTTCGACGGGGTGGTCAATCACCCCAGCGGAAACGGAAAGTTCAACCACAAAGGCGAGCAGGCAGTGGCCAACGCCCTGCTCTTGTGCCTTCCGGAAAATTAATCCCACGGGAACCTTCCGGAAATGATCCGTCGCCTTTTCGTCGTCGCAGGGACTTTGCTTGTCCTTTCCCTGAGCGGAACGCTCTTCGGGCAAGCGGTAAACGATTCGCTCGTTTTCGCCCGGGCCTTGTGGAACACCCGTCCGCTGGCGGAAGGCGTGCAGTGGCGTCAGTACCATTTCAAGGGCAAGGAAAAGCTCTTCGGAGCCAACCAGTACGTCAGCCTGCTCGTGGTGGACCAAGGCACAGGAAAATATCGCTTCCAGGTAGCCATCGAACCGGGCAAGCGGCAACGCACCAGCCGTGCGGCCGAAGAAGCCGGAGCCCTGGCTGCCATCAACGGTTCGTTTTACCAGACGAAACCGCCGTATCTTCCGGTGGGCTTTCTCAAGGCCGGGGGGCGTATCCTCCAGGACAAGTCGCCCAGCGGGAGGTATGTGATGATCGACCGAGAAGGACGCCTTACGGTAGAGTGCACCGGCGAGGATCCCTCCTTGCGGGAAGAGCCGGAGATCGTCTCGACCTACACGCCGATGCTCGTGCAGGAGGGAAAGCCGCTTTGCGGTACGGGCGACGCGTATCGCGCGCCCCGCACGGCGGTGGGCGTCCGGGGCGACACGGTTCTGCTGTTGGTGGTGGATGGCCGTGCGGGGCGTTCCCGCGGGGTCTCGCTCGAAGAGACGGCCAAACTGATGCAGTGGCTGGGGGCGGAAGAAGCCTTGAACCTGGATGGGGGCGGCTCCTCTACCCTGTACATCCGGGGCGAACGGGCGCGCGGGGTGGTCAATCATCCCAGCGATGCGCTCCTGGGATTTTCGCACCGGGGCGAACGGGCGGTGGGACATTCGATCCTTTTGCTGGAGAAAAGACCTCAGGAGGATGAAAGCACCGCCGAGGAAAACGTAAAACCGACAAAAAATTAATCTTATAAAAAACAAACATCATGCTGAAAAAACGAATTGCTCTTTCTTTGGCTCTGCTCGCCTTCTTTGCCGGGGGTGCCGCTGCGCAGACCAACGACTCGCTGACCTTTGTCAATGCCAAGTGGAACAAGGAAAAAGTAGCCAAAGGCATCGAATGGTACCAGTACCACTTCACCGGGGAGGAAAAGATCTTCGATGCCGAAGAGTTTGTCAATGTCCTTGTCGTCGATCAGAAAAAAGCCAAACGCCGCTTTGCCCTCACCGCCCTCGAAGGAAAACTGCGCCGCACGAGCCAGGCAGCCCTCGATTCGGGAGCCATCGTGGCCATCAACGGTTCGTTTTACAATACGCGTCCGCCGTACAATTCGGTGTGCTACCTCAAGATCAACGGCGAAGTTATCTTCGAACGTTCCGGCAAGATGGGCGACCGCGATGGCGGCGCGGTCCTGATCGATGATCGGGGACGCGTCAGTGTCGAACAGGGCGACCCCGACGACCCGCAATGGGTATCGACCCGTACCGAACCCTCCATCATCGGCTCGGGCCCGATGATGCTTCAGGACGGCCAGCGGATCGACATGGGCACCGGAGCATTCGTTACCCTGCGCCATCCGCGCACGGCGATCGGCACTTCGGGCAACAAGGTATATCTGGTCACGGTAGATGGCCGCTCCAAAGGCAATTCACTGGGAGTAAACCTGAACGAACTGGCCAACATCCTCAAATGGCTCGGAGCGGAAAACGCCTTGAACCTCGACGGAGGCGGTTCGACCACGATGTACATCGAGGGACAGCCCGAGAACGGTATCGTCAACCGTCCGTGCGACAACCAGAAGTTCGACCGCCAGGGCGAACGTCGGGTGAGCAACTCCCTGCTGCTGCTCTGACCGTCCCATACAGGAAAAACGAATGTATTTTAACCGTTAAAACACAGTTACCAGAACGCCGGGCTGCCTGCGGCAGCCCGGCTATACCGAAAAACAGATGAGATACGCCATTTGCTCTCTTTCCGTCGTGCCTGTGCGCCGCGAACCTTCCGATGCATCGGAGATGACCACCCAGGCACTCTTCGGAGAGATATTCAAAGTTTTGGAGCGCCGCGCTTCCTGGAGCCGCATCCGGCTTCACCACGACGGCTATGAAGGTTGGGTGAGCAACAAGCAATACCTCGAGATCCCGGCCGAACAGTACACCACCCTGGCCAAGGAAAAACCCGTTTACTGCGCGCAGAGCGTAGCGGTGTGCAAGAGCGCCCAACAAGCCCTCCCGATCCTCATCGGATCGCGTCTGCCGGGGTTCGAAAACGGGACTTTTGTGCTGGGAGACCAGACCTACACGTTCGAGGGGCATACCGTTTCGGGGAAAAAGCCCAAGAGCGAGATCGTCCGCGTAGCCCGGGGATTTCTCGGGGCGCCCTATTTGTGGGGCGGGAGGTCTTTCTTCGGGATCGACTGTTCGGGATTTGTCCAGATGTGCTACCGCCTGTGCGGGCGGAGTCTGCCCCGCGATGCCAAGGATCAGGCGACGGGCGGCGAAGTTCTCTCCTTTGTCGAGGAAGCCGAAGAGGGCGACACGGCCTTTTTTGACAACGACCAGGGCGACATCGTGCACGTGGGCATTGTCCTGTCCGACCATCGGATCATCCATGCCAGCGGACAGGTGCGCATCGACACGCTGGACCAGACCGGTATATACAATGCACAGGTGGGACGCTATACCCACAAGCTCCGTCTGCTCAAACGGGAGAAATAATCCTTTTCGTCCCGAAATGTCCTTTGTGGGGAAAAAATAATCTTCATTCCTAAAAACAAGTAAACATGATGAAATCAACCTTACCCTTTTTGGCCTTGACCGGTTGTTCGTTGCTCCTGTCCCCTTCGGCAGATGCCTGCACGGGAATCACCCTGAAAAGCAAGGATGGAGCGACCATCGTAGCCCGCACCATTGAATGGGGCGGCAGCGACCTGAACAGCCACTATGTGGTCGTCCCGCGGGGCTACACCCAGAGTTCCTACATTCCCGATGGAACCAAGAACGGCATGACCTTTACCGCGCGCTACGGATTCGTGGGCATTGCCGTCGAACAGGAAGAGTTTGTCGCCGAAGGGCTCAACGAAGCCGGACTGTCTGCCGGGCTGTTTTACTTTCCCCGTACGGGGCAATACAAGGACTATGTGCTTTCCGAAAAGGACAAGAGCATTTCCGACCTTCAGTTGGTATCCTGGATCCTGGGCGAATGCGCCACGGTGGACCAGGTGAAGGCTGCCCTGGAAAACGTGCGGGTGATCGCCATCGACCCGCGTGCTTCGACGGTACACTGGCGTTTTGCCGATACGAGCGGCCGTCAGATCGTCCTGGAGATCATCGGCGGTGAAGTCCGCTTTTACGACAACCCCTTGGGCGTACTGACCAATTCTCCGGAGCTCCCCTGGCACTTGACCAACCTGAACAACTACGTCAATCTGTTTCCCGGGTCGGCTCCCAGCCAGCGTTTGGGTGCGATCGAATTGAACTCCCTGGGAGCAGGAAGCGGCTTTTTAGGCATCCCGGGCGACATCACTCCGCCTTCCCGTTTTGTCCGGGCTGCTTTTTACCAGGCTACCGCTCCCCAGCAGCCGACCGCCCTCAAAACGGTGTTGCAGGCCCTTCAGATCCTCAATAGTTTCGACATCCCGGTGGGTATCGAATTTGCCCAGGGACAGGCTCCGGCCGATATATCCAGTGCTACGCAATGGACTTCGGCTACCGACATGAGCAACCGGGTGATCTATTTCCGCACGATGTACGACAGCACCATCCGCAGCATCGACTTGAACAAGATCGATTTTTCCCGGGTGAAATACCGTGCCGTGGAGCTCGATCCGGTCAAACAGCAGCCGGTTCAGGCCATCGAGATTCAATAGCATTTCCCCGTAGTTTTCCTTCCACGTCCTACCCGAGCAGGAAAACTTGTGGATAACTCCCGGGAGGGAACATCGAAAGTAAAGGGAAGACAAGCTATCTTTGCAAGGCGGGTGCGGGAAAATCCCGCACCCGCCTTTTCCATGGCTTAAGACAGAAGGAGATATGTTTCTGGAAAACACCGTCAATCATTCCGAATACAGCGGATGGATCGAAGTGATCTGCGGCTCGATGTTTTCGGGCAAGACCGAAGAACTCATCCGCCGGCTCAAACGCGCCCGGATCGCCCGCCAGCGGGTCGAGATCTTCAAACCGGCCATCGACACCCGCTATGACCAGCAGAGGGTCGTCTCCCACGACCGCAACGAGATCGTCTCCACCCCGGTGAGCCATTCGAGTGAAATCCTGCTGCGTGCCACCGATGTAGACGTGGTGGGAGTGGACGAAGCCCAGTTTTTCGACGAAGGCATCGTCGAGGTTTGCAACACGTTGGCCAACAGCGGCATTCGCGTGATCGTCGCCGGACTGGACATGGATTACCTCGGGCGGCCGTTCGGACCGATGCCCTTCCTGATGGCCACCGCCGAATACGTCACCAAAGTCCATGCCGTCTGCACCCGCACGGGCAATCTGGCCCACTATACGCACCGCCTTACCCGGAACGACTCACTGGTGCTCCTGGGCGAGACACACGACTACGAACCCCTCTCCCGCAAAGCCTATTTCCAGGCTCGCAAAGCCGAAGAGCAGGAAGAACAAAAACAAAAAACGGCCCATGAAAAATAAGATCCGCCTCGAAGGCCTGCGCACCTACGCCTTTCACGGCTGCCTCCCATCCGAAGCACTCACCGGAGCCATGTACAGCACCGACGTGGAAGTGGAAACCGACTTTTTACAGGCAGCCCGTGCGGACGAGCTCTGCGCCGGCACCATCGACTACGGGCAGATCGCCCGGATCGTCCGCCAGGAAATGGCCCAACGGGCCCGCCTGATCGAGAACGTCGCCCTGCGCATTCACCAGGCCCTCCACCGCGAATTTCCCCAAGCGGAAAAAGTATGCGTGCGCGTGAGCAAACTGGCTCCTCCGGTAGAAGGGGCGGCCGAGCGGGCGACGGTCGAGATAGCCGATTGAGGGGATGCTCTTTCGGCGCAAATGCCGAAAGTTTTGCCACACTTTTGATTGTTTAAAAAGCCCCGGATCGTGCCCGTCCAAAAAAGCAAAACGCCCTTTTAGGGCGTTTTGTTTATCCTGTATCGCTTCCATAAAAAGAAACGAAAAACGATAGCCTCCTTGCGTTCCGAGGCAGAAGCGAGCAAGCCGGAGAGGGCGGGTCAGAATACGGCTTTCACCACCGCTTCTACGTTGTCCGGGCGGCTCATTGTGTAGAAATGGAGCGCCGGTACCCCTTGACGGATCAACTCCCGGCACTGCCCGATGGCCCATTCGATGCCGATACGGCGCACGGCCGTGTTGTCTGCAGCCGAGGCCACGGCCCGGGAGAGTTCCTCGGGAATGTTCACCCCGAACACCTGCGGGAGCAGGGAGAGTTGCGCCTTGGTCGAGAAGGGTTTGATCCCGGCCACGATGGGCACCTCGATCCCCTCCCGACGGCAACGAGCCACGAAGTCGAAGTATTTGGCATTGTCGAAAAACATCTGGGTCACGATGTAATGCGCCCCTGCGTCCACTTTTTGTTTCAAGTATTCGATGTCGGTCTGCAAGTTCGGCGCTTCGGCGTGTTTTTCGGGATAACCCGCCACGCCGATGCAGAAGTCGGTCGGGGCCGGATGCTCCACTTCGCCCGAAAGGTATTCGCCCCGGTTCATCCCCGCTATCTGCGCCACCAGTTCGCTGGCATGGAGGTGTCCGCCGGGATGCGGACGGAAAGCATGCTCGCCGCGTACGTTGTCGCCCCGCAGAGCCAGCACGTTGTCGATGCCCAGGAAATTCATCTCGATCAGGGCGTCTTCGGTCTCGTCGGCCGAAAAACCGCCGCAGATCAGGTGCGGGACCACATCGATGCCGTACCGGGCGGCGATGGCCGCTGAAATACCCACCGTACCGGGGCGTTTGCGGACGACGCGGCGTTCGAGAAGGCCTCCCTCGCGTTCGATGAACTTGACCTCCTCGCGGTGGTACGTGATGTTGATGTAGGCCGGTTGGTAGGCTCCCAGGACATCGACCGTATGGTAAATGGACGATATGGTTTCCCCTTTCAGCGGAGGCAGCAGTTCGAAGGCAAAGAGCGTCTGCCCTTTCCGGAATTTATCGGTTACTTTCATCTTTTTTCCTTTTCAATCTGCAAAGATGCTATTTTTTTGCCGATATACCATCGTCCGCCGGAGTTTTGTTGCCGCATTTCCCGCAAATGCCGTACCTTTGCCCGATATGGAAAACCAAGCAAAAAACCTCTCCGAGCATCTCGCCCGGCGCATCCTGGTGCTGGACGGAGCCACCGGCACGCTCATCCAGAGCCTGGGACTGCAGCAGAAGGATTTCGTCTTTCAGGGGCGCGGCCCGATGCGCGGGCTCAACGACCTGTTGTGCCTCACCCGTCCCGACTCGGTGGAAGACATCCACCGGCGATACCTCGAAGCGGGAGCGGACATCATATCGACCAATACTTTCAACGCCAACGAAATATCTCTGGAAGAATACGCCGCTGCCGATCTTTCCGACGCGATCAACGCCGCCGCCGTCGCCCTGGCCCGCCGGGCGGCCGATGCATATGCCACGCCCGAGCGTCCGCGCTGGGTGGCCGGGATCTTGGGACCGACCGGACGCACGGCCTCCCTATCGCCGGACGTAGCCGACCCTTCGGTGCGCAACATCACCTTCGACCGCCTTTTCGAGGCGTACAGCCGGCAGGCACGCACCCTGGCTGAAGGAGGTGCCGACCTGCTGATGGTCGAAACGGTTTTCGACAGCCTCAACGCCAAGGCGGCCGTCGCCGCAGCCCATGCCGTATGTTCACTGCCGGTGATGCTCTCCGGAACGGTTACCGATGCCAGCGGACGCTTGCTCTCCGGACAGACCATCGAGGCGTTTTACGCTTCGTTTGCCCGGATGGACCTGTTTTCCATCGGGCTCAACTGCGCCTTGGGCGCCGAACAGATGCTGCCTTTCCTCGAACGCCTCTCCCGCACGGCAGCCCTGCCCGTTTCGTGCCACCCCAATGCCGGACTTCCGGACGGGTTCGGCGGGTATGCCCAAACGATGGGACAGATGGCCGCCTGGGTGGAAAAATACTTGCAGGAAGGCTTGGTGAACATCGTGGGAGGCTGCTGCGGCACCACCCCGGAGTACATCTCTCTTTTGTCTGAAATGGCGGGAAAATACTCGCCCCGTCGGGTGCCGGAGGCAGACCACAGGACGGTCTTGGCCGGGTTGGAACCGCTTGTCATCGAGCCGGAAGCCAACTTTGTCAATGTCGGGGAGCGCGCGAACGTAGCCGGAAGCGCCCGTTTCGCCCGCCTGGTGCGGGAGGAGAAATGGGACGAGGCCGTGGAGATCGTCCGCAAACAGGTAGAAGACGGCGCCCAGATCATCGACGTGTGCATGGATGCTCCGATGATCGACGCCCGGGAAGCGATGACGCACTTCCTGCGCCTGTTGGCCGGCGAACCGGACATCGCCCGGGTGCCGCTGATGCTGGACTCCTCCTCGTGGGACGTGCTCACGGAAGCCATGAAAGCCGTACAGGGAAAACACATCGTCAATTCGGTCTCGCTCAAGGAAGGCGAGGAGACTTTCCTCGCCCACCTGCGCACCATCCGCTCGATGGGATGCGCCGCCGTGCTGATGCTTTTCGACGAGCGTGGTCAGGCCGATACGTTCCAACGGAAGATGGAGGTCGCCCGGCGGATGTACCGTCTGGCCACCGGGGACGGATTCCCGCCCGAAGACATCATTTTCGACCCCAATATCCTGGCGGTAGCCACCGGCATGAAGGAACACGACCGTTACGCGGCCGATTTTATCCAGGCCGTGCGGCAGATCAAACAGGAATTTCCCCGGGTGAAGGTCAGCGGAGGGGTGAGCAACCTTTCGTTTTCCTTCCGGGGCAACAATACCGTACGCGAGGCCATGCACTCGGTCTTTCTGTACCACGCCACCCGCGCCGGCATGGACATGGGCATCGTCAATGCCGGGATGCTGCGCGTGTACAGCGACATCGAGCCCGAATTGCTCGCCCGGGTCGAGGACGTGGTGCTCGCACGCCGGGAAGATGCCTCCGAGCGGCTGATCCAGTATGCCGAAAGTCTGCAACAGACCGCCGGCGATCCGGGTCGGGGAAAAACCCCGGAGGTCTCCCTCGAAGAGCTCTATCCGGATGTGTGCAAGCGTCTGGAGTACAAGATCGTCAAAGGGCTTCCCGAAGGGGCCGATACCGATGCGCTGGAAGCGCTCCGACTTCTGGGAACGCCCGTGGAGGTGATCGACCGGGTGCTGATGAAAGGCATGGAGACGGTCGGAGAGTTGTTCGGTCAGGGCAAGATGTTCCTGCCGCAGGTGGTCAAAAGTGCGCGGGTAATGAAGCGTGCGGTGGATGCCGTTACGCCCTTCATGGAAAAGAAGGACATCGATCGGGGCAAGCGAATGCTCATCGCCACGGTCAAAGGCGACGTTCACGACATCGGAAAGAATATCGTTTCGGTCGTAATGGCCTGCAACGGCTATCAGGTAACCGACCTGGGTGTGATGGTACCGCCCGAGGAGATCGTCTGCCAGACGCGCCGCACACGCGCCGATCTGGTAGGACTCTCAGGGCTGATCACCCCGTCGCTGGAAGAAATGGCCGCCACGGTGCGCGCCTTGGATCAGGCTGGGATCGACGTCCCGGTGATCGTCGGAGGAGCCACCACCTCGGAACTCCACACGGCTGTCAAGATCGCCCCGCTTTACCGGGGGACGGTCGCCCGGGCCAAAGACGCTTCGCATACCGTCCGTCTGGCCGCCGAACTGTTGTCCGGTGCGGAAAAAGCCGTCAGAGCCTCTCAGGAATCCCTGCGCGAGGAATACTTCCGGAAAAACGAGCAGCGCGCCCCGCTGGTTCCTTTGGAGTTGGCGCGGCAGCGGGCACCGAAATACGATTTCGCGCCGGCATCCCCTCCCCTCCGACAGGGCGTGATCCGGCTGGAGGACTACCCCTTGGAAAAGCTCCGGGAGCGGATCGACTGGCGGGAATACCTGGCCGAATGGGGCATCCGGGGACGTTATCCGGAACTGCTTTCCGACCCGGAAAAAGGCCGGGAAGCCCGCAAAGTGCTGGACGAGGGCCGCGCCGTGCTGGAAGACATTCTCGCTCACAAAGCACTCACCGCCCGGGGAGTAGCCGGTATTTTCCCGGCCTCGGCACAGGGCGACGACATCGTACTGGAGGACGGCCGCCGCTACCCCCAGTTGCGCAACCAGACGGCTTCGTTCAAGTGCCTCTCGGACTTTCTGTCCCCGCAGGGGGATTTCGTGGGAGCCTTCGCCGTTACGGCCGGCATCGGGCTTCAGGAGTACCTGGCCCATACAACGGACGACTACCAGGCCCTTACCGCCAAAATCCTGGCCAACCGCTTGGCCGAGGCCTTTTCCCAGGAAGTCTTCGAGCAGATGAAAACCTCCTGGTGGGGATTCCGGCAGGGAGGCATCCGGCCGGCTTGCGGCTACCCCACCCTGCCCGACCATAGCGGAAAACGGATTCTCTTCGACTGGCTCGACGCCGAGGCCGTTACCGGCATCTGCCTGACGGAAAACTACATGATGCAGCCCGAAGCCAGTGTATCGGGATTGATCTTCGCCCGGAAAGAGGCGCACTACTTCGACGTGGGACGCTTGGGCGAGGACCAACTGGAGGATTATGCCCGCCGCCGGGGTTTGCCCTTGGAGGCGGTAAAAAAATACACGGGCCACGCCTGAGGCTCCCATCGAAAAAAAACTGCCGACCGATGAAAAGAAAAAGAGAAACGCTGCCCACAGAACCGCCCGCCCGACGTGCCGAAGCCTTGCTCGTACGCCTGAAGTCGATGGCCGACCCGGTGGCCCGGGAAGGGATGGCTCGCTTCGGCATCCGTACGGAAAACGCGCTGGGCATCTCGGTCAAAGGACTGCGCGCGGTGGCCAAGGAAACCGGGAAAGACACCGAAACGGCACTGGAACTGCTCCGCACACCCTTCCACGAAGCCCATCTGCTGGCGTTCTTTCTCCTGCGGGCGGAAGAACTCTCGGGCGAGCAACTGGACGAGATAGCAGGCGGACTCGATTCGTGGGATACGTGCGACCTGTTCTGCGGGGAGATCGCCACCCATCCCTTGGCCGTACAAAAGGTGTTCCGATGGAGCGCCGACCCGAGGGAATATGTCCGCCGCGCCGGTTTTTCTCTGGCGGCGCGCATGGCAGTACGCGCAAAAGCCCTGCCCGACGAGATCTTCCAAGCCATCCTGCCCTTGGCCGAACACTACGGCGACGACTCGCGCCCGATGGTGAGCAAAGCCATCGACTGGGCGGTGCGGCAGATCGGGAAACGATCGACCTTCCTGCATCCCTACGCCCTTTCGCTGGCGGAAAAGATGGCCGCTTCGCCCCAGAAGTCCATCCGCCGCATCGGACGCGTATCCCTTCGGGAACTTTCGCGTCCCGAGGTGATCGCCCGCCTGAAACCCCACTCCGTATGGCCCGAAGAGGGCGTGGTCGATCTGCCGGGGTATTGTTGACTTTTCTTCCCCTTCCCGGCCAAAAGATAAGGGCGGAGAGCCCTGTCATTCTCCTTTCCTTCCTCTTTCAAAGGCAGGGAGAAAGCCGTGAAAAGGCAAAAAAAGATTTTCAGAAGGAAGGGGACGACGACTTCAGGGATAGCTTACCCCGTTTTTTTTCATCATTTCCACATCCTGATCCCGCAGTCCGAGGCTGTCGAGGGCTACCGGCTGGTTGTGGTCATTGAGGTAATGCCGTTTTTGCGGGATGAACTTCCCACTGGATACGGCCAGGGAATCGGCCGCATACGGAGTATCGATGCCGGCCACGTCCAAAAAAGTGTAGAATACATTCCGGGTGCTTACCGGGAGAGTCCGGTGGTCCCGCACGGCGGACACTTCGTCTCTCCACAAGGCTTCGTATTGGGGGGAGAACCACCACAGGTACGGGATGTGTATCTGGTAATAGGTCGGTACGGGCGAGGCATGCAGGAAACGTTTGCGCGTGTCGTCCAGAAGGTCTTCTCCGTGGTCCGAACAGTAGAATACCGCCGCCGGGATACGGAACGAAGCGACCGTGTCGATCACCTGGGCGAGAAATTCGTCGGTATAGCGGATGGAATTGTCGTAGGCGTTGATCAGTTTCTCCCGCTCCCGCACGGCGACCACTTCCAGATCGTCCGGACGGTAGTACGCCCCGGAGGAGGGATAGCGTTCCCGGTAGTTGAAATGCGAACCGTGGGTGTGCATCACCACCAGGAGTTTCGGCCCGCCCCGACGGATCACGCTGGCCAGGGTATCGACCATCGTTTTGTCGTAGGCCGCGTGTTCGCCCGAGACGAAATTCAGGTATTCATCCCCTTGATGCGCCAGATAGTCGATGTACGAACGGTTGGGCAGTTGGTTGGACAGGAACACCGTGTGGAAACCTGCTTGGCGGAATGCCGCCAGGAGGCCCTTGGTGGAGTACAATCGGGAATAATCCTCGGCCGAGGCCATCGAAAGGATCACCGGGACACTCTTGTGCGTAGTGTTGGACTGGGTGAGCGCATCCGGGAAAGCGATGAGCCCGGGTATTTTTTCCAGGCAGGGCGTCGTATTGCGCGAATAGCCGTACAGTCCGAAGTTGGCCGCCCGGGCCGTTTCGCCGATCACCAGCACATACACTTCGCGCAAGGTATCGGGATGGGTGGCACGCGCCTGGAAATCGAAATCCTGCGAACGCTGCGGATATTCCACGCTCCGGTTCCAACTCTGTGCCGCAAAGACCATGTTGTAAAAGATATTGGCCGGGAATACTTCATCCATCACCCGGGTATGCCCCGCCAGAGCGAACGGCACGGAGACTACGGCCAAGATCCCGGCCTCGATCAGACGGCGACGGCGGAAACTTCCCTCGAGTTTTTCCTTCAGGCGGATCGAACGCACGGCCAGAGCCAGGGTGGGGATATAGAGTACACACACCCCGAGGATGGCCGGAAGGAGCTTGCCCAGCAGTTCCCCTACTTCCCCCGTATTGGTGGTAAAGAGGTTCAGGAACATGTCCGAAGCGATGATCGAGCGCCCGAACAGGTACAGCAGCACCATTTGGAAAGCCCCCAGAAAGAACATCGGGAAGAGGATCCAGGCCGAAGTCCCCGGACGACGGCACAGGGTCATCAGCGCCATGTAAAAAGCCAGGGGAAGCAGCAGGAACGGTACGCGCGTAAGCGGAGAAATGTCCTCGGTAAAGAACAGGAAAACATTGACCGCCATCAGTACCGCCACGAAAAACCAGTAGAGATGGCGCTGGCTGGAAAACCAGACGTTCAGACGCTTAAAATGCTTCATTGATATTGAAGATAAATCCGCTTCCGTTGCGTCCGAATCCCAGATCCAGACGGACGTTCACGCGTTTTTTGAATTCCCAGCGGTAGCCCACACCGAAATTGGGCAAAGTCTGCGACCAGCGGAATGTGTCGAAATCGTGAAATACGTTGCCCGCACCTACCCACAGGGCGATCCCGTTGCGTCGCCATACTTTCTGACGGAGTTCCACCTGCGCCTCGACCAGGTTGCGGTCGCGGTAACGGCCGTCGTAATAGCCCCGCATGCGGTACGACCCCCCCAAGGTAGCCAGCATCGTCCAAGGCACGCGTCCGTAATTGAACTCCGAATGGAAATCGAAGGCCAATACACCACCTTTCCATACGGCCTTGTACCAGTCAAAGATCAAGTCCGTGCGGGAAAATGCATACCGGTTTCCCAGGAACGCGGGAAAGAAGCGCTGCTCGCCTTTTACGTAAATGCCCCGCGCAGGCGCTGTGCTAACATCACGCGTATCGTACGCCAGGGTCACACCGGCTCCGATAGTCTGCGTGACACGGTCCTGTCCTTCGAGCAGTTCGATGCGGTCAAATTTCTTTCCTTCGATATAGTCGTAGCTCGCGATCGGACCGATGTAAAAGTTGCGGGCCGTGCGGATCAGGAAATTGAGCTTCACGCTGTACTGTTGCCGGGTATATTGGCTTACATTGTCGTCATTGTCTCCCATCTCGTACCCGATGCCCCAAAATGCGCCGGGGAACGAGAAGAAATTCATGTTGTAGAGCAAACGATAGCGGTCGCCGGGAAACAGGTTGTTGCCCCGAATGCCGACCAGGTAAAAGCCCGAAGTAGATACGTTGCCATAGAGCGAAACGTCGGACGGGGCCAGCAGGCTGTCCGAAGGATCCAAGCGGTAGAGCCCGGCAGCTACCAGTCCGATGCCGAACTTGGTATCCTCCGAGTAGTTCGGGCCGCCGATGATGCTGAAGTCGAATTTTTTGTACGGTTTTTCCTTGTTGGCATCGGCAAAATAGTCGATGAATTTCCGAAAGAATCCCTTCTTGGCCGCTGCGGTATCGCTTGGAACCGCCAAGGTATCGGCCTGGACGGGTGGAAGGGAAAGCGTGTCTGCAACGGGTTTCCCCTGCACCCAAAAAGCGGATGCAAGAAAAAATGCGAGAAAAAGTGAAGTCGTCTTCTGCGTATTCATGCGCTGTTTTCAGGGTTTGGATGGACAAAAAAACGTATCCGAAATCGGGCAAAGGTACATAATTTACTGGTATTGTCTACTTAAATGGAAAATAAATAAAAAACCTCCCAAAACGGTTGTGCACTTCTTGGACAGTTTCCTACCATACACCTTTCGATAAGAATACCGAAGTTGTTCCCCCTGCCCTGTCTCTCACTCCCCTTCCCAGCATTCGGATATTTCGTACCTTTGTCCGTCTAACGTCCCGGAGCGTCGAATGCGAAATTTCCAAGCTCAACGCAGCCGAAGCACAACCAGACTTACCCCAAAAACCCGAAAAAGAGCATGGACCTGAAAGCCACCTGTTTTCCCTACCGGCTTCTCTTCAAGGAACCCGCCGGCACCTCGCGCGGAGTGCTGCACAGCAAGGAGACCTGGTTTCTCGTCCTCTCCCACGCCGGACACACCTCAGTAGGCGAATGCGCCGTATTCCGAGGACTTTCGTGCGACGACCGCCCCGATTACGGAGAACGCCTGGAGGAACTGTGCCGCAGGATCTCCCACGGCGAAACGCCCCACCCGGAACAATGGGCCGACTACCCCTCGATCCGCTTCGGGTTGGAGATGGCCTTGGGCCGGCTGGAAGCCGAGCTGCGGGGCGAAACGTACCTCGCCTCTCCCTTCACGGACGGCCAGGACAGCATTCCCATCAACGGATTGGTCTGGATGGGCGATTTCGAGCAAATGGCCCTTCGCCTCGAGGACAAACTCCGGCAGGGATTCCGCTGCATCAAGATCAAGATCGGCGCCATCGACTTCGAACGCGAACTCGAACTCCTCTCCCGCATCCGCGCCCGGTACACCCCCCGGGAGGTCGAGATCCGCGTGGATGCCAACGGTGCCTTCTCGCCCCGGAATGCGCTCGAACGCCTGCAACGCCTGGCAGCCTTCGAACTTCACTCCATCGAACAGCCCATCGCCGCCGGCGCCCCCGAAGAAATGGCCCGCCTGTGCGAACAGTCTCCCTTGCCCATCGCGCTGGACGAAGAACTCATCGGAGTGAACGACCCGCAGGAAAAACGCCGTTTGCTCAAAACGATACGTCCCCACTACCTCGTGCTGAAGCCTTCGCTGGTGGGCGGCCTCGAAGCTTCCCGTCAATGGATCGAAGCAGCCGGGGAAGTCGGTGCCGGGTATTGGATCACCTCCGCGCTGGAATCCAACGTAGGCTTGGACGCTATTGCACGTTTTTCGTATCTTTCCATAAGACAGGATGCGGCTCGGCAGAGTCCTTTGCGAAAACTTCGTTTTCGATTTGCCTCTGCACTCGCCTTTTCCTATCTTTGCCGAAATCCCCTCCCCCAAGGACTGGGGACAGGAGGGCTTTTTACCAACAACATCCCCTATCCCTTCGACGTATCGGGGGGACGTTTTCGCATTACGGCACCCGTGCCCGGCGGAAATGACATCCTGAAGTATCTGGGGAGAACGAACTGACCGTCATGGAACAGCCGGAAAAGAAAAATATCAGCATATCGATCGTCGTTCCCGTGTACAATCGTCCGGACGAAACGGACGCCCTGTTGGGCAGCATCGCCCGCCAGGCGGAAAACGGATTGGACTACGAAGTGATCATCGTCGAGGACGGCTCGTCGCTGACCTCGCAAGCCGAATGCGAAAAATGGTCCGCTACCCTGCCGGTGCGGTACTTCTATACCGAAAACTCCGGTCCGGGCGATTCGCGCAACTACGGCATGGAACACGCCCGAGGCGACTATTTCGTCATTCTCGACTCCGACGTGCTGTTGCCCGAAAACTATTTCCAGACGCTGGAACGCCTTCTCTCCCGCCGCAACCCAGCCGACGCCTTTGCCGGCCCCGACCGGGCGCATCGCTCGTTTACCGACGTGCAAAAAGCCATCAATTACGCCATGACCTCGTTTTTGACCACCGGTGGCCTGCGCGGGGGCTCGAAGGCCAACATCAGCGGACGGCGCCAACTGCGCAGCTACAACATGGTGATCTCCGCCGAAGCCTTCCGCCGCGCCGGAGGGTTTGCCCACCAGCGCGTAGGGGAAGACATCGAATACACCCAGCGTCTGTGGCGGAACGACCTGACCACCGCCTGGTATCCCGAACTGTACGTCTATCACAAGCGCCGCGATACGCTGGGGCAATTCTTCCGCCAAACGATGGCCTTCGGACGGGCACGCCCCATCCTCAACCGGATGTTCCCCGGGACAGCCCGCCTGACGTACATGTTCCCTTCGTTTTTTCTGGTCTTCCTGCTGGTCTCGCTGGTAGGCGGAATGTTCGAGCCGGTGATCCTGCTCCCGTTGGGGGTATATCTGGCGGCCATTCTCCTCTCGTCCTGGGCACAAAACCGGAGTTTCCGCGTTGGAATACTCTCGGTAGCGGCCGCCGTGGTGCAGTTTACGGGATACGGCTGGGGATTCCTCTACTCCAACATCCGGATGCTGTATCTGGACGATGTAGACAAAGTATTCCCCTACATGTTCAAACACTGATGTTTTCCTCATGAGTACCACCCGGAACATCGCGCTGCTGTCATTTTTTTACCTTCTTTGCACAACCGGACTGCAAGCCCAGTCGAAAAACGCCCTCTGGGTGGAATACTACCCGGATTTTCAAGTCGGCGCCTGGCGCCTGACACCGGAAGTAAGCTACCGGAGCATCGACCTCTTTACCGACCAGGCAGGAGGACACACGTTTTATTTTCGTCCTACGGCCACTTACACCGTAAACCGTTACCTGTCCCTGGCCGGATCGCTGGCCTATTACGTATCGTGGGAAAACGCCACTGCCAACAAACACGAATGGGTCATCTACCAGAACGCCGCACTCAAGACGCCCTCGGTCGCCGGGTTTTCATTCGGACTGAACGCCCGCCTGGAACAGATGTTTATCAAGACCTCCGCCGATCCCGACCACACCTTCGGGCTGCGCCTGCGCTGGACGCCGAAGCTGACCTACAAGTTGCCCATAGACTCTCCCTGGGGATGGTCCCTTTCGGGGTTTGCTGAAACCTACAACTACCTCACCGCTTCGCGTGCAGGGTATTTCCGCAATGCACTCGACCTGGGAGCCGGGCTGACCTTCAAACCCCTCGAACGCCTCGAAGCGACTTTCGAATACCGCCGGCACCGCTCCTACCGCCACGGGGAGGACAGCCAGGACAACCGCTTTCGCCTGATGATCCGCCACAAAATCCTGTAAACAAACCCCGTCCTCTACCGGCGGGAGAACATACATCACATCTTCAAGACAACACCCAAAAAAACATGGAACTGTACATCGACCCTGCCCTTTGCCCGCAAAACCATCCCTGCCCGCTGGTCGCACGCTGCCCCGCGGAAGCCATCTCCCAGGAAGGCGTCGGATTGCCGGTGATCGACCCCGAAAAGTGCATCGGCTGCGAAGAATGCCTGCGCTCCTGCGGGAAACAAGCCGTTACCTATCGGTAAAACCTGCTGAAAAAAAATTCCCCTATCCGAAAGACAAGGGGAGAGAAATAAATTCTGCGGCATCGGCAAGCCGCCGAGGTGTTTTTTCGCCAAACAAATGCCTTGCCCGGCCAAGGGTGAGAAAAATCACCCCCATTGCTTGTATGGACAGGTGATCAGGGCCGAGTTGTAGTAACGCGGATCGCCCGTTACTTCCTCGCCCAACCACTCCGGGCGCTCGAACGGCTCGTCCGGCCGGGAAAGTTCGATCTCGGCCAATACCAAGCCTTCGTTCTGTCCGTAAAAGACATCCACCGTGAAGTGCTGTCCGCTGCCCACCGGGACATCGTAGCGCGTCTTGTCGATGATTCTCTCCCCGCACAGGGCGAGCAGCTCCCGGGCGTCCTCCACGGGGATTCCGTACTCCCATTCGCTCCGGCTCACCCCTGAAGGGTCGCTCGCTCCCTTGATGGTGAGAAACCCCTTTTCACCCTTGATCCGCACACGCACCGTCCGGGCGGGATCGGTAGAGAGATACCCTTGGGCGATCCGGGCGTGGCCGACGGACGCCGGAAGAAAATCGTCGTTTTTTACCAAAAATTTGCGTTCGGTCTCGATGGCCATTCTTTTTCAGTGTTATTTTTTTGAAATACCGAAACACCTCTCTCCGGGCAAGGAAGATTTCTCCTTCCCACGGAGAGAAGATACCGATCAACATCCCCTTACAACGGCTACTTGCGGAAATACCCCACCGGTTGATTGAGCATCGGGGTACAATCCTCAGGCAATCCCAACGCCCGGGCCAGTGCCGGAGCGTCCATCGAAGCGCGGGGCACGGTAGCCAACCCGGCTGCGGCACAGAACAGCGAGATGTTTTGCGAGACGATCCCCGCATCCATCGCGCCCCAGGGCTCGTCGCCCGAGCCGCGTGCCACTAGCAGCAGGACCACCGGAGCGTCCTTCATCGTGCGCAGGTCCTGGTCGGTTACCGGGACGAGCGTATTTTGTTTGTAGTCGAAGAAATAAGCGCCCTTCTCCAGGCAGACGTAAAGGTCGATGTCCTGTCGGTTCATGGCCGAGGGTGCGGTGCGTTTGCCTGACTCGGGGCGGTTGATGCCGTTGGCAGCCCACAGCAGATCGGACAAATCCTGTTTGGAGAGCATCCGGGGCGAGAATTCCCGGGTGGACTTCCGCTGGGCGAAGGCTTGCATCATCGTCGCTTCCCGGGTCATGTCGGGGGCGGACAGCGGAATGGGTTTCAAAGTTTGCGAACAGCCTGCCACCAGCGAACAGAGCAGGATCAGGGTCGAGAAAAGTGTTTTCATGGCATGAGTATTTCGGGTCAGTTCTTGTTTTCCCGTTTGCGTTCCACGGCGCGCAAGACCACCGCCAGGACGATCATCGCAAAGGCGGCCAGTTTCATGTAATAGGCTTTCGGCTCGGGGATTTCGCCGAAGTAGGCATAGGCGGCCAGGATCACCGCGCCTAAAGCCAAAGCTCTGTGAATAAGCGTTGTATTCATTTTTATCTATAGTATCTCAATAAATCAATGCAAGTACCCGTAGCGGCGCAGCTTGCGTTGGTTGCCCCGCCAGTCGTCGTCCACCTTGACCACCAGTTCGAGGAAGGCCTTCTTGCCGAAAAAGCGTTCGATGTCCATCCGCGCCTGCGTACCGGTCTTCTTGAGCGCCTCGCCCCGGTGTCCGATCAGGATGCCCCGCTGGCTCTCGCGCTCCACGTACACGATGGCACGGATACGGATCAGGGTAGCGTCCTCGACAAACTCCTCGACCACCACCTCGACCGAATAAGGCACCTCTTTGCGGTAGTTGAGCAGGATCTTCTGCCGGATGATCTCGCTGACGAAAAAGCGCTCCGGCCGATCGGTCAAAGCATCCTCCGGATAGTAGGAAGGCCCCTCGGGCAAGAGGGCGACGATGCGCTCCAGGAGGTTGTCCGTATTGAAACGCTCGGTGGCCGACACGGGAACGACCTCCGCCCGGGGCAAACGCGCCTGCCAGTATTCGACCGCCGCTTCGAGCGTACGCTGATCGATCGTATCGATCTTGTTGATCACCAAAAGAACGGGGACTTTCGCGTTTTCGATCCGGTGGAAGAACGTCTCGTCCTTGAGTTCCTTCAATCCCGGTTCGACCATGTAGAGCAGGACGTCGGCATCCTCGAAGGCTTCCGCGACGAATTCCATCATCGACTCCTGCAGTTTGTACGCCGGGCGGATGATCCCCGGAGTATCCGAAAAGACGATCTGGTAATCCTCGCTCGAAACAATACCCAGGATGCGGTGCCGAGTGGTCTGCGCCTTGGACGTGATGATGGACAAATCGCGCCCTACCAGCACGTTGAGTAATGTCGATTTGCCTACGTTCGGGTTGCCGACGATATTGACGAACCCCGACTTGTGCGTTTTTTTCTCCATATGGGCAAATGTAGTGAAAGGCGAGCGCAGCGGCAAGGGGGAAAACGGAGTTTTCATCCGAAGCCGGTGCCGAGCCGCCTCCTACATTATGGAAATGTAGTGAAAGGCGAGCGCAGCGGCCGTGGGGGAAAACGGAGTTTTCATCCGAAGCCGGTGCCGAGTGCGCCTCCTGCATGATGGAAATGTAGTGAAAGGCGAGCGCAGCGGCAAATCGAAAACAAGGTTTTCGCATTTGGCTATGCCGAGTGTGCCTCCTGCATGATGGAAATGCAGTGAAAATCCCATTCTGTTTTTGTCCTTCCCGCCGTGCTTTTTTGCCCGCCACCGGTGCGAAATCGCGGCATTATTCATAACTTTGCAGACTATGTACAACCCCTTAACGCGAAACGAATCATGTTGAAAGTAGGTCTGCTCGGTGCCGGTCATTTGGGAAAGATACACCTGCGGCTGCTCGCCGCCTCGCCCCATTACGAATTGGTCGGATTCTACGACCCCGACCCTGCCAATGCCGCTGCGGTCGAGATGGAAAGCGGCGTGAAAGCCTTCCCGGACATGGACAGCCTGCTCGACGCCGTGGAGGTAGCCGACATCGTTACCCCCACTCTGTACCACTACGAATGTGCCTGCAAAGCCATCGAGAAAGGCTGCCACGTATTTCTCGAAAAACCCGTTACCACGACCCTGGAGCAAGCCGAAGACCTGATCCGCCGCCTGCACGAAAAGGGCCTCAAAGGCCAGGTAGGCCACGTGGAACGGTTCAACCCGGCTTTTACCGCCGTCCGCCCCTATATCCAGCGCCCGGCCTTTATCGAAGCGCACCGCTTGGCCGAATTCAACCCCCGGGGCACCGACGTACCCGTAGTACTCGACCTGATGATCCACGACCTCGACGCCATCCTCACCCTGGTCGATTCGCCCGTGCGCAGTCTGACGGCCAGCGGAGCCTGCGTGATCGACACCACGCCCGACATCGCCAACGCCCGCATCGAATTTGAAAACGGCTGCGTAGCCAACGTTACCTCCAGCCGCATCTCGATGAAGAACATGCGCAAGACCCGCATCTTCCAGCAGGATGCGTACATCACCATCGACTTCCTGAAAAAAGAATCCGAAATCCTGCGCATCCACGACGCTCCCGCCGATCCGAATCCGTATGCCATGATCCTGACCAACGCCCAGGGAGTGAGCAAGCAGATCGCCTTCGAGAAACCCGACGTACAGGCCAACAACGCCATCCTCGACGAATTGGACTCTTTTGCCCGTGCCATCGAAAACGACAGCATCCCGCCCGTTACCCTCGAGCAGGGTGCCGCTGCGCTGAAAGTGGCTCTGGAGATCGTCCGCGACATCGAGCGGCACGCCGAACGCGTGAAAGCCGCCCGGCAAAACACCCCCGAACGATGAAAACAACGACAAAAAACACCCACCCCTCCCGCATCAACATCATCACGCTGGGCTGCTCGAAAAACACGTGCGACTCGGAAGCACTCGCCGGACAACTCTCCGGCCAAGGCTTGTCCGTAGCCCACGAAGGCCCGGGGGAGATCGTGGTGATCAACACCTGCGGCTTTATCGGCGATGCCAAGGAACAGTCCATCGACGTAATCCTCGAACAGGCCGAGCGCAAACGTCGGGGCGAAATCCAACGCCTGTACGTTACCGGCTGCCTGGTACAGCGCTATCAGGAGGAACTCGCCGCCGAACTGCCCGAAGTGGACGGGTTTTACAACCTCTCCCAACTCCGCGAACTGCTCTCCGCCCTGGGAGCCGACTACCGCACCTCCCTGGTGGGCGAGCGCCTCTTGTCCACCCCCTCGCACTACGCCTACCTGAAAATCTCGGAAGGCTGCGACCGATCCTGCTCCTATTGCGCCATCCCGATGATCCGGGGCCGGCACATCTCCGTACCGATGGAGGACCTGGTGGCCCAAACTGAAAAATTGGCCCAAGGAGGAGTGAAGGAACTTATCCTCATCGCCCAGGACCTGACCTATTACGGGATAGACCTCTACGGAAAACGCTGCCTGGCCGAGCTCATCCGCCGTCTGGCCCGGATCGACGGCATCTGCTGGATCCGCCTGCACTACGCCTACCCCAACGGCTTCCCGGAAGACGTTCTGGAGGCCATGGCTACCGAACCCAAAGTATGCAAATACCTGGACATCCCCCTGCAACATATCTCCGACCGCATTCTCCGCTCGATGAAGCGCGGTTCGACCCGGCAGGAGATCGACGCGCTGTTGAGCCGCATCCGGGAAAAGGTACCCGGCATTGCCCTGCGTACGACCCTGATCGTGGGCTATCCCGGAGAGACGCAGGAGGAATTCGACGAACTCAAGGCCTGGGTTTCGACCCAGCGATTCGACCGTCTGGGCTGTTTCGCATACAGCCAGGAGGAAGGTACCGCCGCCGCCCGCCTGAAGGACGACGTGCCGCCCCAGGAGAAGCAACGCCGCGTGGAGGAACTGATGGAGTTGCAAAAACAGATCTCCTACGAAAACAACCTGGCACGCGTGGGACAGACATTGAATGTCCTTATCGACAGTTGCAACGAAAACGTCTTCATGGGCCGTACCGAATACGACTCGCCCGAAGTGGACAACGACGTGTTCATCGACCGGGAAAAATGGCGCGTACCGGTGGGCGATTTCGTCAAGGTGAACATCACCTCGGCCGGGCTGTACGACCTGTTCGGTGTCCCGGTGCCATGAACCGATAATTTCGTACCTTTATCCATCATCCGTCAACATCACGCCGTATGTTCGATTTTATCTCTTTCGGTCTCAAGGACCTGATAGACATTGCCGCCGTGGTATTTCTGGTCTTCCAGTTCTACCGCCTGATCCGCGGCACGGTGGCGGTAAACATCTTCATCGGCATTCTGGCTCTGTTCATCCTGTGGAAGGTGGTCGAGGCGTTCCAGATGACCCTGCTGAGCGGCATTTTGGGGCAGTTCATGAGCCTGGGAGTGATCATCATCGTCATCCTGTTTCAGCAGGAGATCCGGCGCTTCCTTATCCTGATCGGCACCAACAACTTTTTCGTGCGGCATTTCTTCTCCCGCATGCGCCGCAAACGCGACGTGCCCGAGAAGATCGAAGTCCGCGAGATCGCCAATGCGTGCTTCGAGATGGCCAAAACGCGTACCGGCGCGCTGATCGTGTTCAAAAAGTCGATGTTCGATCTCAAGGAAGCCACGGCCGGCGATGCCCAGAACATCGTCCCCACACAGAGCATCCTCGAGAGCATCTTTTACAAAAACAGCCCGCTGCACGACGGAGCCGTCGTCATCGAAAACGGCCGCATCGTCGCCACGCGCGTCATCCTGCCCGTTTCGCGGGATAAAAATCTGCCCGAGGAATACGGCACCCGCCACCGCGCAGCCATCGGCATCGCCGAAAAATCGGATGCCGTGTCGGTAGTCGTATCCGAAGAACGGGGCAAGGTGAGCCTGGTCAAGGGGACGACCATCACGGTGATGAACTCGGCGGAGGAACTGGAAAAACGATTGAATGAGGAACTGGAGATATAAACACGTAAAATACTATACGACAATACTATGGAAGTAAGCAAACGATATGCCGGCCGCGGCGTTTCCGCCTCGAAGGAGGACGTACACAACGCCATCCGCCACGTGGACAAAGGGCTGTTCCCCGGAGCCTTCTGCAAGATCATCCCCGACTACCTGGCCGGCGATCCGGAATACTGCATCGTCATGCACGCCGACGGAGCGGGCACCAAATCCGCCCTGGCCTACATGTACTGGAAGCGTACCGGCGACCTTTCCGTCTGGAAAGGCATTGCGCAGGACGCCCTGATAATGAACATCGACGACCTGCTGTGCGTGGGAGCTACGGACAACATCCTGCTCTCGTCCACCATCGGGCGCAACAAACACCTGATCCCCGGCGAAGTCATCGCAGCCATTATCGGCGGCACGGAGGAACTGCTGGCCGAGATGCGCTCCTACGGGGTCAACATCATCTCTACCGGCGGGGAAACGGCCGACGTGGGCGACCTGGTGCGTACCATCATCGTCGATTCGACCGTAACGGCCCGCATGCGCCGCGCCGATGTGGTGGACAATGCCCGCATCCAGGCCGGCGATGTCATCGTTGGTTTGGCTTCGTTCGGGAAAGCCTCCTACGAAACGCAATACAACGGCGGAATGGGGTCCAACGGACTGACTTCGGCACGCCACGACGTATTCCGCAAGGCTTTGGCCGAGGAATTCCCCGAGAGCTACGACCCCGCCACCGATCCTTCACTGGTGTACTGCGGCTCGAAAGACCTGACCGACCCGGTAGAGGGCACTCCGCTCGATGCCGCCCGTCTGGTGTTGTCCCCTACCCGTACGTATGCCCCGGTGGTCAAAAAGGTGCTGGACGAACTCCGCGGCCGGATACACGGCATGGTGCATTGCTCGGGCGGGGCGCAGACGAAAATCCTGCATTTCGTCAAGGACCTGCATGTGATCAAGGACAATCTGTTCCCCGTACCACCTCTCTTCGAACTGATCCAGCGCGAGAGCGGTACTTCGTGGAAGGAGATGTACCAGGTGTTCAACATGGGACATCGGATGGAATTTTACGTCCCGGCAGACATCGCCGAGCGCATCATCGAGATTTCCGAGTCGTTCGACATCCCGGCACGCATCGTCGGCCGGGTGGAAGCCAGCCAGCAGGGGGGCGCACACCTGACTATCCGCAGCGACCACGGTACGTTCGAGTATTGATCCCGCCTTCCTTTTTTCACCGCAAACAGAAAAGCGACAAGAGAGACAACAGAGACAACAAATACAGCATACACAGACCGATTTTTTTACATGGCATCCACACTTTTGGAAAAACTGGAAGGTCTCCGCACCCGTTTCGACGAGGTGTCCGACCTGATCATCCAGCCCGAGGTCATCGCCGACCAGAAACGGTACGTCGAACTGGGACGGCAGTACAAGCAGCTGGAAAAGATCATGGAGGCTTACCGACGCTATAAACAACTGCTCGACGATGTTTCGGAAGCCCGCGCTCTGCTGGCCGAAGGCGGCGGCGATGCGGAAATGGCCGAAATGGCCCGCGAACAACTCGAAGAGGCCGAAGCGAAGATCGCTCCCACCGAAGAGGAAATAAAACTCCTGCTCATCCCCAAGGACCCGGCCGATGCCAAAAACGCAGTAGTCGAACTGCGCGGGGGTACGGGCGGCGACGAAGCGGCCCTTTTTGCCGGGGACCTGTTCCGGATGTACACCAAGTTTGCCGAGCGCAAAGGCTGGCGGCAGGAAGTACTGGACTTCAACGAAGGCACGGCCGGCGGTTACAAGGAGATCATCTTCAAACTCTCGGGCGAGGACGTCTACGGCACGATGAAATTCGAAGCCGGCGTCCACCGCGTACAGCGCGTCCCGGCCACCGAAGCCCAGGGACGGGTGCATACCTCGGCCGCTACGTGCATCGTGATGCCCGAAGCCGAGGAATTTGACATCTACATCGACCCCAAGGACATCCGCAAGGACACGTTCTGCTCTTCCGGGGCAGGAGGACAGTCGGTCAATACGACCTACTCCGCCGTCCGCCTCACGCACATCCCCACCGGCATCGTAGCCCAGTGCCAGGACGAACGATCCCAGTTGAAGAACCTCGAAAAGTGCATGATGGTGCTCCGTTCGCGCCTCTACGAGATCGAATACCAGAAACGCCTCGAACAGGAAGCCCGCCAGCGCAAGTCGATGGTCTCCACCGGCGACCGCTCGGCCAAGATCCGCACGTACAACTATCCCCAGGGGCGCGTTACCGACCACCGGATCGGCCTGACCCTTTACAACCTGCAGGACGTGCTGGACGGCGACCTGCAACGCATCATCGACGAACTGACGATGGCCGAGAACGCCGAAAAACTCCGCGAGGGCGAGAGCGATTGAACCTTCCCTTTCGGGAGAGACAAACCGGAAAAAGACAAAAAACCTACCGAAATACGATGAAACACCTGAAAATGCTTCTTTTGTGCCTGCTGGCGGCTGTTTCCACCGGGCTTTGGGCACAAAAACAGGAATTCACCCTCGAGGATGCCATCCTCACCCCCCGCAAATTCATTCCCGAAGCCTACCTGAACGTCCAATGGTCGCCTTCGGGGGCGCGATGGGCTCACTACGATGCCGTCAAGGGAGAATTGGTCCTCGAAACGCCTTCCGGCTCCGTGCAGCGCATCACTGCCTCCGACGTGGAAAAAGCCGCCGGAATGACCCTCAAGGCCGTACCTCCTACTTACGGATGGAAAGACGCCACCACGCTCTATTTCCGCACTGCGGACCGGGTATTCGAATACAACATTTCCTCCAAAAGCGGGAAAGTCGTCCTGCAATGGGATTCGAACCTCCCCTCGGTAGTCGTCAGCCCGGCATTCGACGGGGTGGCCTACACCCAGGGCGGCAACGTCTATTACCTCAAAGGGGGAAGCGAGCGCATCGCCCTCACCCGGGACGGCGGACAAGGGATCGTCAACGGCGAATCGGTACACCGCAACGAATTCGGCATCACGGGAGGGATTTTCTTCTCGCCCGACGGCCAGAAGATCGCCTACTACCGCAAGGACGAGTCGATGGTCGGGCATTATCCCATCGTGGAGACCAACGCCCGGATCGCCACGGTAAAGGAGATCCCCTACCCGATGGCCGGTGAAAAATCCGAGGAAGTCACCCTCCACATCTACGACACGCGCACCGGCGAAACGGTCCAGGTAGCCAAGCAAGGCCAGGCGGAGGACTACCTGACCGCCATCACGTGGGATCCTTCGAGCCGCTATCTCTACATCGCCGAGCTGACCCGCGACCAGAAGCACATGCGTTTCAACAAATTCGACGCAGCTTCCGGTGCCTTCCTCAAGACACTCTTCCGTGAAGATTCCGACCGTTGGGTCGAACCGGAAGAGCCGGCCCTGTTCTTCAAAAGCCGCCCGAACGAACTGTTCTGGCGCAGCGAACGCGACGGCAATGTCCATTACTACCGTTACTCGACCGACGGACAACTGCTGGGCAAAGCAACCGACGGAGCGATCCAGGTGGAACGCGTCATTGGCTTGGTCGGGGAAAAATTCTTCTATGTCGCCACGGCCGATGCGGGACTGGACCGCACGGTGAAATTCACCGACCTCAAGACCGGGGATGTCGGTTTTGTCCGCTCCGAAAAAGGCACGTGGGATGGATATGTCGATCCGACGGGCAAGTACATGGTCTGCACGTTTACCGACTTGAACACTCCGGGACGGGCCGAGCTGGTGTCCCTGGTCAAGGACGGGCGCCGCAACCTGGGAAAAACGGTACGCGAACTGTTCTCGGCGGCCAATCCCCTGGCCGACTACAAGATCGGGACGGTGCGCTTGGGAAAGATCATCCGCGACAATGTGGAATACAACACCCGGCTGGTCCTCCCGTCCAATTTCGACCCCACACGCCGTTATCCGGTGTTGGTATACGTGTACGGCGGTCCTCACCTCCAAATGGTGCGCAATGTCTTCCGGGGCGGAGCCGACCTGTGGATGCACGTGCTGGCCGAGAAGGGCTACGTGATCTTTACGATGGACAATCGAGGTACCCCAGCCCGGGGATTTGACTGGGAAAGCGCCGTACACCGCCGTCTGGGACAGCTGGAGGTAAAGGATCAGATGCTGGGCATCGAATTCCTCAAGAACCAGTCGTTCGTCTATCCCGATCGGATCGCGGTTTACGGGTGGAGCTACGGCGGATTCATGAGTATTTCGATGATGCTCGCTCACCCCGAGGTGTTCAAAGTATGCGTGGCCGGCGGTCCGGTGATCGACTGGAAATGGTACGAGGTGATGTACACCGAACGCTACATGGACACCCCTCAGGACAATCCCGAAGGGTATGCCGCTGCCCGTCTGACAGACAAGATCGGTGCGCTGAAGAACCACATGCTGGTCATTCACGGCACGGCCGATCCGACGGTGGTATGGCAGCAGTCGCAGGAATTGCTCCGCGCCGCGATCGACGAAGGCATCCAGATGGACTACATGATCTATCCGGGACACGAACACAATGTCCCGGCTCCCGACCGTTTGCACTTGTTTACCAAGATATTCGACTACCTGGATCTTTACGACCGGTAAGCCGGCTTCGGCGCATCGAGTGCGTGCCAGCAAAAAGCCCCGCGGACAAAATGTCCGCGGGGCTTTTTGCTGGCACGCGCCCTTGAGCGCCTTATCGAGCCGGTAGAGGGATTCGAACCAATGCCCAATATTTTTTGAATTTGGGCGATTTATTTACATTTTTTTCTTATTTTTAGCCATACTAAAAAACTACTGCCATGGTTATTCCTCCAGAAGATATTAAATATCTTCTCGCTTCCTCTTTTTTGGAAGACTCTTCTATTGGTTTAGCCAATGGAAAAATGGGGGGGTGCATCTTCTTTTTTTACCTCAGTCGCACCTACCCAGCTTTCCATTACAGGAAAACAGCAGAAGAACTTCTAGGACAAGTATATGAGAATATTTCAAATATCCGATCAATTGACCTTAAAAATGGCTTATCAGGTATCCGATCAGGCATTTCTTATCTCATCAACCAAAAGTATATAACAGGTAATCCCCATGAGATTTTCAAAGACGTAGACGACACTATCTTTCGACATCTTTGTTCCGAAAAATATAATAAAGACATCCCTCCACCCATATTAATCGAAGTACTATTTTACCTTTATTCCCGTTTTCTAGAACCGAGTAACAAAGAAGAAGAATATCTTCTGCGAGAATTGACCATCCATACTATCAATCATTCTTTTGAACGAACTACTGCGCTTCCTCTATTTTTTGAAGAACCTCTTCATTATAATATAGAATACAAACTTCCTCTGTTTTTATTTGCGATAGGAAATATTGCTCGAGTGGGATTTTATAATGCTAGGATAAAGAAAATACTGGAAGAACTTTCTCCTAAGATTCTTTCCACCGTTCCCATTTTACACGCAAATAAACTATATCTATGGGCTGCCATGCAGTCTATTAACGAAGCCATTAAAATAGACGGATGGACAAAGCATATCGCATTACTCCAAAGGGAAACTAAGTTTGACGTTCTATTCCATAAAGAGATGAAAAACAAAAATATATATTTCAATACAGGCCTTGGAAGTATCTTATGGCTTCTAGAATGCCTGAAAAATTCCATCCCTGAAGAAAAAAGACGAATTTATCGGACACTTATCGCCAGACAAATCGAATCGTCCGACATATGGACCATTTATAAACAACCGGGATACATCAACCAATACAAAGGTTTATACGACGGCATAACAGGAGCTATCCTCACTTGGGTGAAAGTAAAAACCTATCAGATATGAAAGCGGATTTAACAGATACTACATTTCTGATCCTCGTACGTTTGGACTCCATAGAGCGATTGGAAAACGTTGTTAACATAACCCAAATGTTGCTCACGTACTTCGACACACATGTGATCGTCATGGAAGCGGACAATCATTCGAATGGAGTCCTAAAAAAATTGCTCCCTAAAAGAGCTTCTTGTCGATATTTCGAAGATAAAGACCCCGTATTATATAAAACAAAACTTTTCAACCGTATGACCCAGGAGGTTTCTACTCCTTATCTATCCATATGGGATGCCGATATCGTCCCTGACAAAAAGGCAATAATGGGATCTATTGACCATATCAGAAATCACGGCGCAGATATGTCTTTCCCTTACGCTGGATTATGTTACAACGTAACAAGTATATTAAAAGATTATTTCCTTCACAACAAGGACATACGATTTTTATATCGCCAGAAAAACAAAATGGACTTGTTATATGAATATCCCTTAGTAGGAGGGGCGGTATTCGTAAAAAAAGAATCCTATCTCCTGGCTGGTGCGGAAAATGAAAAGCATTACGGATGGGGTAATGATGATTTTGACAGATATTACCGCTTTGCCGGATTAGGGCTGAACATCTATAGAGCTCCTTTCCCGTTATTTCATTTGTCCCATCCCCGCTCCTCACAGAACAGCCATTTCAGTTCTGGGACTCAACGCAATATATCTTCGTCCGAAAAATATACGATCGAAAGTTGTTCCAGGACAGAATTATTAAACTATATAAAATAGAAATGCCATGAAAACTTACAGAATAGTCCAAAATCTTATCCTTATTTTTTATTTTATCTCATGTTCATGTGTTTTAGGAGTTTTTTCCACAAACCGATATCTCCCGGACAAAGAGATCAAACATCTATACCCAAAGTGCGACCTCAATAGAATAAATGGGATACTTACCGAAACGGTATTTAATGACACATCCCCATGAAAGTAATCTTTACATCGAAACCTATGGCTTAATCGTTGCTGATACTTTGCTATTTTCACTTCAAAAACACAACAATTGCAGATTTTCTAATTGTATCTAGTAAAGTTGTTTTCCCATGGTCAACATGTCCCATAATAGTTACTACAGGACATCTTGGCACTAAATCTTTTTCATCATCTTGAACTTTTAGCAAATTC
>JFBN01307395.1_pt1 | contig 61216 bp, 58 predicted proteins | sample 768741 | NCBI WGS metagenome assembly JFBN01 (sample SAMN01983846, study PRJNA193217) | chicken gut metagenome | biome: terrestrial biome; isolation source: ceca of Broiler chicken | host: Gallus gallus | place: United Kingdom: England | collected 2010-09-07
AGTAAAAACCTCTTAGCAGTGCATGAACCAAGGCACTTTCTTTTTCGGCAACTTTTCTTTGTGCCAGCAAAGAAAAATTGCCTGGCATAATATAGAAATAAATTATTAAATGTTTATCTTTAATATATATTATGCCAAACGGTAGTTTCTTTAATTCGATTTCTTTAAAAACAAAGAAATCGATAAATAGAAATATATAGTATTAAATCAAAACATATGTTAAAATAAAAATGTACATGAAATAAATATTGTCTTCATGTATTTGACACAATTTACGTCAAAATGCTATAATCTAATAGCTAATAGTTAAGGACATGAGTATGAAAGATAATCGCGGATACCATTTGCGTATCTGAGGAAAGTCCGGGCTCCACAGGGCAATGTGCTGGATAACGTCCAGCGAGGGTGACCTCAGGGAAAGTGCTATAGAAACTTAAACCGCCTGCTGTGCAGGTAAGGGTGGAAAGGTGCGGTAAGAGCGCACCAGCAGGCAGGTGACTGTCTGGCTAGGTAAACCCCACATGGAGCAAGACCGAATAGGGAAGGGATGAAGCGGCCCGCAGAGCCTTCCGGGTTGTGTCGCTAGAGCTTATAGGTAACTATAATGCCAAGATAAATGATTATCGCCACGCAAGTGGAACAAAACTCGGCTTATTGATTACTCATAGCCTTTGTAAAAAATACTGCCGATAAGGCAGTTTTTTTGTTGAAAAAATCTTTAGGTGAATTAAATTTAATTCGCAAGCAATCGAAAAAGAAGGAGTTTACTGTGGATATTAACGAAATGCAGTCCCTGTTGCAGACAAAACTGAAACCTCAACGCTATGCTCATTGTATCGGAGTAATGAACACCGCTGTCGAACTGGCGAAAAGATTTAATGTAGATGAAAAGAAAGCGGCTCTTGCCGGGCTTTTGCACGACTGCGCCCGCGAATTTGAGACGAGCCAGTTGCTGGCAGAAGCGCAAAAGCGCCATCTGTACATCACCGATATCGACAGACAGCTGCCGATACTGATGCACGCACCGCTCGGTACAGCCATAGCCAAGGAGGAATATGGCGTTCACGATACGGCAATATTGAAAGCCATCGCTTCGCATACGGTCGGCGGCGCCAATATGTCCGATTTGGATAAAATAATTTATCTGGCGGATATGATTGAACCGCACCGCAAATACGATGAAGTCGATAAACTTCGCCAGCTGGCCGCAACAAAAGACCTTGACACCGTTATGATAAGTGCCTTTGACCAATCCATAACATTCATTATGCGCAAAGGACATACAATTCATCCATATACTGTTGCTGCCCGTAATGAAATTCTCTTAAACAGAGAATTGTAATGGCAGTAAAGAAAAATCCTTCGCCTAATTCCACTAAAAAAATCAGGCGAAAAAAACCGCTTATCAGACGCATAAAACTGGGCAGACTGTTTCTCGTTCTGCTGCTCGGGTCGGGAATTGTTTACGGCTCTTACGTTGCACTATCCGAAGTTTATAATTTTGCCAGCTTGAAATATGCACAATACAAAGAAGAAAATCCCAGTAAACCGACTAAACCACCGATTGCCCCTCAGATTATCGATAAACGATTTGAAAATTATACGAATATCCTCTTAATCGGCATAGATGACCAGCCTGTTGAAGGTATCGGCGAATCAGGCCGTTATGCGGACGCTCTCATGCTGATAAGCATGGACCATACGAGCGGACAGGTGCGCTTTCTGGCTTTGCCGCGCAATATAAAAACGACCATTGCCGGCAGAAAAGAGCCTGATTATCTGAGCTTCACCTATTATTACGGCGGCTCGCCGCTCACGGTTAACACCGTATCGCAGCTGCTGAACATTCCCATTACGCAGTATATTGCACTCGACAGAAAAGCGCTGAGCAAATTTGTCGATACAATCGGCGGCGTAAATATATATGTAGAAAGAGATATGAATTACGAAGACCCGGCAGGCGGCACGTCCATTCATTTGAAAAAAGGTTATCAGCGCCTGACAGGCGACATGTCGCAGCAGTATCTGCGGTTTCGCACCGATGATTTGGGCGATATCGGCAGGGTGCACCGCCAGCAGAAATTTGCGGAGGCACTGCTGGAAAAATTGATATCCATCGAAACACTGCCGACATTGCCGACGATAATCACCATTTTCAATGATAATCTCGATACGAACATTAATCTCATAGATATATCCAGTATCATCGACATACTGGACACTTTGTACACTAATAAATTTGAAATACAGATGCTGCCCGGCAATTTCGGTCCCGGCGGCGACTGGATACCGGATAAAGCCCGGGTGGAACAGACTATAAATGAAATGTTCCCGCCTGTTTCGGAAGAAACGGCACAATAAACAACAAAAACAGAAAAGGTAAGTGATTAAATGACGCAAACAGCTGAAAATAAAAGCAGATTGATTGCCGAAGCGGCAAGCGATAAAAAAGCTCTTGATATTGTAATTATGAATATGCACGATTTGACGACGACGACTGATTATTTCATCGTATGCAGCGCCACCACCTCCACGCAGGTCCGCGCCATCGCCGACAACATCGAAGAGGAAATGGCCAAAGCAGGCGAAACATTTCTCCATAAGGAAGGTTACCGAAACGCCGAATGGATACTGCTCGACTTCGGCAACTGCATAGTACATGTATTCACGGAGGAAGCACGCCGTTTCTACGGTTTGGAAGACCTCTGGGGCGAAGCTCCGACGGAGCATTACGAAGATTAAGCGACGGGGTTGTAAATTAATTGATTACAGAACATAAATTAAAATATCAGCCGAGTACGGTTGTAACGATGAAAGTCGCCCGCTTAAGCGACATGGGTGCTTTTCTCGATGCACAGACGGGCAACACGAACGATGATATTCTACTGCACAAAATGCAGCAGACCGCACCGGTGAAAATCGGCGAAAAAGTAAGGGTTTTTCTCTATAAAGACCCGCACGGCCGTCTTACCGCCAGTATGCGCACACCGAAAATGCGCGAAGGACAGATTGCCCGCCTCAAAGTAATCAATACGAGCAAGGACGGAGCATTTCTCGACGTCGGCGCCGAACGCGGCATCTTTATGCCGTACGCCGGTATGCGCGGCAAACTGCAAGTCGGCGAAATCGTCTGGGCAAAATTGTATACGGACAAATCCGGCCGCCTTGCCATGACGATGAAAGTCGAAGATGAGATGCGCCGCGCCTCCCGACCGGCTGAAGATGTAAAAATCGGCGATATTGTAACCGGTTCCGTTTATAATTTTACGGACCAGGGTGCATTCATTTTTACGGACAAACGCTATATCGCTTTTCTGGACAAAAAGGAAATGACGGAGAAACCGCGCGTCGGTCAGACTCTGTCAACGCGGGTAACCTTCATCCGCGAAGACGGACGAATTAACGTTTCCATGCGTCCGGCAAAAGAAAAAGCCATTGATATGGATGCTCAGATGATATTTGACGTACTCAAAAAACGCGACGGCAAAATGCCGTACTGCGACGATACGTCGTCTGAAGTAATCCGCGAACGGTTCGGCATCAGCAAAGCGGCTTTTAAACGGGCATTGGGTCATCTCATGAAAGAAGGCAAAGCAGAACAAAAAGACGGCTGGACTTATTTAAAACAGGTGTAGCCATGAACAGCTATCTGACAGTATTTGCCGGATAGCTTTTTTTATGTAAGAAAGGGGAGCTAATGTGCTTACAATTAAAGAAATTCGTAAAGTGCAATCTTTGGAAGAAGCATATGAATTGAACCAGAAAAAGACAAACCGCATCATCGGCGGCATGCTCTGGCTGAAAATGCAGACGGGCAATGTGAATATCGCCATCGACCTTTCCAATCTCAAACTCGACACCATTGAAGAAACAGACAGCGAGTTTTCCATCGGCGCGATGGTTACGCTGCGCGATTTGGAAACGAATGCGGCTTTGAACGAATATACGCATAATGCCGTGCGTGAAGCCGTGCGCCATATTGTCGGCGTGCAGTTCCGCAATCTGGCGACGGTCGGCGGCAGTATTTTCGGCCGCTACGGTTTTTCCGACGTACTCACCGTATTTATGGCGCTTGATGCCTACGTTGAACTTCACCATGCCGGGATTGTGCCTATCAGTGAATTTGCCAAAATGCCGTATGACAACGATGTGCTCGTACGCATTATCGTAAAGAAAACGCCGCTTGCCTGCGCTTACCTGTCGCACCGCCAGACGAAAACGGACTTCCCTGTTCTGGCCGTAGCTATCAGCCATCATCATGGCAAATGGCAGGCCGTTGTCGGTGCTACGCCGCATCGCGCCGCTGTCATCGCCGATGAAAACAATATATTGTTCGGCGGACTTAATACGGAAAGTACGAAAAAATTCGCTCAATACGTAAAAGAAACGGTTAAGACCGACTCCAACATTCGCGGCAGCGCCGCTTACCGCAAACATTTAGCATATGTACTGACAAAACGTGCTTTATCATCTATAGGGGGAATTGACGCATGATTTTAAATATATGGCTTAACGGTAAACGCTTATCGGAAGAAATCAGTGCCGATACGCTGCTCATAGATTTTGTCCGCGAACACGGCTGCAAGAGCGTGAAAAGAGGCTGCGACACTTCCAACTGCGGTCTTTGCACTGTGTTCGTCGAAGACAAGCCGGTGCTTTCCTGCTCCATGCTGGCGGCGCGCGCCGACGGCAAACACGTGACGACGCTGGAAGGACTGCAGGAAGAAGCAGCTGAGTTCGGTGCATTTATTGCCAATCAGGGCGCGGAACAGTGCGGCTTCTGCAATCCGGGATTTATCATGAACGCCATTGCGCTGTTTCGGGAAAATCCCAATCCGACGGATGAACAGATTTTGGAATATCTGGCGGGCAACTTGTGCCGCTGCTCCGGTTACGAAGGACAGCTGCGCGGCATTCGCGCCTTTCTCGATTATAAAAACGGAGGTGCAAAGGCATGAAATACGTAAATCAACCGATTATGAAATCCGATGCTATGGCACTCGTTACCGGCAAACCGGTTTATCTTGATGATATCGCACCGCGCGACTGCCTCATCGTCAAAGTGCTGCGCAGTCCTCATGCCAATGCACTCATCGAAAACATCAACACGGCAATAGCCGCCAAAGTGCCGGGCATTGTCGGCGTATACACATATAGTGATGTCAGCCAGAAACGCTTTACCATGGCAGGCCAGACATATCCGGAGCCGAGCCCGTACGACAGACTTATCCTCGACAGGCACGTCCGCTATGTCGGCGACCCGGTAGCCATTGTTGCCGGCGAAACGGAGCAGGCTGTCGACAGAGCTTTAAAAATGATAAAAGTAAACTATCAGGTGCTGGAACCGCTGCTCGATTTCCGCAAAGCAAAAGACAATGAAAATCTCGTTCATCCGGAAGACAACTGGCGTTCGCTTGCGCCTGTCGGTGCGGACAACAAGCGCAATCTCTGCGCCAGCGGCTGTGAAAGCGGCGGCGATGTGGATAAAGTGCTCGCCGGCTGCGATGTCGTTGTAGAAGGCGTATATCATACGAAAGCATGCCAGCAGGCAATGATGGAACCGTTCTGTACGTACTGCTACATGGATGCGTACGGCAAACTGAACGTCATCAGCTCCACGCAGATTGTCTACCATGTACGCCGCATCGTGGCGCATGCGCTCGATATTCCGCAGTCGAAAATCCGCGTTACGAAACCGCGTATCGGCGGCGGCTTCGGCGCAAAACAGACTGTCGTTGCCGAAGTATTTCCGGCATTCGTAACGTATAAAACGGGCAGACCGTCCAAAATGATTTTCACCCGCACGGAATGCCAGATAGCTTCTTCGCCGCGCCATGAAATGGAAGTTTCGGTACGTGTCGGCGCGACAAAAGACGGCAAAATCGAAGCAATCGACGTATACACGCTTTCCAACACGGGAGCATACGGCGAACACGGCCCGACGACGGTCGGTCTTTCTGGTCATAAATCCATTCCGCTGTATCGGGACTTAAAAGCATTCCGCTTCAAATACGATGTCGTTTACACAAATAAAATGAGCGCCGGTGCTTACCGCGGCTACGGGGCGACGCAGGGCATTTTCGCCGTGGAAAGCGCCGTAAACGAACTGGCAGGCAAACTCGGCATCGACCCGATAAAACTGCGCGAAATGAACATGGTGCGCGAAGGCGACATTATGCCGGCATATTACGGCGAAACAGCGACAAGCTGTGCGCTCAACCGCTGTGTGCAGCGCTGCAAGCAGATGATTGGCTGGGATGAAAAATATCCGGCGCGCGATATGGGCAATGGCAAAGTCAGAAGCGTCGGCATCGCTATGGCTATGCAGGGCTCCGGTATCAGCAGCGTCGACGTCGGCTCCGCCAGCATAAAATTAAATGACGAGGGCAACTATACGCTGTCGTTCAGCTCCGCCGACATGGGAACGGGCTGCGATACGATTTTGGCACAGATTGCCGCTGAAACGCTGATGTGCCCGATGGAGGACATCGGCATCTGCGCCGCTGATACGGCCGCAACGCCGTACGATTCCGGCTCATACGCTTCCAGTACGACATACGTAACGGGCAAAGCTACGGAAAAGGCGGCTCTCGGTCTGATTGAAAAAATCAAAACGTTCGGCGCTAAAATGCTTAAATGCGACGCAGCCGCTGCGGATTTTGACGGTGCAGCCGTTATAAACAGACAGACGGGCGAAAGCGTAACACTGCGCGATATCGCCGTTGCCTCTATGTGCGGCAACAACGATGAACTCGTAAATACGGTAACGAACAGTATGCCGACTTCACCGCCGCCGTTCATGGCAGGAGCTGTGGAAATCGAACTCGACAAGGAAACGGGCCATGTGGAAATTCTCGATTACTGCGCAGCCGTCGATTGCGGCACGCCGATTAATCCGAACCTGGCGCGCGTACAAACGGAAGGCGGTATCGTGCAGGGTATCGGCATGGCGCTGTATGAAGAAGTAACGTATAACGATAAAGGCATGGTAGCGGAAAATTCCTTAATGCAGTACAAAATTCCGACCCGCCTCGATATGGGCAGACTGCGCGTCGTGTTTGAAAACAGCTACGAACAGTCCGGTCCGTACGGTGCCAAATCCATCGGCGAAATCGTAATCAACACGCCGTCGCCGGCAATCGCCCACGCTATCTACAATGCGACCGGCATCTGGTTCAAGGAACTGCCGATTACGAGCGAAAAAATAGCTATGGCACTGCTTGACAAATAAAATTAATCAGTTCATTATCTCTGCTGATATAAAATAAAGAAGGTTTATCGCTTTGACGGCGATAAATCTTCTTTTTATTAACACTGTCTAAACGGAGGTTTTTATGAGCAAAACTAAACAGAAAATTGCTTTTGCCATTTTAATCGCTATATTTCTGAGCGCTTTTGAAGGCGTCGTCGTATCTACCGCCGCTCCGGTAATCGTCAAAAGCCTCCATAATTTCGAGATGATTAGCTGGATTTTCTCGCTGTATCTGCTTGCCAGTGCCGTCTCCACGCCGATTTACGGCAAGCTCGCCGATTTGTACGGCCGAAAGCGCATGTTCATTATCGGTATTTTAATTTTTCTTGTCGGCAGCATATTGTGCGGACTGGCGCAGAGCATGCTCCAGCTCGTACTGTTCCGCGCCGTACAGGGCATGGGTGCAGGTGCTATCCTGACGATAGGCTTCACGATAATCGGCGATATCTTCACGCTGGAGGAACGTTCCATCGTCCAGGGCGGCATCAGCACCGTCTGGGGTGTTGCCGGTCTTATCGGTCCGCTGCTCGGCGGCTTTCTGATTGACTACCTGTCGTGGCACTGGATATTCTTCGTCAATATTCCGCTGTGTATTTTCTGCATTTACATTCTCAGCCGCTATGTACACGAACAGAAACCGACGAAACATCCGAAAATTGATTATCTCGGCGCACTGCTGCTTTCTATCGCTATCGGTTCATTTCTCTACGGCGTGATGACGATAAGCGGCGATTTTGTACTCGGCATTATTTTATTAATTATTACAATTATTTCCGGCATTATTTTTTATTTGCAGGAAACGAAAACACCGGAGCCGATTGTCCCGCTGTTTATCCTCAACAGAAGTTTTCTCGTTGTCAATGCCGTTACATTCGGCGTTTCTTTTATCCTGATTGCCAACAGTGTTTATCTGCCGCTGCACATTCAGTCCATCATGGGCTACAGCGCGACCGTTGCCGGACTGTCTTTAATCGGCACATCGGCTGCATGGTTTTTAAGCTCCGTCTCGCTTGCCCGCCTCATGAAAAAGTTCGAAGCAAAATACATTGTCATGTGCGCCTGCGCCATCTTGATTTTCAGCTGCTGCCTGATAAATTCACTGCATATTGACTCGCCGCTCTGGCAAATGGCGATATACGTATTCTTCTTCGGCTTCGGCTTTTCCGGCACGCTCAATACGCTCACTTTCATTGTGCAGGACTCCGTATCGTACGATAAGCGCGGCGCTGCCGTCGGAATTAATATGCTGACACGCACGCTGGCGCAGACAATCGGCGTGACCGTGCTCGGCGCCGTCATCAACGTTTACGCCGATATTTTCATCAGTGAGCATAATTTAAGCGGCATTACCATGCAGAATTTTTATGACAATACTGCGCCGATGTATTATGAACTATTGCGCGAAGCACTGTTTTTCGCTTTAAATCACGTTTACCTGATAAATATCGCCGCAGCCGCTGTCTGTTTCGTTCTCGCATATTTCGTGCCGAAATACCAGCAGCAAAATCAGTAATTACTAAGTACAAGGAGATTTTTTATGATACAGCTCTTACCTATTTTATCCGGCATTATGTGGGGCGCAGCCGGTGTTTTTGTGCGGATATTCACCGAACTCGGCATGAACAGCCTGACCATTGTAGAAAGCAGAGTTATTCCTGCTGTCGTTATTATATTCGCCGGTCTGTTCATCATGGATAAAAAACTACTGCGAATAAAACTGTCTGATTTATGGATATTTCTCTGCGCCGGTATTTTCAGCATGCTCGGCTTAAATCTGTGCTATAATGAAGCCATCAACGAACTTACCTTATCGCTTGCCGCTGTACTGCTCTGTCTTGCGCCCGTCTTCGTTCTCGGTCTTGCCGCCGTCTTTTTCAAGGAAAAACTTACAAAGCAGAAAATCATCTGCGTAATTCTGGCTTTAATCGGCTGCGTTTTGTCCAGCGGCGTGCTGGAGGAAATCGGCAGCGTGAAATGGACAACGTTCGGACTGTTTATCGGCACACTCGGCGCATTCTTCTACGGTTCGTACAGTATATTTTCCAAAATCGGCATGATGAAAAAATACCACTCATTCACCATCACCGCTTACAGCCTGCTCGCTGTCGCTATTGTCCTTCTGCCGTTTGCCGACTGGAAAATAATCGGCGATATCATCGAAAGTGCGCCGCTTAAGATGAGCGGTTTCTTTCTGCTGCATTCGCTCGTCACCTCTATTCTGCCGTATATACTGTTCACCGTGTCGCTGAATTATATCGAAGCCGGAAAAGTGGCGATACTCGCTTCCAGCGAACCGGTGGCCGCCATGTTCTTCGGCGTGTTCTTCTTCGCTGAAATACCGACCGTACTGTCCTTTACGGGGCTTGTCATCGTTCTTTTGGCGCTCGGTTTACTTTCCGTGCCGCTCAAACGCAAGAGAAAAACAATGTCGAACTGACTTATGTTATACTATAATATACCTGTTGTGCTAGTAGATTTCCTAAAGCAGTATAATAGTTTATATTTAGTGAAGTTAAGTGCCAACATCGAGCAAATATAAACTATTATACTGCTGGCTAAAGGCTCAATGTCTTATTAGCACAATGGGTTATAATATATAATTTATTGGGAGGAAAAATGAAAGACCATTTAGTAAAAGCTATTGCCGACGGCGTGCGCGTTTATGCCGCTGTTACGACAAATCTGGTAAACGAGGGCATCAGACGCCATGAATGTTATCCGGTGGCTTCGGCCGCATTGGGACGCACCATGACGGGAGCGCTGCTTCTGGCCGCCAATCTGAAAAACAAGGAATGCCTGACTGTGAAATTCAACGGCGACGGCCCGCTCGGAAACGTCGTTGCCGACGCTACGCCGGAAGGTTTTGTCCGCGGCTACGTTCAGCATCCGCAAGTTGACCTGCCGCTGAACAGCAAAGGCAAACTTGATGTCGGCGGCGGTATCGGTGCAGGTCTTGTATCCGTCACCCGCTTTACGGGACTGAAAGACCCGATTACCGGCAGCTGCGAAATCGTAACGGGTGAGATTGCCGAAGATTTAACTTCATATCTGTATATTTCCGAACAGACACCGTCCAGCGTAGGGCTCGGTGTGCTTGTCGACACCGACTTGAAAGCGGCAGCCGCCGGCGGTTTCATCATTCAGCCGCTGCCTGATGCCAGCGAAGAAACGATTGCTAAACTGGAAGAAAATCTCGGCACAATAAAACCCGTTTCTACTATGGTGCACGAAGGACTCGATGCGCGCGGCATTATCGCCGAACTCTTAAAAGGCTTTGATATTGAATACCTTACGACGACGGATTTAGCGTTCAAATGTCAGTGTTCCAGACACCGCATTGAAGATATGCTCGTAACGCTTAACAAAGCCGACCTGCAGTCACTGATTGACGACGGCCACGCTGAAGTCTGCTGCCATTTCTGCGGTGAAAAATATCAATTCAGCAAAGAGGAACTTACGGCTCTTTTGCATGTAGCCAAAAAATTGAAATAACCAAAAAAACAATCTATGCTTCGAAAATTAAAATCGAAACATAGATTGTTTTTTTATTTCTGAATTGTTACCGTATCCATTTGCGTATTATCCGGCAGATAAGCTGTAAAAGTCAGGCTGTTTTCCGTCGCTTCCATTACCATATAATTATTCGTTTCCGGCTGCGGCGGCACGTATTCATCCAGCGGATTTTCATGCCAAAGATTTGGATAACGCACATTTCCGGCAACACCGGTCAAAATATACAGCGTTCCCTGCTCATTCGGCGCAAAATCACGCAGCAGAGCGCGGCGGCGGTACGTATGCAGATGAGCCGTCAGCACAGCGTCAACATTGTATTCGTCAAAAATAGGCATATACGTTTCACCATGACGGGAAAAACTTACACCGTCAAGCGGCGCGGCATCGCGGCTGTAGTTTAAAACATCGCGGTGCATTAAAACGACTTTCCATTTTTTCGTCGTGGAAGCCAAATCCCGACGAAGCCAGTTTATCTCATCCTGCAACAAATTCGGTTCATATTCCTTGATTTCATCATCCTGCGTATTGAGCACGGTAAAATGAACATCACCGTAATCAAAAGAATAATACAGATTTTTATATTTATCCGTACCGTTTGACGGCAAATCGAAAAAGTTGTCGTACGCAATCGGCAAATCCACCTGCCAGTCAGTCGTGTAGAATTCGTGATTGCCCTGTACCGGTGCTACCGGAATTTTCGTGTTCATATCCGCCACACTCTCAAACCAGGCGTTCCACTGCGACAAATTATAACCGTTGTCAACCAAATCACCCATATTGATAAAAAAGCTGCTGTCCGGATTGCTTTGCCAAGCGTTCATTGCCACATTTTTCCAGTCTGTATATTCATTTGACTGCGAGTCCGGGAAAATCAGGATTTTAAAATTATTGTCCGTACTGCTTGCCGTTTGCAGACTGTACCAGTTCGTGCGGCTGTCTGCATAACCGACACGGTAGTTATACGTCGTATCCGGCATTAAACCCGTTAAATTGACACTGTAAACGTAAATTCGTTTGCCGTCAATATTCAAAACGGATTTCACCGGCTCGGCGGTGTTCAGCTCGCCTTCCGTATCGGTGCCGTATTCCAGTACAAAATCATCACGGTCATTCAGCGACTGCCACATGACGGTTCGGCTGTTTGTGCTGTCTTTGGTGATGACCTGACGCAAATTCATAACTTCATCACTATTGAGCAGTGCATAAACCTTCGTAGCAAAAAAATGCTGCGCTATCTCATTTTTCAGCGGTGCGTAACTCATAACTGCAACTACCGCCGCAACAACGATAACAACCAAGCTGATAACCCATTTTTTCATGAAATCACCTCAATTATCATAGTAATTTTTCTTCAATATAAAATAAAAGTAAAATTTGTATATACTATAACATTTAGAGTTTACTTCAAGTCAATGGTACTGAAAAAATTATTTTACTAGTTCAATGAGTTTTCGTTTGATAGACGGCAAAAAGAATTTGCAGTTATCCAGCTGTGTTTTGCTGATACCGAAAGTCTCGCCGTCTTCAATCAGAGAAATAATATTATCTGTAGCTCCCGCCATAACGCACAGTTCTTTAAATTTAAAATCGTTTACGCCCGCCGTTATCTTGTCGATTATTTCCTTAGCCGAATTTTTCGCTTTCGTTTCCTCATCTTTGGAAGTAAGTCCGGAAAAATCCGTCTGCAAAAATACATTGAGCGTAAAACGAATAACGGCCGCTTCATCCGCCGAAAACATGGCTTTTTGCGAATTCAATGGTAACATCTAATCAAATCCCTTCAATAATATTTATATCGAAACATATTATACCATGAAGCTTATTTTTCAGCATAATTTTCGGTGATAATCAGCTGCGGATTATTGTAATCAGCGACGATTTTCGCTTTTACGCCCAGCGGCAGAAAGCCATTTACAGGGCCGTGTCCTACCGGCAGATTGTAAATCACCGGTATTTCGGCAAGCTTAGCATAATGGGCAAAAACCTGCTTTACGGAATAATCGTACAGCTGCGGTGTAAGCGGTTCACAGCGGCGCAGATTGCCGATAACCATGCCGTTTATATTTTTCAACAGCCCGCTTTGCCAAAGCTGCCACATCATGCGGTCAATAGCGTACGAATCCTCGCCGACTTCTTCCAAAAACAAAATACAGCCTGTACCGTCTAATGCATACGGCGTACCGCAAAGTGCGGCAATTACACTCAGATTGCCGCCGATTAACCGTCCTTCAGCCGTGCCTTCGTGCAAAACTTCCAGCTGGTGATTTTCCGGCAGGGCAAATGCTCCGCTATCGCTTACAATCGTAGAAGACAGACCTTTTCTTAGTTGCTCGTCCGTATAATTCGGCGAGCTGTCATTGATGTCGATAACCATCGCTCCGTGCACACCGATAAGGCGGCACTTTTCCCAGAGCGCCGCATGCAGTGCCGTTATATCGCTGTAGCCGATAAGCATTTTCGGATGCTGTTTTACCATTTCATAATCGAGCAAATCCAGAATGCGCTCACTGCCGTAACCACCGCGCAGACACAAAATCGCCTTGACTTCATCGTCGGCAAAAAAAGTATTCAAATCAGCGGCACGCTTTGTATCGCTTCCGGCCAGATAACCTGATTGACTATACAAATTCGGCGCAAGTTTTACTTTATATCCCCAGCTTTGCAGTTTTTGCACCGCCAGCGAAATATCCATGCCGTCCATGCCGGAAGCAGGCGCAACAATCCCGATACAGTCGCCCGGCTTTAAAGCACTGCCCTTTAAGACGGTCTGTTCTTCTGCTTCGACCGAAAGCATACAGTTTAAAAATATTATACAGATTAAAAAAATTTTTCTAAACAATGCAGTTTATCCTCACCCAATTTTATTATTTTAATTATCATTTCTGAGCATACAAAACCGCTGATAATTGATAAAGCAACTATCAGCGGTTTATTTTATCTGTGATGCGGACGCGGTGGCGGCGGTGGAGGTGGCGGCGGAGCCGGTCTTTCACCTCGGCGCAGTCTTTCCAGCGTAACTTCCGCCGGCGGAGCTGGCGGGTCAACATGGTGACGCGGTGGCGGCGGACCCATACGGTGATGCGGCGGTGGCGGTGCTGCCTGCGCTTCACTCGCACCGACAAACGGAACACCGATAACGAAAGCAAAACTCAGTGCAACCAATAATTTCTTATACATACAAAACCCTCCCTTTATGCTTGATTTATATCCATCAACTTCGTTTTTCTTTATAATACCATACAATCATTAAAGCAGCATTAGAAAAAAATTAAATTCTGCTTTGTTAATTTTTTGTAACAAACTTATATTTTATGATAAAATGAGGGATGTTCATTTTTCTTTTGAAAGGTCAAAAGAAAAACGAACCAAAAAGAAAAAACCTTTTTAACGTTTCGCTTACGCTGCACTGGGCAAGCCTTCGTAACTCTTCTTTATAAACAGGCGGTACAACGGCTCGAAACATTTAAAATTTGGCTCGTGCCTTCTGGTTTCAGCAGGAACTTAATTTGAGCTGTTGGCATTATATTTTGCTAATCATGCTAAAACTTTAATCCATGTTAGAGCATTTTCACGGTAGCTTCAGCTATTAAAAAGAAAAAGATTTAGATATGGTTTTAGTTTAAATGTTTGAGCGTAGCGAGTTTTTAAACGTTATATCTAAATCTTTTTCTTTTTAAAGTGAAAATCTCTAGTGGGCTACGAACCTGAGGGTTTCTTTTTCGGCAACTTTTCTTTGCCCTCAAAGAAAAATTGCCCAGCGCAATATAGAAATAAACTAATAAACCATTCTCTTTTTGTATATTGCGCTGAACGGCACTCTCTTTAATAAAATTTCTTTAAAACAATTTCTAAAAAAAAGAAATGGAGGATTTTCTTTTGAACATATACGATGGATTAAACCCTGCGCAGGCGCAGGCTGTGGCACATATGGACGGACCGCTGCTCATCATGGCGGGAGCGGGCTCGGGCAAGACGAAGGTTTTGACCTGCAAGATTGCTGCTCTTTTGGAAAAAGGCGTGTCACCGTACAATATCCTGGCAATTACTTTCACCAACAAAGCGGCGACGGAAATGCGCCAGCGTGTCGACAATATGATTGGCGAAAAAGCGAAATACGTATGGCTCAGCACGTTTCACTCCTTCTGCGCGCGTTTTCTGCGTTTTGAAATCGAAGCACTCGGCATTTACAAGAAAAATTTTGTCATCTATGATACTGCCGATGCGCAGACATTGATAAAAAACTGCCTGAAGGAATTAAATCTCGACGAAAAACAGTACGCACCGTATGCAGTGCAGTCGACGATTTCCAACGCCAAGAATATGATGCTTTCACCGGCGGAATTTGCCCGCGATGCAAGCGATTTCTTCGCCCGCAAGGTGGCGGAAATCTACGACGTTTATCAACAGCATCTGCTCGAAAATAATGCGCTTGATTTTGATGATTTGCTCATGCTCGCCGTAAAAGTCTTAAAAGAACACGGCGATATCAGAGAAAAATATCAGGACAGATTTCAGTACATTCTCGTGGACGAGTATCAGGATACAAACGGCGCTCAATATCAACTAACATCACTGCTCGCCGGAAAATACCGCAATCTCTGCGTGGTGGGCGATGCTGACCAGTCCATTTACGGCTGGCGCGGTGCAGATATCCGCAATATCATGGATTTTGAAAAGGATTATCCGGAAGCTGCCGTGATAAAACTGGAGCAGAATTACCGCTCGACAAAGACGATTTTAAACGCCGCCAACAGCGTCATTGAACACAATATCGACCGCAAGCCAAAAGAGCTCTGGACGAATAATCCGCAGGGCGAAAAAATCATTCACTATACGGCAAGCGATGAACGCGACGAGGCTAATTTCATCACCCGCGAAGCTGTAAAGCAGAAAACGCTGTTCAATGCCTCTTACGGTGACATGGCAGTACTGTACCGCACCAACGCTCAGTCGCGCGCGCTGGAAGAAGGCTTCATGCACGCGGGCGTACCGTACACTATGGTCGGCGGGCTCAAATTCTACGACCGCAAGGAAATTAAAGACATTCTGGCCTATCTGCGTCTTATCTACAATCCGGAGGACACAGTCAGCCTGCTGCGCATAATCAATGTGCCAAAACGTTCGCTGGGCGCTGTAACGATGAACAAATTGGCGGAATTTGCCGATATGTACAATATGACGCTGTTTGATGCCGTATCCGCCCCGGAAACGGCTCCGATTACGCCGAAGGCAAAACACGCCTTGACCTCATTTGCCGAATTCATTATGGAAATGAGCACTTTGTCGCTGCAAGTACCGGTGCATGAACTGATTGAAAAAGTCATGGACAAATCCGGTTACGTAGCCGAGCTGGAAAAGGAAAATAAAATCGAAAATCAGACACGTCTGGAAAATATACAGGAACTTTTGAGCGTGGCGAAAAATTTTGAAACTACGAATGAAGAGCCGACGCTGGAAAACTTTTTAAGCACCGTGTCGCTTGTATCCGATATCGACAACGCCGACATCGAGGGCGACAGCGTAACGCTCATGACGATGCACTCGGCCAAGGGGCTGGAATTTCCGATTGTATTTCTGGCCGGCATGGAAGAAGGACTGTTCCCGCATGCACGCACCCTTATGAATGAAGCGGAAATCGAGGAGGAACGGCGCACCTGCTACGTAGGCATTACACGCGCCGAACGCAAATTATACATCACGAACGCGCAAAGACGCATGATTTTCGGCCGCGGCGTAAGCTATGAACCTTCCCGCTTCATCAGCGAAATTCCTGCTCAATATCTGGAAGAAAAAGAGGCGAAACAGCCGCTGGGCTTCGGCAGCGGTTTAGGCAGCCGCTACAGTTCGTACAAAAATACGGATAATAGCTACTCCATGGGCAGAGTATTCGGCAAAGCCGCTCCAAGCATCAACGACAGAGCCAAAGCCGTAAAACCGGCAGGCACAACCATCCGTCCCGATTTATCCGTGAAATGGAAAGTCGGCGACAAGGCCAAACACGCCAAATGGGGTATCGGCACTATCGTTTCTGTAAAAGGCAGCGGTGAAGAAGTGGAACTGAAAATCGCCTTCCCGGGCGAAGGCATAAAAGCATTAATGCAGAAATACGCACCGATTACAAAAATATAAGAGCAAAGCGTACAGATAAATTTCTGTACGCTTTTTTTCGGAGAAAAATATACTATTCAGTATTTTTTTGTTTTATAATATAAACAATGAATTTCATAAAAACAATGGAGGGATTTTCTATGAAGAAAATTTTAGTCGCAAGTATCGTTTCCTTACTGCTTACGGGAAGCGCACCGTCCATCAGCTTTGCCGGTGTGACAAACGGTTTTTTAACAAATGATGCCAATACATGTCAGGTTACATACCCTATCGTTCAAATAGACAGCAAAAAAATCCGGGAGAAAATAAATGACGATATCCTCGCTCAGGCGCAGGAGCTGAAAAATCAGGTGGATAACCAGATTTACAGTAAAGCGGACATGACTTATTACGAAAAGTACGAAGACGACAATATCGTATCGCTGATGTTCTACGTAAACACGACGCGCCGTTTTTCCAGTCAGTCCAATTTAAAAGGATACACGGTAACGTACGATAAGCACACCGGCGAACGCGTACCTGTTACCCGCTATCTGACGATTACGCTCGACCAGCTCCAGGATGCTCTAAATCACAGCAAAGCCTACGCAGTGGACGGGCTTGACAACGGCGTCAATCTGGAAGTGCCTATTCCGTACGTCAGCGACAATTATTTCATCTGCCATGACGGCTCCATCGGTCTTTTATATCAGCCGGGCGATTTGATGCCGGAGGAAGCCGGTGCCTGCAAAATAGTGGTGTCGCCGGAAACGATAGCGCAGGTGAACGAAATCAATAATCCGCCTGCCGTCAATACGGAAAAATAATTTATTCTGAATAAAAATTGAAAAAGCGATGATGATATCATGGAAAATTTTACATTATTGTCTGTAATAGTTTTCATAATGTTTTTAGTGACGGCGAGACTGATTATCGTCAGAAAAATAGAATTCGTGCGTGCTCTGCCCGCTTTTGGCATTATTACGGCACTGCTGGCGGGCGTGCCGCTTACGGGCGGCAGTGAGAATATCGCCGATTTTGTCATAGTCGGCGGCGTCATAAATCTGGCTGAACCGATGTTTATCTACGTTTTAAGCATGATGTTTGCCGATTTTCTGCTTAAATACGGCATTAAGGACGAACTTGATTATCTGTGCCGTTTTTATCTGGCGGAAAAACCGCAGTGCGCCGTCTGGCTCATCACGGCGCTGACGGTACTGTTTTCCGCCGTAATCATGCACATCGGCGCACTTATGCTGTCGGCCATACTTTTCCTGCCGCTATTGCTCAAAGCCGGTTTCAATAAACAAACAGCCGTATCGCTGCTGCTACTAGCAACGGGGCTCGGCAGCTGTTTAAATCCCGGCTACCATTTGCTGTATGCCGGTTTACTGAGCCTTGACCCCGCCAGTGTAAAAGAATTTTATCATATAATGGCGTTTTTATGTATCATTGCCGTAGTAGTATATCTCAGTCTGAACAGCGGCAGAGTAAATCCCGTCTTTCGGCAAAAAACAGCTAAGCGGCAGCTGAATTATAAACTGCTCTGTATGGTGGTAATGCCCGTCGTATTCGTCCTGGCGCTAAAAATCAATATCGAATGCAGTCTTATCCTGACTTTGTCGTACGGTTTTCTGGCCATCGGCGCAAAAAAACCGTTTATGAATTTACTATTTTCCTTACAGGAAGCCATCGCCAAATCGGTTGATGTCATCGTGCTGCTGTCAGCCGTGGGAATTTTCATGCACGCCGTCAAGACACAGGCCGTCGTGGATTTAATGGCGCCGCTGCTATTGTCTTTAATGCCGAAGACCGCCACGGAATGTCTGCTGTTCTTCACGATTTTGACGCCGCTCGTTCTGTACAAAGGACCGTTCAATATGCAGGGCATGGGAGCAGGTTTAAGCTCCGTAATAATGGCTTCGACGACGCTGAACCCGATGGTGCTCGGCATGGCGCTTTTATCGCTCAACACGCTGCGTAAAATAATGGACCCGATAGAAGTGCAGAACATCGCCGTAATGCAGTACGCTCAGGTAGACAATAATCTCGTAATCAAAAAAGTGCTGCCGTACGCTATGGCGATAAATTATTTCGCTCTGTTTTATGCTCTCGTCATTACCGCATAAAAATAATAAAAATAAAAGACGATGCTTATCCAGCAGAAATTTCTCCTGAACAAGTATCGTCTTTTTTATTTAAGCGTCTTTCAAAAAGGCACTGTAGCCTTTTTTCGTTTCGTAAACGTCGATTTTGCTCGTTATTTCCCATGGAGCATGCATATTGAGCACGGCAACGCCGCTGTCGATTACCTGCATACCGTAAAGAGCCATGATGTAGGCAATCGTTCCGCCGCCGCCCAGGTCAACGCGGCCGAGCTCGGAGAACTGAATGGCAACATTGTTCTTTTCCATGATGGAGCGGATATTTCCGAGATATTCCGCATTGGCATCGTTGGAACCGGATTTGCCGCGTGCACCCGTAAATTTGTTGAACGCCATACCGCGGCCAAGATAAGCAATGTTTTTCGGGTCAAAAGAAGATTTATACAATGCGTCGTAAGCGGAAGTTACATCGGAAGAGAGCATTTTGGAATTGGCAAGGCAGCGTCTCAATGCCAAATCGCTGTACTGACCGAGCAGATTTAAAATTTCCGCCACCGTATTTTCAAAGAAACGCGACTGCATTCCCGTTGCGCCGACAGAGCCGATTTCTTCTTTATCCACGAGCAGACAGCATGCCGTGCGTGCCGTTTCCTTCGTTTCCAGCATGGCAGCAAGCGAAGTGTAAGCGCAAACCCTGTCATCCTGTCCGTAAGAAATTATCATGCTGCGGTCAAAACCGGCTTCACGCGCTTTGCCTGCCGGAACGACTTCCAATTCGGCCGAGAGAAAATCTTCCTCTTCAATGCCGTATTTCTTGCCGACAATTTTCAGCACGTTGGCCTTAACAGCATCTTTTTCACTATCTTTAAGCGGAATAGAACCGACCAGCACGTCCAGATTTTCCCCGTCGATGACTTTGGCGGCATTTTTCTGCATCTGTTCCTGCGACAGGTGAACGAGCAAATCCGTCACGCAGAATACCGGGTCGGCTTCATCCTCGCCGATAACGATATCAACGACAGAGCCGTCTTTTTTCGCCACTACACCGTGAATGGCGAGCGGCACGGTAACCCACTGATATTTTTTAATGCCGCCGTAATAATGCGTATCCATATATGCAAGGCCGCCGTCTTCATACAGCGGGTTCTGCTTGATATCAAGGCGCGGACTGTCGATATGCGCTCCCAGAATGTTCATGCCGTTTTCCAGCGGCTCGCTGCCGATATTAAACAGCACTACGGATTTTTTCATGCAGACAGCATATACTTTATCGCCGGCATGAAGAAATTCCTTGTTGTTTAGCACAAGATTTAAATCCTTGTAACCGCATTTTTCCGCCTGCATAATAATTTCCTTCACGCATTCGCGTTCCGTTTTACACTGGCTTAAAAAATTGCGGTAATTAAGACAGAGTTTTTCCAATGCCTTCTTTTCTGAAGCCGAATAACTATTCCAAACATCTTTTTTTAAAGACTGTTTATCTTTCTTTTTTTCTTTTGCCATAAAAATCACCTTTTAAAATAAATTTATCTTTATTATAGCAAATTTTTCTCAAATATGTTATTTGAAATATATTTTTACTTTCTGTTCAAATCACGGCTGATAATCGGCTCAATCCGTTCTTCGTCCGGTGTTACGTAGAGCGTCTTATTGTTGGTGAAAATCACAAAACCCGGTTTTGCGCCGGACGGTTTCTTGACATATCGTATCGGCACATAATCAACCGGCACTTTGGACGACGTACGCGCTTTCGAAAAGTACGCGGCAATCTGGGCGGCGAGCAGCAGTGTGTCGTCGTCTATTTCTTCGCCTTTTGTATCGATAATGACATGCGAGCCCGGAATATCCTTCGTGTGCAGCCAGATATCGTCGTTATGCGCAAGCTTGAACGTCAACTTATCGTTTTGATAGTTGTTCTTGCCTACATATAAAATCATGCCGTTTGGCAGACTGAATTTATACGGCTTGGACGGAGCAACCGATGCTTTCTTTTTATTTTCCGGCGGCAGAAAACCGGCTTTTATCATTTCCTGTTTGATATCCTCGATATCGGCGATGGATACAGCCGTATCGAGTGCTGCCTCTACCGACTGAGCGTACTTTTTATCGCGCTGACAGTGATTGATTTGCACCTGCACCATTTCCTGCGAGCGTTTCAGCTTGTCGTATTTTTTATAATAAGCCTGTGCATTCTGTATTAACGTAAGCTTCGTATCGAGCGCGATTTTTATGAGCGTGCCGTTTTCATCGTAGATATTGGGCACGGAGATTTCCTTATCGGCATGGTCTTTGAACTGATACTGATACGTCATTAAATTATCCGCCTTGATTTTCTGCTTTTCCGCTTTCTGGGCTTTGACCAGCTCCTCCGTCAGGATTTTTTCCTTTTTTGTCAGGCGGTTTATTTCGTTATGAATTATTTTGCGGTACGTATCTTTTTCCGGCAGATTGTTGCTGCCCGCGAATTTCTTGGAATACTCCATCAAGTCGTTTACAGCTGCAAAAGTTTTTACCGTAAAATTGTTTTCCGGAAAAATATGCAGTGCAAACGGCGTCATTGCCTTGATTTTCTGCTTATTATCAACTATCAGCGTCGGCGAAAATTCTTTCTGCGCATAACAGTTTTTCATCTCATCAACAGCATTTTGAAGCGACTGAAAATCACTGCCGTCCATATCCTTTACGAGCAGGTCATCATACAATCCGGCAAGATAAATGATTTCGCGTACCGTAATAGGGCCAAATCCCAGGCCGCTGGCCAAAACAGCCTGGTACAGCGTTCCTTCCTGATACATTTTCACCTGCGCGATAAAATCGGCTGAAGGCGTATTTAAAATATTTATCTTATCCTGTTTAGGCGGCAGTTCATACTGCTGACCCGACAGTACGGTGCGCACGCGGCTGCTGTTTTCGCCGACTTTGCGGAAGGCATCGACGATTGTCCCGTCCTGCATTAAAATGAGATTGCTGTATTTGCCCATAAGTTCGGCAATCAGCGTTTTCGTGATGATGACGCCTTTCGGCCCCAACGTGTCGACATCGATAAGCACCATGCGGTCAAGTCCGTACTGGCTGACGGAGGCAATGCGTCCGCCTTCAAGCTGCTTGCGCAAAACCATGCAGAACACCGGCGGCTCCGGCGGATTTTCCGGCTGAACTGCCGTTATATTCACCATCGGATTTTGCGGATTTATGGACAGATATAAAATATACGTCTGTCCCGGCTGGCGCACATAAAAATAAATATCCTGTTTATTCGGCTGACAGACACGGTCAATGCGCCCGCCGGCGATTTTTTCGTTTAATTCATCTATTAAAGGTTTCAGAGAAAAACCGTCTAAACTCATACATATATATCTCCTTTCGCGATAATTGCTCCATTACGCAACATAGCCCGTTATGCTAGTAAAACATCGAGCTTATAAAGCAGTTGGCACAACAGGTGCAATATATTAATTTTAATGATTTTCACACTGCGTGTAAATAGCGGCGCTTTTCCATGCGGACATTTTTCGTCATTTTTTCGGCAATAATTGATATATATCAATCCACTATAAACCGATATAATATTTATAAGCAGGATTATTTATAATAAACAGCGAACTGTATATTAGTTATTTATTATTCGAGTTCGGGCGTAAGACCTCTAGCTTTAGCTATGGGGATATAAGCACGATAAATTTTTAAGGCTCGATGCCTTAAAAATTTATGTTTTGCTCTGTGTTTAAATTCCAAAATATAGTATATTTAGTAATATACAAGGAGGTGAACACAAGATGAAATCAGAACTAACGTTTTTAACTCAATCCAATTTTCTTCGTCATTTGACAAAATCTGAATATAAAATGCTCCTCGAAATGTGCCGTTACTCCAACAATCTGTATAACTGCGCTGTATATGAAGTTCGTCAGCATTTTTTCAAGACTAACAAATATATTCCATATAAGAAGTACTACCATATTTGCAAACTGAATGAAAACTACAAACTCATACAGGCGGGGGTAGCACAGCAAACGCTGAAAGTTGTCGAACGCAGTTTTAAATCCTTCTTTGCTCTTTTAAAACTGAAGCGGGAAGGAAAATACACTGAAAAAGTTTGCATACCAAAATACCGCAAAAAAGGCGATATGTTTAATCTCATACTTTCCACCAATGCCATTACCATTCATAACGGTATTTTAACTTTTCCCATAAGCAGAACTTTTTCCAAACAGCATAACAACGCTAAAATAAAAATTGTTGTACCTGACCGTTTAAAAGATAAGGAATTTAGAGAAATACGCATCATTCCGCTATATAAGGGAAAGCATTTCAAAATTCAATACAGCTATAAAGCTGAATTGGAGCCGAAAAATCTTAATAAAGATAACAGTATTTCTATTGACGTTGGCGTTGACAATCTCGCTTCCTGCGTAACAAATACCGGGACTTCGTTTATCATGGACGGACGTAAAATAAAATCAATCAACCGGCATTGGAATAAACGCAAAGCAAAATTGCAAAGTATTGCAAGCAGACAAGGCCTGTACACGACAGAGCAGATTTACAATCTGACGAGAAAACGCAACAACCGCATTGATGACTATATGAAAAAAACGGCTCGCTACATCATAAATCACTGTATTGCAAAAGATATAGGCACAGTAGTATGCGGTTACAACAAGGATTTTAAACGTAATATAAACCTCGGTGCCCAAAATAATCAACAGTTTACGCAAATAAGTTTTAATAAACTTTTCAGTGCGATAAAAAATCTTTGTGAAAGATACGGTATGACCTATATCGAACAAGAAGAATCGTATACCTCAAAAGCCAGCTTTTTAGATTTTGATGAGATTCCCGTTTTTGACAAAAACAAGAAAATAGACTACCAATTCAGCGGAAAAAGAATACATCGAGGATTGTACCGCACTAAAAACGGCACACTTGTAAATGCTGATATAAACGGAGCGTGCAATATACTTAGAAAAAGCAAGCAGAACTTCAAATACGAAGAACTGTGTAGAGGGCTGTTGGCAAGCCCTTTAAGAATAAAAATCAACTGACATTTTAGTTGAGCTTCTTAAGAATCTCCTGTCTTTAGACATAGGGAGTGTCAATATAAAATCTGCGTTGTTTGTTGCAAACAACAGATAATTTACGGTAAAATCTTAAGGGGATTTTTAGAGGAGGATTTTGTAATGAAATTTAATTTTGTAAAATGGCAGGCTTGCGGAAATGATTTTGTACTGATAAATGCTTTCCATAATGAAGATGTATCTGAAATCAGAGACAATGCCGAAAAAATCTGCGACCGCCATTTCGGCGCAGGCGCGGACGGCGTTATTTTTATTTTGCCGTCGGAAATTGCCGATTTTCGTATGCAGATTATCAACAGCGACGGCAGCGAAGCGGAAATGTGCGGCAACGGTATCCGCTGTTTTGCCAAAGCCGTTCATGAGCTTGGGCTTACGGATAAATGCAAATTCACGGTGGAAACGGGAGCGGGCATCATCATTCCGGAAATCCAGCCTGACGGCACCGTTCATGTAGACATGGGCGAGCCCGTTCTGGAAGGCGACAAAATTCCGGTAGCTGGTTTCGGCAGCAATAAAGTCATAAGCGAAAATATCACGGTCGACGGACAGAATTATAAAATGACGTGCGTATCCATGGGCAATCCGCACTGCGTCGTTTTCGTCGACGATATCAATGCAGTGGAGCTGGAAAAAATCGGACCTAAATTCGAAACGCACAGCGCTTTCCCGCGCAAAACGAATACGGAATTTGTCGAAGTGAAAAACGACAGCTACGTCCGCATGCGCGTCTGGGAACGCGGCGCAGGCATCACGCTCGCCTGCGGCACCGGCTCATGTGCAACGGGCGTTGCCTGCATGCTCAATAATTTAACACAGAAAAAAATAAATGTAGAGCTCGACGGCGGCGTGCTTACGATTGAATGGGCGGACAACAATCATATCTATATGACCGGCCCTGCCACGAAAGTATACGAAGCTGTCTGGGTGGACTGAAGGAGGATTATCGTGCCAAGAAGTATGACCGGTTTCGGCAGTGCGCAGTTTGACGACGGCACATATAAAATCGGCGTAGAGATGAAAGCCGTCAACAATCGTTACCGCGATGTGTCGGTGCGTATGCCGAGCGTTCTGCGTCCGCTGGAAACGGATATAATCAACGTTTTAAATAAATACAACCTGCGCGGCAAAATAGATATTTTCATAAATTTTGTCAATAACAGCGATAATAAAAAACAGCTGTCGGTCGATAAAGATTTACTTGCCGCTTATTATAACAGCCTGCAGGAAATCGAAGCGACCGTAAAGAAACTGCACAAAAAAGCCAAATTCGACAAGGTTTCACTGCTTGATTTGGCCGCTTATCCCGGCATCATCAATGAAGAAGACGTGCAGCTCAATCTGGAGGAAATCAAACCGCTGCTGTTAAATACAGTTACGGAAGCTACCGACGCTTTCGTTAAAATGAAAATAAATGAAGGCGAAAATCTGAAAAAGGATTTAATCAGCCGCACCGGCGTTATTGCCAATCTTGTACAGCAGATACGCACGGCAGCACCGGAACGGCTCGAAAACTACCGCGCTCATTTAGTCGAAACACTGCATTCCCTGCTGGCGGAAACGGATATCGATGAAAACCGCATTATTCAGGAATGCGCAATAATGGCGGATAAAATGGACATCACCGAAGAACTTGTACGCATGGACAGCCATCTGCAGCAGTTCGGCGAAACACTGAATACGGAAGGCAATATCGGCAGAAAAATGGATTTCATCGTTCAGGAAATGAACCGCGAAACGAATACGATGGCTTCCAAAGCCAACAATGCCCTTATCGCCAAACTCGTTGTGGAAATAAAAGGTGAACTGGAAAAAATCCGCGAACAAATTCAAAATATCGAATAACCGCTACAGGTGAACAGCAATGAAGGTCAATCTGATAAACGTCGGTTACGGCAATATCGTTGCCGCCAATAGAATTATTTCCATAGTGGGAGCAGAGTCGGCACCGATAAAACGCATAATTGCCGATGCAAAAGAAGCAAAAAAATTAATCGACGCATCGTTTGGTAAAAAAACCCGTTCCGTAATCATCATGGACAGCGGCCATGTCATCTTGTCCGCTGTCCAGCCGGAAACGGTAGCGGGCAGAATAAATGTTAATTTAAGTAAAGAAAAGGATTATAGTGATGAGTAAGAAAAAGGGGAATTTAATAGTCATTTCCGGTCCGTCCGGTACCGGTAAGGGAACTGTCTGTAAGCAGTTACTGGAAAAACACAGCGAGATAGCCTATTCCATTTCGGCAACCACCCGTGCGCCGCGCGTCGGCGAGGTAAACGGCAAGGATTACTGGTTCTTGTCGAAAGAGGAATTTCAGCAGATGATAGCCGAAAACAAACTGCTGGAATGGGCTGAGGTGTACGGCAATTATTATGGTACGCCGGTGGAAAAAGTGCGTGAGGTCTTAGAAAGCGGCCGCGATATGCTGCTGGAAATTGACACAAAAGGCGCTATGAACGTACAGAAAATATTTTTAAAGGAAGCTACATTCATCTTTTTAATTCCGCCGTCGCTCGCCGAGCTGGAACGGCGCATCCGTGGCCGCGGCAAGGACAGCGAAGAAGCCATCGTACGCCGCCTCGATGAAGCCATCGGCGAAATCTCGCGCGGCAACAACTATGATTATGTAATCGTCAATGATGTCGTCGACAATGTCGTAGCAAAAATTGAACATATTATTGAAGCGGAACGCTGTGCAGTGTATAATAATTTAGATAAGCTGCAGGAGCTTATGCACGAAAAACAGTAAATTGATTTAAAAATTAAAAAGGAGAGGATTTATGATGGATATTGTACATCCTTCTATGGACCAGCTTTTACCGAAAGTTGACAGCAAATATACTTTAGTTGTTTTAGCAGCTAAAAGAGCCAGACAGATTTTGACCGGCTCGGAAGTGAAATCCGTATTACAGTCGCATAAAGACGTTACAAACGCTCTGGAAGAAATCGCTGAAGACAAAATCACTTATAAACGTGAGAAAAAGTCCTTATAATAAGGAGTAAACCATGCTGAAAGATAAAAACATCCTGCTCGCCGTATGCGGCGGAATTGCCGTCTACAAAGTCATCGAAGTCGCCAGCCGCCTGCGCAAGTCCGGTGCAAACGTGCATGTGGTAATGACAAAAGAAGCGACGAATTTTGTCGCTCCGCTCACATTTCAGGAAATCAGCGGCAATCCTGTCAATGTTTCCATGTGGGAAAAAGTTACCAACTGGAACGTTGAGCATATCGCTCTTGCCAATCTGGCTGATTTAGTGCTCGTAGCACCGGCGACAGCCAACATCATCGGCAAAATCGCCGGCGGCATCGCTGACGATATGCTCACAACCGTCATCATGGCGACGAAAGCACCCGTACTTTTAGCACCGGCGATGAACAGCAACATGTTCACCAATCCGATTACGCAGCGCAATCTAAAAACGCTGCGCAGTTTCGGCTACAGAATAATCGAACCGGCCAGCGGTCATCTTGCCTGCGGCATAAACGGAGTCGGCCGTCTGCCGGAAGCCGTCGATTTATTCCATGAAATCGAAAATTATTTTGCCGCTGCCAAAAAACAGACACTTGCCGGCAAAAAAGTAATCGTCAGCGCGGCGGGCACGCGGGAGCCTATCGACCCTGTACGCTACATCAGCAACCGCTCCAGCGGCAAAATGGGTTATGCCATCGCGCAGGCGGCAGCCGACCGCGGCGCGCAGGTGGTGCTCGTTTCCGGTATTACCAATCTTCCTGCACCGCGCAATGTAAAACTTATCAAAGTCGAATCGGCGCGCGAAATGCAATCAAGCATTGAAACGTATTTTCCGGATTGCGACATCACGATTATGGCGGCCGCCGTTTCTGATTACCGCGTAAAAGACATTGCCGAACAGAAAATAAAAAAATCGGACGAAGTCATGACGATTGAGCTCGTGAAAAATCCTGATATTTTAAAAGGGCTCGGCGAAAAGAAAACGGCTAAGCAGTATCTCGTCGGCTTTGCTGCTGAAACGCAGAACGTTTTGGAATATGCTCAGGGCAAGCTCCAGCGCAAAAATCTGGACATGATTGTAGCCAACGACGTAAGCCAGGCTCAGGCCGGTTTCAACGTCGATACGAATATCGCCAAAATCATCACCAGCGACGGACAGATAAAGCAAGCTCCGCTTATGCAGAAAACGCAGCTTGCCGAACTGATACTCGACACAATCGAAGAAAAAATGCACAAAGAAAACTGCTGAGAAATCTCAGCAGTTTTTTTTATCCTATGAAGTTAATTAATTTGCCGATTGGCGGAATTTCACAGACAACCGTATCGCCTTTTTTGAGCCACTTACCCGGTTTATAACCCATGCCCACGCCGGACGGTGTTCCCGTCGCGATGATGTCGCCCGCTTCGAGCGTCATTCCCTGCGACAGCTCGGCTATTATGGACGGAATATCATGCAGAAATAATTTCGTATTGGAATTTTGCCTCAGTTCATCATTTACGCTGCATTTTACATCAACTTCTACCGGGAAAGGCAGTGCCGATTTGTGCAGAATGACCGGTCCCATTGCACTGTACGTATCCAGCGATTTTCCCCTGAACCACTGCATATGCTTTTTCTGTAAGCGGCGCGAGGAGAAATCATTGAATATGCTGTAGCCGAAAATATAATCCTCCGCCTCTTCCTTTCGTATGTTTTTTCCCGTTTTGCCGATAATCACCGCCAGTTCCACTTCATAATCAACAGCGCTGTCAATATCGAAACATGCCTGCACTTTTTCCCCGCTGCCCAGTATTTTTATCGCCCGTTTGCCGAAATAAACGGCATCATTCGTTTCTTTCTTAAAACCGTCCACTCTGTCCTGCGTTTCCTGCAAATGCGCGCTGTAATTCACACCGACGCATAAGATATCGTGCAGCGGCCGCTCTATCGGCGCCAGAATTTTTATATCCTCCGCTTTCGTCTTAAACAGCCTTTCATTCTGCAGCCAGCTGTGCAGCTTGTCTATATCCTTATCCGTCAGATTTTCCACGACTTTCTGCATTGTCGATAAGTCCTTCTGCAAAAAAACATCCTTCAAATTCATCACGGCCGTTTCCTGTGCATTGAATATGCCGATTTCGACCGCATCATTTTGCCGATACCGTACAAATTTCATTCCTACCAAACCTTTCTTTCTATCCGCTGTGCCGATTGATTGGTAAAGTCCAATCTTTTAGAGCACAGCGATTTTTTTCGTATTATGTTTATAGTTACATTTTTTCAGTGCAAAATCCTGCTAAAAATTATTTTCACGGCAAAAACAATTTATCTATTTATACTGCTGATTACAATCTCGCTGTTATGCGGGCACAACAGATAATTCATATCTTTTTTCTGTTATTTTTCTATTGACACAGCCATGTATTCATACTAAAATAATAGTATATTGAGTATAAATAAATTTTATATTTTATACCAAATGCAATAAATAATTTATCTATTTTTAGGTCTTTTAAACCTATTATATTGCTAGGTTTAGCGAAAGGAAAAAGCTATGAACAACACTGTTTTAAAAATAAATAATTTGAACGCCGGTGCAGAAGGAAAAACTATTCTGCACGATTTAAACCTGCAGATAAATGCCGGTGAAACGCATGTACTGATGGGACCGAACGGTGCCGGTAAATCCACTTTGGGCAACGTGATTTTAGGTAATCCGCAATACAGCGTTACCAAAGGCTCCATCTTTTGGGAAAATACGGATATTACGACGCTTCGCACCGACGAGCGGGCGCAAAAGGGAATGTTCATGTCATTCCAAAATCCGCTCGAAATACCGGGCATTTCCATTTCCCAATTTATCCGCACTGCTATGCAGGCTCAATCGGGGCAGAATATCCGCTTCAAGGATTTCCGCACTCGGATAAATACGGCGGCAAAAGCTCTGCACATCAAGCCTGAGTGGATTAACCGCGAGCTGAACGTCGGCTTTTCCGGCGGCGAGCGCAAAAAAATCGAAATGCTGCAGCTTTTAATGCTTCAGCCGAAACTCGCCATTCTGGACGAAACAGACTCGGGACTTGACGTCGATGCTGTGAAAACCGTTTCACAGGGTATCGAAACATTCCAGCAAAATTCTGACCGCAGTCTGCTCATCATCACGCACAACAGCAAAATTCTCGAATACCTGCATGTCGATTTCGTGCATATCATCGTCAACGGCACTATCGTAAAAACGGGCAGTGCTTCACTGATTGAAGTCATCAACGAACAGGGCTATGAACCGTTTTTAAGCGATAAATAAGGAGGCCTGTCATGAATAAACAAAATCAATATATTAACGAAGCCGCCGTTACGGAAAACCGCTACGATTTCCGCAATGAGGAAAGGGACGCTTACCGCATTGCGAAAGGATTGACACCGGAAATCATCACGGAGATTTCGCAGAAAAAGAATGAACCGCAGTGGATGAGAGATTTCCGCCTGCGCTGTCTCGATATTTACTACAGCCTTGATGTGCCGCCGTGGGGTCCGTCCATTGAAGGGCTCGACATTGATAATATCGTAACATACGTAAAACCGCATACAGCCATGCAGGGCAAATGGCAGGATGTGCCGGAGGATATTAAAGACACATTTGAAAAACTCGGCATACCGCAGGCGGAGCAGAAATCGCTCGCCGGTGTCGGCGCACAGTACGATTCGGAAGTCGTCTACCATAATTTAAAAGAAGAAGTCGCCCGTCTCGGCGTCATCTATACAGATATCGAAACGGCGCTGCAAGGACCGTTCGAGCCGATGATACGGCAGCATTTCATGCAGCTCGTCACGCCGCGCGACCATAAATTCGCCGCTCTGCACGGCGCCGTATGGTCCGGCGGTTCTTTTGTCTACGTACCGCCCGGCGTTAAAGTGGATATCCCGCTGCAATCGTATTTCCGCCTAAATGCCGCCGGGGCAGGCCAGTTTGAACATACGCTCATCATTGTGGATAAAGGAGCAGACCTGCACTTTATCGAGGGCTGTTCCGCGCCGAAATACAATGTCGCCAATCTGCACGCCGGCTGCGTCGAGCTGTTCGTCGCCGACGAGGCAAAACTTCGCTATTCCACTATCGAAAACTGGTCGAAAAATATGTACAACCTCAATACGAAACGGGCCAAAGTCGGCAAAAACGCCGTCATGGAATGGATTTCCGGCTCATTCGGCTCGCACGTTTCTTATCTCTATCCGATGACAATTCTCGCGGGCGAAAACGCCAAAGCCGAATTTACCGGCATTACTTTTGCCGGCAAGGGACAAAATCTCGATACGGGAGCAAAAATGGTGCACAGCGCCGCCAACACTTCCTCCCTGATTAACACGAAATCAATTTCCAAAGACGGCGGCGCGAGTACATTCCGCAGCAGCGTCGTGGTGGCCAAAAACGCCGTTCACAGCAAAGCTCTCGTTTCCTGCCAGTCGCTGATGCTCGACAATATTTCCCGCTCCGATACCGTGCCCGCCATGGATATCCGCACCAATAAGGCAAATGTCGCTCATGAAGCCAAAATCGGACGCATCAGCGACCAAGCCGTATTCTATCTGATGAGCCGCGGACTCAGCGAAGCCGCCGCCCGCGCCATGATTGTCAACGGCTTTGCCAATCCGATATCGAAAGAGTTGCCTGTGGAATATGCCGTCGAAATGAACCATTTAATTCAACTGGAAATGGAAGGAGCTATCGGCTGATATGGAAAACACTGTAATTATACGAAATGCCAACAAATTACCCGTTCCGACATGGCGCTGGCTCAAACTCAACGACAGCACCATCGCCTGCGACAAGACGGGAAGCCGCGTAAATATCGAGCCGCAGATACTTAATCTGCCGGATAAAATAACCATAGAAAAAAATGTGCCGACGAATTTTCCTGCCGTAAAAACAGGTATCGGCACCGATGCCGACGAATTTGTGCATACACATGCTTTCGAGCACAATACCGTTACAATAGAAGAAAATGCTGTAATCAGTGAACCTGTCAGCTTTATCTATAAATTGAACGACAACAATTTCTGCACCCATGCCGATTATATTCACGCCAAGAAAAATTCATGTGCAACGCTGATTTTCGTCTACACTTCACCATATGACGCTGCTGGGCTGCACGGTGCCGGTCTTAAAATCCTTGCGGAGGAAAACGCCCAAATCAATATAATTCAACTGCAAACACTGGGCAGAAACTTCACCTGTTTCTACGATATCGGCACTACTGCCGCTGACAGTGCCAAAATCACATTAAGACAGATTGCTCTTGGCGGCCGAAAAAACTGGCTCGGTATCCATGCCGATTTGAAACAGCATAATACTGTACTGAAATTAAATCTTGATTATATTGCAGGGCAGAACCAGAATATCGATATAAATTACGTCGCCGCTATTCACGGTCAAAAAAACAATGTGCAGATTACAGCCAACGGCATTTTAATACACAATGCGCAAAAAACGATGCGTGGTACGCTCGATTTCAAACAAGGTTGCAAAGGCTCCGTCGGCAATGAAAGTGAAAATGTGCTGCTGCTCGACGAAAATATCCAGAATAAATCCATTCCGCTGATTTTATGCGGCGAAGACGATATCGAAGGTAATCACAGCGCCTCTATCGGCGAAATGGACGAAGCACAGCTTTTCTATCTGCATACGCGCGGTCTCAGCGATGCGCAAATCCGCCGAATGCAAATCGACGCCAAAATCCAGCTCATCTGCAATGATTTACCGCAATCCCTGCATGAATACGTACTGAATTACGAAAAAAATTTTAAGGAGGCTGTTTAAATGTTACGCCAGGATTTTCCCATACTGAATGATAAAGACAATCCCGTCGTTTATCTCGACAATGCCGCAACCACGCAGAAGCCGCAAGCCGTCGTAAATGCCGTCTGCAACTACTGCACCGCACAAAATGCCAATCCGCTGCGCGGTCTTTACTCGCTCAGTGTGAAAGCAACCGACGCCTACGAACAGGCGCGCTGCGCTGCCACCAAATTCATCAACGCCAAAGAACCCTGCGAAATCATTTTCACGCGCAACGCCACCGAATCTTTGAACCTCGTAGCTTACAGCTACGGCATGGCAAATATTCAGGCAGGTGATGAAATCGTCATCTCCATTCTGGAACATCACAGCAATATCCTGCCGTGGCAAATGGTCGCCAAAGCAAAAAACGCCGTTTTTAAATATATGTATACAGATACAGAAGGACATATTTCCGAGGCGGAAATTCTTGCCAAAATCACGGCAAAAACGAAGATAGTTTCCGTAACGCAGATTTCCAACGTTCTCGGTATCAAAACGCCGCTGGAAAAAATAATCGCCCGCGCTCACAGTGTCGGAGCCGTCGTCATTGTCGACGGAGCACAGGGCGCACCGCATCTGAAAACGGACGTACAGCAGCTGGACTGCGACTTTTATGCCTTTTCCGGTCATAAAATGCTTGCACCTATGGGCATCGGCGTACTGTACGGCAAAAAAGAGCTGCTCAATGCCATGCCGCCGTTTCTGCGCGGCGGTGAGATGATTGACCTCGTAACCGAACAGGACGCAACCTTTGCGCCTCTGCCGGAAAAATTCGAAGCAGGCACGCCGAACGTATCCGGTGCTGTCGGTCTCAAAGCCGCCATTGATTATTTAAACGATATCGGCTTTGACCGTATCGAAGCACAGGAGCACAAACTCATGCAGCTTGCCTATAGTGAACTTGCCAAAATACCGCATGTAACAATTTACGGTCCGCAAAATCCCGCTGAACGCTACGGCGTTTTAAGTTTCAACATTGACGGCGTTCATCCGCATGACGTTTCCTCACTCGTCGATTATCACGGCAATATCGCCCTGCGCGCCGGTCATCACTGCGCTCAGCCGCTGCTGAAATTTTTAAATACGCCGTCCACTAACCGTATCAGTTTTTATTTCTACAACAACGAAGACGATATTTATAAATTCATCGCTCAGATTAAACAAGTAAGGAAGTGGATGGGTTACCATGACTGATTTATACAATGAAATTCTGACCGAGCACAATATGCACCCTTGCCATAAACACGAACTGGCAAATGCCGATTTTCACCGGCACGGTATAAATCCGACTTGCGGCGACGAAATCACGCTTTCGCTGAAACTAAGCGGCGATATCATCGAAGCAGCCGCCTTTTCCGGCATCGGCTGCGCAATCTCGCAGGCTTCCACCGATATCATGATTGATTTAATGCTCGGCAATACCATAGATGAAGCCAAAACACTCTGCCGCCTGTTTATCGGCATGATACAGGGAACAATCACGGATGAAAACGAACTTGCACCGCTCGATGAAGCACTGACATTTAAAAACATCGCTAAAATGCCGGCACGCGTCAAATGCGCCACACTCAGCTGGCATACTATGGAAGCGCTATTAAACAACGCCGCCGCTCAAGCAAAATCACAATAAAAAAAGGTATCTATCTGCGTTACAAAACAGATAGATACCTTTTTTATCTCATTGACGGACAAAAGTAAGCACTATTGTATCTTTGCCGTATTTATTTTTTACGTTTTCGTAGTCTTTCACTTCCACAGGCGTTATAACTAAAGTCTTTAACGCCGGATTTAATTTATTCAGTTTTTCCACGACACCTAAATGTTCATCACCGTGAAATGCTCCCTGCACGTGCAGAACCTTTGTATTTTTATGCTCCGCCAGAAAGAGATTGATACTCTCCGCCATCGTATCATCTTTCAAACACTGTGCTTCATAAAACAATTCAATGCGCTCCGGTGTCATCATCATCGGTCTGCTGTCCTGCCCCTGCGCCATGTAGTTTTTAAACTTATTGTAATATGCTCCGTATTCTGCCAAATGTTTTTGCGGCAGATATTTTTTATCTGTTTCACTGATTAAAGAAAAATCGCCCGTTTTCGCATATTGAGCCGCCATGCGGCGCGGAATATTGGAAGCTAAAACAAATATGCTGTTTTCCTTAGCAAATTCTACGAGCGGTTTATAATCGGGCAGATAATTATCCCACGGACGGGAATAAGCCAGAAATTCCTCTTCCGTGATTTTATCCTGCAAATATTCATTCATGACCGACTGCACATCACGTTCAAACATTTCCATAGACAGTATCATATCAGGATTTTGAGTATACAAAGCCTTGAAAAAATCAAATTCCGCCTGATGAATTGAACTTTGGTCATGATATTCATCGAAAAATACCACATCATAATCACCGGCTATCTTTACAGCCTGCGCCGGAGAAATTTCTTTATCATCATAATAATATTTTACTTCAGCCGGTTTTTCTTGCGCAAAGCCTACAGCGCCCAGACAACCGGTCAACAGTAGACTGCCGCAGACGAGCATTCGCATAAGTTTTTTCAAAATAATTCTCTCCTTATTAATAAAGCGACAAGCCGTTTTGCCTGCCGCTTTATTTTTTATTTTAAATCAGAATGTCCATTCCGCACCAAGACGCCATACCATGCCGTCCAAACCGATATCACTTACTTTCTTATCAAAGATATTATCCACACCGGCATATACGCGGTTGCCCTCGCCGAATTTTTTATTGATGACGAAATTAGTTGTATTAAAGGTATAATCATTATCATCATAGCGGTAATCATTGGCCCACTGCTGCCATAAAACGGCACTGTATCCGTTATCATCATGGTCATCGTAAATCAGTTGCAGTGTCGTCATATTTTTAGCACGATTATCCAGCCTGCTGCCATCAGATTTATCCGTAGCATCAATCCAGTTGCTCGTCGCTTTGACTGTCCATTTATCATCAAGATTGCGGCCGATTTCCAGTTCCACGCCGTCGATTTCCGCTTCAGCCACATTTACATATCTCTGGTCATAGTAACTGCCGCCGATTGGCTGCGTCGTAATCAAATTCTTAACATCATTATTGAAATACGTTATCTTGCCGAAATTATTATCTTTTTCCGCTTCAAAACTGATATCCCAGCTGGTTGCTTCTTCCGGTTTCAAGTCAGGATTGCCGTAAACATTGACGGTCTGACCGCCCATAGCTCTGTGCATTGCCATATACAATTCACTAATTGTCGGCGCTTTAAATCCTCTGCCCCAGTTTGCCTTAATGCGGCTGTTGTCACTCAAAAAATATGTCGCACCGATTTTCGGCGTTGTTTCACCGCCGAACGAACTGTCATGGTCATAGCGGACAGACGGAATAATCAATAATTTATCATTCACCATCCATTCATCCTGAATATATCCGGCCCATGTATTTACCTCTTTTTCCGAATAAGATTTATTGCTCGTATAACCGTTGCCGCTCTGGCTCACATTCTGCACATTATCTCCGCCGTCTCCCAGACGTGTTCCTTCCACCTTGTTTTTGCGGTATTCAGCTCCGAACGTCAGCAAATGGTCATCATTAAGCTGCATGGTATTTTTTCCTTCAATACCGTACAGCGTGTATTTTGATTTATCCCAGTCATATTTCGGATACATTCCGCCTAATATGCTTTCCATCGGCCCCGGCAGATTATCGCGGTAATTATACAGTTTATTTTCCTTATCCAGTTTGCTGTAAAAAGCTCTAATCATATAATCGCCGCTGTCCGTTTTGCCGCTGTAACCCAGACTGTAGTCATAACGTCTGTAATCATACCATTCCTTTTTGTCCTTACTCGTCTGAAACACTCCCGAACTTGTCCAGCTGTCGGCATAATCAGCTTTCGTATGTTCATTGTAATAACCGAGCGTTAAATCAAGCTGTTTATTATCACCTAAATCATAAGTTCCGCTGAAATTGAAATCCTGTATCGGTCCGTAATAATTGCTGCCTTCATCACCGGAATGCATATTCTTGCGCACATCAGTAAACCGGGCATCGAATGTCGAGCTGAATTTACCCTGCTTGCCAAAATCAAAGTGATAGTAATTGTTTATTGCATCCGAACCGGTGGAAAAACCTACCGTAGTCGACGGTTTTTCCGATTTTTTCGTAATAATATTTATTACACCGCCGAGCGCATCAGAGCCGTACTGTGCCGACGCACTGCCGCGCACGATTTCTATGCGTTCGATATTGGATAAACTAAGCCTGCCCAGTGCATAAACATTTTGCGTTGTACTCGTATCTTCACCGGCAAAACGTTTGCCGTCCACCAGTATCAATGTATGATTGGTGCTCATGCCGCGTATCATCACGTTGTGCCCTGCCATACCCGCTGAAGTTACATCAACATTGGACGCAAGACGCAAAGCGGAATAAACATCCGTTGCTCCAAGTTTTTCAATATCTTCTTGCGTAATTACCTCCACTGTCTGCGGCACAGCCTTTACTTCTTCCTGCGTGCGCGTAGCCGTTACGACTACATCCGGTGTTTTTACCGTATCTGCATTAGTGCTGCTTTCAGCGGCATATGTAGGTGCAGATAAGCTCAATAAAATAGATAAAGTTAACAGTGCAGATTTTTTCTTTGCAATACTCATCATAAATCTCCTTATATTTAATAATAGTCATTCTCATTAAAAACGAGTAAAGCTTTCCTTACAATCCAATAATAATAGCAATTTTAATTTATAAACCGATGGAGATTTTGACTAAAAAATAAAACTGCCGCCAAAATCTCCTAATCGGAATTTATTTCAAGCATGATTAATTTTCGATTTTCTTTTTAAATGTATTCATGGCTTTTTCGGTCAGCCATTCATTAATCGATGTCTTCGCATTTAAAAATTTCTTTGTTATTTCAATTAAACTCTGCGTAATGTTCTTCTGCCAGTACTGCCCGGCAATGGTCATCCTGTACATATGGCCTTTTTTCGTGAATAAACCGTGCTCCGTCCAGATATCAAGCACCGTTTCCAGCTGCATTAGCTCTTTATTGTATTTTTTCGCCAATTTAGTGAGATTTACGCCGCAGCTTTCCGTCTGGTCCTGAATATCCTTGTACAGACTGGCAAGCTCCGGCGCCCTGAGCATGAACATTATCGGCACTTTGCCTTTATCAATGCTGTCCATGTACTTTTTCAAATCGCGCTGCATGTATACGGAAATATCACCGACAAAACCGCCTGCGCCGGAACCGAACGGGATTACGTCGGCATCCGTTTTGGCAAGCGTATTGTACAGACTGCGCTCGCGATTGGATTTTGCCCAGTGGCAGACACTGAGCCGCTTGTAATTCGCTTCTTCCAGAAATTCCGCAGCCGCTTTTAAATATTCTGCCTGCTCTGCGCTCGTTGCTACCGGCGGCAATTTGCCCGTATCGAGTGATTTTTTCAGCAGGCTCTTTTCAAATACATTGAGCTGATATAAATCCATTCCGTCAATCGGCAAATCATCAATAATTTTCAAATCATCCACGAATTTTTCCACTGTCTGATACGGCAGCCCATAGATTAAATCGACGATAATAACGGCCTGATTATAGCTCGCCGCCCTTTGCAAATTCTCAATAACGGTTTCTTTCGGGTCAACTCTGCCTAAGCATTGACGAATTTGCGTATCAAAAGACTGCACGCCGATGGAAATACGGTTTACACCGCGGGCAAACCATGTTTGCAGTTTTTCATCGACTAAATCATGCACACGCGCTTCCATCGTGATTTCACAGTCATTGGCAAGCGGCAGGCATTCATTCACAGCTTTTAAAAGTCTATCCGCGTTGTACGGCGACAAAGTGCTCGGCGTTCCGCCGCCGAAAAATACGCTGTGGATTAAACTTTCCTGTACATAACGGTATTCTTTTGCCATTTCCAGCTGTTTTATGAGTCTGTCTACATACATCGTTTCTCTGTCTTCATTGGAAAAGTTCTGAAAAAATCCGCAGTATATGCAAAGTTTTTCACAAAACGGAATATGAACATACGCCGCCTTTTTATGCTGTACCGAGCCTTGTGCATTCATCTGGTTTTGCCATGTCTTCTGATGCAGCGGCGGAAGTATCATACTGCCGCCGGCACTCGGGTGGTCAGGACGCCTTTTTTCAAAAGCTTCATTCAAGGGATTAGCGGATTTTATACCCAAAAGCTCCCTGTATTTATCCGGCGGCAGTTCATTTAAAATATCCTGTACTGTTTTGCTCATTCATTTCTCCCATTTTTATTTAATTCCATTGCAGCCTTAATCTGTGCAAATACGGCTTTCGCATTGGCTAAATCCTGTGCATCGGGATGAGTGCTGGCTCTGCGGTGGCGTTCCAGGCGTTTTTCATCTACGGCATGAAAATTTTCTTTTGATACCTTCGTGCCGAACATTTTGCGCATGACTTCCAACAGCTTCGGGTCAATTTTGCCTTGACAGATGAATTTGCCCATAAGCTCATTGGAACTATCCAGCATATCTATACCGTTTTGCAGACTTTTTTGCGCATGTTCCGTTTCCGGTTCCGCACCTAGCGTGGCAAAAACGGCAACCTTGCTGTTTTTAATCGACTTCAAATATGCAGAGGCTTTTTTGTCAGCCGTACCTTTATCCACCCAGTAACCGACAACAACTAAATCATAATCGCTATAATCGGGATTATCCTCCACGGGGAAAATATCACACTCCGGCGCTAAAACCTCCGCAATAGCCTCTCCCACCATTTTCGTATTGCCGGTCAAGCTGGAATAAACAACTAAAAATTTCATATGTTATCTCCTTTTTAAGATATATTTCTTATTTATATTATAACGCAATAATTGTTCATTTTTCTTTTGGAGTCAAAAGAAAAACGAACCAAAAATCACCTAAAGGTATAACAGGCTCTAATTACTAAAGTAATAATAGCCTGTAAAAAAATACTTTTAACGTTTCGCTAACGCTGCACTGAGCGAGCCTTCGTAGTTCTCGTAGATAAACAGGCGGAACAACGAACGGTTCGAAACGTTTGAAATTTAGCTCGTGCCTTCTGTTTCCAGTAGAAACTTAATTTGAGCTGTTGACATAACATTTCGCTAGTCATGCTGAATTTTTGTCTGCGTTGGAGATTTTTACGGTAGCTTTAGCTATTAAGAAAATAGTTTTTTAGCTCTGTTTTTAGTTTAAATGTTTGAGCAAAGCGAGTTTTTAAACGTTAGAGATAAAAAACTATTTTCTTAAAGTAAAAATCTCTTAGCAGTGTACGAATTCAAGCGTTTTCTTTTTGGGTACTTTTTCTTTGCACAACAAAGAAAAAGTACCTGGCGCAATTACATTGCGCCAAACTAATAAATTCTATTCATGGTAATTTTTTAACTTATATGTTCCCCAAATAAATAAAATCGCCGTGATAACGGTCAATATCACTATATCAATTAAAATATCTGTGCTGAAACTTTCGCTTCTAAGCAGATTATTCGCCAATGTAAGCGGCAGTACACTTACTATCGTTTGTAACAACGGCGGCAAGTTATTAAGCGGAAAAAATGTTCCGCAGAAAAAAGTCATTGGCATTATGATGAAATTCATTACGGAAGACAGTGCATCGGGATTTTTTATCCATAAACCGATAGCTATACCGAGCAGGCCGAAGCAAACGGCAGAAAGCAGTATGCCGATTATTCCCGCCAAGCTCAGCATTGGTACGTCAAAAAACAGCATGGCAATCATATAAATTATGCCTCCGGCAATAAAACCGCGCGTTACTCCAGCAAGCACAATGCCAATTATTATCTGTACTGCCGAAACAGGGCTCAACAGCAAAGTTTGAAACGTTTTAAAATAAAATCTGCCGACACTGACGGACAGAGCCGTTTGCTGAAAAGCATTCATCATTACCGTAATCGAAAGCATTCCTTTCGCCAGAAAAGGCAGATAACCGCCGTCAATCTGCATTACCGAGCCGATACCCAGCCCGAAGGCAAATAAATATATGAGCGGAAACATGACTGTTGAAAAAATATAGCCGAGCTTTCCCATTTTCTTTTGCAACAGCAGAATTTCCCTGCTGTATACGGCCAGCCAATCCATCAAAATGCCTCCCTACCGATAAAGCGCAGAAAAACTTTTTCCAAAGTTAAATCCTCACTATTGTCTTTTGCCATAATATGTTTTAAATTCACAGCAGTATCCACCGCCATGAGTTTTCCCTCTTTTAATATGGCTATCCGGTCGCAAAGCCTTTCTGCTTCTTCCATATAATGTGTCGTGATTATTATACCTATCCCCTGACAGCGCAATTTTTCTATTTCCCGCCAGATATCCAGACGCACATCTGGGTCAAGCCCTACACTCGGTTCATCCAGTAAAAGCAGTTTCGGTTCAGCAAGCAGCGCGCGTGCAATCATTGCTTTACGCGCCATACCGCCGGATAATCTGTCAATGCGGCGATTTTGCCACTTTCGCATACCAAATCGCTCAATCATTTTTTCCACAGCGAATTTTGCCTCTTTTACTTTATACAGCTTGGCATATGATAATAACGCCTCTTTCACGGTGAATTCCCGTTCCATATTATTGTCCTGCATGACAAAACCGATTAAGTTTTTTACTTTCTGCCGATACTGCACCGCATCCGTGCCCAAAATCCGAACTTTGCCGGAAGATGGCAGCATAAGACCGGAAATTATCTGCATGAGCGTTGTTTTTCCGGCGCCGTTCGGCCCTAAAAGACCTAAAATCTCACCTTCGTTCACAGCAAAAGAGATATTCTTCAAAATATCCTTCTGCTGAATTTTTTTACTGACTTCATTCAGACTCAAAATCTGCATTATTGCTTCTCTCCCTGTCTTACGTCATACGGGAAGCAGACCGGATAGTCTTTGCCGCCTTGTCTTAAAGTCATCACGCTCGTTTTTACGTCATACAAATCGCACAGAATTTTTTCCGTAAATACCTCTGCTACATTGCCATCAGCAAAAATCCTGCCTTTTTTCACCGCTACAAGACGATTGCTAAAACGCGCAGCATGGTTTAAATCGTGCAGTACCATGATTACAGTGATTTTCTTTGTTTTGTGCAGTTTATAGACCAAATTCATTAAATCAAGCTGATGTTTTATATCGAGATACGTCGTCGGTTCGTCAAGTAGCAGAATTTGCGGATTTTGGGCAATCGCCATCGCCAGCCATGCTCTTTGGCGTTCGCCGCCCGACAGTGTATCAAGACGGCGGTAGCGCATGGCGGCGGTGTTCGTGTCTGCCAAAGCCTCTTCTATTTTCGCTTTATCCTCATCACTCGGTGCGGCAAATATTCCCTGATGCGGCATTCTGCCGTAGCATACCAAATCATATACCGTCATATCAGGCGGCGCCGTTGAGGTTTGCGGCAGTATCGCCATCTTGCGGGCGACATCGCCCGGCTTCATGGTTTGAATATCCCTGCCTTCCAGTAAAACACTGCCGCGCGTCGGTTTTAACAGTCTGCCCAGCGATTTTAACAGTGTCGATTTACCGGAACCGTTCGGTCCGATTATGGAGATAATCTCCGCTTTTTCCACGTCAAAATCCAGTTTATCCGCTATAACGCGCGAACCGTATTGCAAAGTTAATTTATCTGCCTGTAATATCATCGTTTCTGCATTCCTCTTTTCAATAGATAAAGAAAAAACGGCGCACCGATAAAGGACATGAATACGCCGACCGGAACTTCAATCGGCTGAAATGCTGTTCTTGCCACTGTATCGGCGGCTATCAGTAAAATTGCGCCGAAAATAGCCGAACTTGGCAATAGATAATTAAAATCCGAACCGACGACGAGACGCATCATATGCGGCACGATAAGCCCTACGAATGTGAGCATGCCCGCCACACTGACCGCCGAAGCGGCCAAAAGAGCCGCCAGCGTTACCAGCAGAAAACGTGCCGTTTCCACGCGCGTTCCCAGAGATTTTGCCACATCATCTCCCAGTTGCAGAGCGTTCAGATAGCGGCAGCCGACCGTTGTCCCCAAAAGCCCGATGACCGTATACGGTAAAATCATGGTAACGTGCTTCCACGAAGCACCTGAAAATCCGCCCGCCATCCAGTTCACCGTGCCCTGAATTTTATCGGAGAAAAACACCATAAGACATGTCATGCCTCCGGCAAAAAATGCCGATACGGCAACGCCTGCCAGAATAAGCTTGAGCGGCTGAATACCGTTTTCCCATGCCAGCACGAATAAAATCATTGTCGCCGCCATCGCCCCGATAAATGCTACAATCGGCACAATCGCCGTATACTGCGGAAAAATAATCATGACAATCATTGCGGCAAGTCCCGCCCCTGCCGATACGCCGATTATGCCCGGGTCCGCCAGCGGATTTTTCAGCACGCCCTGCAAAATACATCCTGCAATCGCCAGATTGATACCGGCAAACATGCACGTCAAAACACGCGGTATGCGGATATGATACAGAATGCGGTAACTTTCCGTATTCTGCGGATTTACGAAAACATTATACAAATCGGCAAAACCGGTATTTGCCGTTCCGCACACCATCGCTGTAAACAAACTCACAATAAGCACTGCAATTCCCGAAAACATTACTATACTGCGTTTTCGGGAGCGAGGGTCTCCCATTTTAAGCCTCCTTATTATTAAATTATTAATTATTCTTTTTCATACATATCGTCTGCCAGAATATTCAAAGCCTCGGCAATTCTCGTTCCCGGATTTACGGCAAAAAGCTGATACGGGAGCACATAAACCCTGCCGTTTTTCACTGCCGCCACATCCTGCCATAACGGATTTTCGCCCAGCGTATTATCCAGCTCCGTTTTAACCGCACCAGGGTCGCCGTGCGTTACGATAAAGATAACTTCCGGATTTTGCGTAGCGATATACTCCATGCTGAGCGGAACGAAACCGCTGTTGTCCTTTGCCGCCGAGTTTATATTATCCGCAATGTTATTGCCGCCCAGTCTGTAAATCAGATTACCGGCAAATGATTTGCTCGTCGCCATGCTGAAACTGTCCAGCGTGCCCCAAATCATCAGCGATTTCGGCGGATTTTTCCCTTCGGTTTTAGCAATCGCCTGCTCGTATCCCGCTTTCACTTCGTCTATCTTCGCCTGTGCCGTCTCTTCTTTTCCCGTAAGTTCACCGTAAAATTTCAGCGTATCGAGAACGTCTTCATACGTATCGAGCGATTTTATCAGCACGGGAATATTCGCCTTCTCCAAAGTCGGTATCAACTGCTGATGAAACGGCACATTGATACCGATTACCAAATCCGGCTGCAAATTCAATATCGTTTCCACGCTCGGATTATGAATTACTCCCACTTCCGACACATTTTCCGTGCCTTTTTTCACTTCATCCGCCAAAGCCTCGGAAGTCGGCTTGCCGACTATGGTATCCTTCCCGCCAGCATAATAATATAAATCAAGATGTGAAGCATTGAGCAGTACCACTCTTTTCGGATGAGCCGGAATTTCCACTTTTCTGTCGGTACTGTCCGTTACCGTTCTCATCTCGTTTTCCTGCATTTTTGCGCCCTCGTCCTGACGGAATGCCAGCACCGCTCCGCCGACGGCAAGCAGGCATATTACTATAAAAATCAATTTTCTCAGCGTGCTGTTCATTTATTCACCTCTAAAATCATCTTTTATGCAGATATCATTAATCCGTCTGCCCACTTTCTGGATTTTATTGCATTTTGGGCATTTAATTTCCACATACTGAACCTTTCCCAGAAAAAGCAGCCGGTTGCACACTTTACATCTGACTTCCGGCAGTTTTTTTATTTCTTTTCGGGTAAGCTCCGTATCCTCATCAGCAAAATCCGTGCCGTTCATTTCCGTTTTAAAAACAATATTCTGCATTATCAACATCTCTTTTCTTCTATATTTTCCATTACGTTGAATTTCCTGTTTATAAACATCTTATAAACATCAATTTAAATAAAAATGTACAGGTACATCCATATTAATGCTGTCGTTCAAACCGTGCGGAAACGGACAGGAAGCATATACAGCATTGAGTGCGGCTTTATCGAGATTGCCGCCGGCACTCGATACGACGCTGGCGCTCACGAGATTTCCGTCCGCATCAAGTGTTACATTAACTGTAACCACGCCCTGCTGACCGAGACGCACCGCCGCATACGGATACGATTTATTGGACTCCACCGCCTGAGCAAACCTGCTGGCAACGGAATATCTGTCCTCTGTCGCACCGCCGCTGCCCGTGCCTTCGCCGCCGTCCGTGCTGCCGCCTTCACTATAACCTTCACTGCCGCCCGTACCTTCTCCCGCATTTTCACCTGCTTCGCCGTCTCCGCCGTTTTCCGATAAAACATCGCCCGTACCGCTGCCGCCGCTGTTTGGCAAAATGCCGTCCGGTGATGATAATTGACCGGAACTGTTTATCGGTTCACTGTTTTGATTTGAAGGTGCTTTATCGTCCGCACTTTCCGGCGAAATATCTTTTTGCGGCTTTGCCGTATTTTCTTTTACCGTATTGTTTTCCGAACCAGACTGAGGCTGAAGCATTTCCTTTAACGAACTGAGCGGCGAAGCACTTTCCTGCGCTTTGGCGATTTCTTCCGGCGTATCGGCAAGGTTTACGGTAATGAGTTGTTCCTCCGGCCGCTGAATTTCCTGATGAAATCCCGCCACCATGCTCCCTACGGTTACTATAACGACGATATGAAAAGCAAACGATAGTGAAAATGCTTTTTTCCAAATATGCTTTCTTTTCATTATTAAAATTCCCTATTTCTTTTCCTGCGTAGCAATCGCCAGTTTCGTTACGCCGGCTTTTTTCACTTCATCCATGACGGCTATTACTTTGCCGTGCTCCACATTTTCATCGGCACGCAGTATAACGGGCGTTTCCGATTTATCGGCAAGCTGCTCCACGCGCGAGCGCACTTCATCAATCGGCACTGCCGTATCACCGATACTTACCGTTCCGTCCGCCGTGAGCGTTATCGACACCGGTTTCGGTGCTTCCTGCTGATTTTGCGAAGCCGTCGGCAGATTTACCGGCATGGATTTTTGATATACCATCTGCAGCGTACTGAATAAAAAGAACACCATTAAAAAGAAAATAATATCTATCATCGGGATTATCATCAGGCGCGGCTGGCGAACAATTCTGTTGCTTTTTATATTCATTGCTCCTTACCTCTCGCTCTGCTGATTAAAAACGTGCATACATTCTCTACATCAGTTAAAACACTGTCCAGACGATTACTGAAATAACTGTGCACGATTAAGGCAAGTACCGCTACGCAAAGACCGGTCGCCGTGGCAATCAAAGCTTCGCCTACACCGCCCGTAATAAGCGCCGGATTATCACCGGATACATCGAGCACTTTAAACGAACCAATCATGCCGATAACCGTACCCAAAAGACCAAGCAGCGGCGCCATCGTAACGATTGTATCCAGATAATTCAGATTGCGTTTTAAGCCGTTGGCGCGCACGGAAATTATTTCCTCAAAGCTTTCCTTCATCGCCATCGGACAACTGCGGTATTTCAAACCGTTCAATAAAACATCACTGATAAAACAGCGCCGCGCTGCACAGAAATTTTCGATTTCCTGCCATTTCTGTTCTTTTGCCAGATTGAGTACCTTTTGCGCTGTATTCTCATTTGCTCTGCACGTCCGGCGATAATACATAAACCGTTCCGCACCAATAGCCACGACTAATACGGAACACGCTAAAAGCGGGTACATTACCCAACCGCCATGATGAAACAATTCAACTGTACTGACTATAAAATCCAACAAAAACACATCCTTTAAGTAAAATAATAATTATTATCATTAATTTAAGAATAAAAAACTCCATAGAACTGTCTAAAAAAACCATACTTGCAATCCTGCAAAAATAGTCTGCTAAAAACATATTCTATGGAGTTCCCCGACTCTCTGAATAAAATCAACGAGTTTATTATATTGAAAATCATTCTCAAAGTCAATAGTTTGCATATAAAATTTTACGCTTCAAGCCACGTTTCCACAATATACTGCTGAATTTTCCCGAGCGTAGCTTCGTCTTTTTCGCCGATTGCTCTGCCGTCCAGCTCATAAGCACTGTTGCACAAATCACCCGAACTGCTGACGATAACCTCGTCGGCTACAAACAGTTCATCCAGCGTAAATGCTCTTTCCTCCACCGGAATATTCAAGGCACGGCACGCTTCAATCAGATGAGCCCGCGCTATTCCCGGCAGAATATATTCATCAGCCGGATGCGTGATGAATTTTCCGTCCTTTAAAATGTGAATATTGCTGTGCGCACATTCCGTTACAATATCGCCGCGATGCAGTACCGTTTCATCGCAGCCCTTTTCCTTGGCCAGCTGCGCCGCCAGCACGCTCGGTATCAGGTTCAGCGTTTTTATATTGCAGTAACGGTATCGTTTATCCTCCATCATAGTCAGTTTAAACTTCTTGTCGATTTTCGTAACTTTTTCCGGCGTTATCGTAATCCACAGATTAGCTTTTTCCTCACTGTCATAGCAGTGACTTCTAAGCCCTTTCCCGCCGCGCGTAACCTGCCAGTACACAAACAAGTCGCCCTCATCGAGCTTTAACACCAGTTCCTGCAGCAGTTCAGCCAGATATTCTTTCGTAAAACCGAGATGAATATTCAATAGCTGCGCACTGTTGAAAAAACGGTCAATATGTTCATCAAGCGACATTATCTTGTAATTTCGCGCACACGTCGCATCGTAGACGCCGTCGCCGAACCAGTGCACACGGTCGCTCATCGGTATCATCATATTTTCTATTAAATCATATCTGCCGTTATAATAACCTAAATTCTGCATAAATAAATTCCCCTTTACATGAAAAAACCTCCAATTTCAATTTATTGGAGGTTTTACTGCTGATAAAATCAAGCTGCGCCGTCAACCTGTTCAATGAACTGTTTCGTCGGGCAGACAATTGTAATATCTTTAATTTCCGCACGGAAGAAATCAGCACGACGTCCCGTATTGCTTTCATAGAAGCAAATGCAGTCGGAACCCGGCAGGGAAGTATCGTCATGGTCTCTGAAAGATGTTGCCACTCCTGTATATTCTCTGCCGTCAAAACAGGTTACTTTTACAATTAAATTCTGAAACTGATGAAAATCGCCTTCAAACATCCAAATCGCTCCTTTTAAATTACTTTATTATTTATTTTAACGCATAAAACGGCTATTATCAACCGCATTGCCCAAACAAATGCAAATTCTCAAAATCGGCTGTGCTTTTAACTTAGCAATATTATTTATATTGTGTCTTTATATTTTGATGTTATAATTATATGTAGAAATATACGTTTTTTTCAAAACATTAAGTACATAATATTCGTAATTATGGGGGTATTTTTTATGAAGTTAAAGGTTCTAATAGATAACAATACTTATATCGACCAATATTATTTCGGCGAGCCGGGGCTCAGCTATTTAATCGAAACGGATGATGCAAAAATTCTTTTTGATACGGGATATTCCGGCATTTATCTGACGAATGCTGACCTCATGAACATAGATTTATCGGACATAACGCATCTGGTAATATCACACGGGCACAACGACCACACGGGCGGCATGGCATGCCTTCTGGACTACGAATTTAAAAATGTGGATTTTATCGCCCATCCCGACTGTTTCGACAAAAAGCGCAAGCACGGCAAAGACATCGGCTCTTCATTGCAGCCGGAAGATTTAAAGCCGTTTTTCTCACTGCACCTCACAAAAGAACCGTACTGGATAAACGACAGACTTGTTTTTCTCGGGGAAATTCCGACTGTCTTCGATTTTGAACGGGTACCGGTCGGCGAAAAATGGAATGGCGGCCAATGGATACCGGATATCAACATTGATGACAGCGCGCTCGTTTACAAGACGGATAAGGGGCTGTTCATCATCACGGCCTGTTCGCACAGCGGTATCTGCAATATCGCTGAATATGCCAAGAAAGTCTGCAATGATGAAAGAATTTACGGTATTATCGGCGGTTTTCATCTGCTGAAAAACGATATGAAACTGCAAAAGACAATTGAATACCTGGAAAGCCAGCATATCCCGGTGCTTTATCCGGCGCACTGCGTCTGTCTGGAAGCACGCATTGCCATGAGCAAAAAACTCAACATTAAAGAAGTAGCTACCAATTTTGAACTGGAAATCTGATAAAAAAAGCTATCGACGTGAAAAATTAAATTCACACCGATAGCTTTTTTCTATTTTATATTTAATTATAAGCCTGCCTGAGCTTTAAGAGCTGCGGCTTTGTCCGTATGTTCCCAAGGAAGGTCTACGTCCGTGCGGCCGAAATGACCGTATGCTGCTGTCTGAGCATAAATCGGACGACGCAAGTCAAGTTCCTTGATAATGCCTGCCGGGCGAAGGTCGAAGTTGTCCGTTACAAGTTTCGTAATGGCATCTTCGCTGATTTTACCTGTACCGAACGTGTTAATGCTGATGGATACAGGTTTTGCCACGCCGATAGCATAAGCAAGCTGGATTTCGCATTTGTCGGCAAGACCTGCCGCTACGATATTTTTAGCCACATAGCGGGCTGCATAAGCTGCAGAACGGTCAACTTTTGTCGGGTCTTTGCCGGAAAATGCCCCGCCGCCGTGACGAGCCATGCCGCCGTAAGTGTCGACGATGATTTTGCGTCCCGTAAGACCGGTATCGCCCTGCGGTCCGCCGATAACAAATTTGCCGGTAGGGTTGATGAAATATTTCGTATCAGCCGTCAAAAATTCAGCCGGAACGACCGGTTTGATTACTTTTTCAATAATATCGCGTTTAATCTGTTCCAAAGTAACTTCCGGGTCATGCTGTGTGGAAATTACGATTGTATCGACAGCAACCGGTTTGCCGTTTTCGTAAGCTACGGTAACCTGTGTTTTGCCGTCCGGACGGAGGTAAGCGAGTTCACCGCTTTTTCTTACTTCCGTCAAACGTCTTGCCAGTTTGTGCGCCAATGCAATCGGCAACGGCATATATTCCGGTGTTTCATTCGTTGCATAGCCGAACATCATACCCTGGTCGCCTGCGCCGAGGTCGTTTTCATCAGCCTGGCCTTCTTTGGCTTCCAAAGATTTGTCTACGCCCATAGCGATATCCGGCGATTGTTCGTCAATCGAAACGGAAATACCGCATGTATCGCAGTCCAAACCGAATTTTGCACGCGTGTAGCCGATTTTGCGGATTGTTTCACGCACAATAGACGGGATATCGACATAGCAGGTGGTGGAAATTTCACCGGCAATGTGAATTTGTCCTGTCATGGCGAATGTTTCACAGGCAACGCGGCCGTTCGGGTCTTTTTCTAAAATAGCATCAAGAATGCTGTCGGAAATCTGGTCTGCCACTTTGTCAGGATGACCTTCCGTAACAGATTCAGACGTAAATAATATTCTGTTAGTCATTTATGAGCCTCCAAAATTGTATTTTCTACAATTAAAAAATAACATAAAAAAAACTCCCTTAATGAGAGAGTGTATATATTCTCTCATCTTCTAAGTTAAAACTTAAAGGATTTGGCACCGTTTTGATAAAATTATCAATGGTTGCCGCAATGTCATCGGGCCAGTCCCTCAATTGCTCTTGATGAGTTATCTATTTAATTGCTATCCATTATCATAATGAAAAAAAGACTGTTTGTCAACCTTTTTATTTTAGTGGTTATTTATAATATTTATCGTTAAAATAAACAACGAATATACAATAGTTACATCTCTTGTTATCGACTCCTAAAAAGATTAAAATATAATTACAGGAGGAGTGAGCATGATGAATAACGAAGAAAAAATTTTAGAACTGCTGTCTGTACTTGTTGAAGATAACAAAGAAATTAAAATACGTCTTGACAAACTAGAAACTCGTCTTGATAATGTCGAAAATCGTCTTGACAAGTTAGAATATCGCCTCGATAAAGTTGAGAACCGTATTGACAGTTTGGAAAATCGTATTACTGGTTTAGAAAATCGTATGGATAAACTTGAAGCAGGACAGACAGAAATAAAACAGCGCCTCGACAGTATGGAAAAACGTCTCGAAAATCTGGAAGCGGGGCAAAAATTCCTTGCGGATAATATCTTTCAGGAAGACGGCATTATTAATTATTTTGAAGGAAAATTCAATGCGCTTAATGCACGTTTTGATGATTTGGAAGCTAAATTTTATATTTTAAACAATCGCCAATTTGATACTGACGCTAAAGTTACAAAATTGACGTTGGTTAAATGATTGATAAATTTTTCGGACACTTGTAATATTTCGTTATGAGTGTCTTTTATTTTGGCCAAAAATAAAGCACTCCCTGCATAACAGCAGGGAGCGCCCGGGAATATTTATCTTAAATCATATTGTCTTTATAAGCTGCATACAGTGTTTTCAGTTCTTCCATCTTGTCGTACATTTCAACCTGCAGGCTGGAAGCTGTAGCGAAATCGCCGGAATTTAAAGCTTTGATGAGCTGAGTGAACAGCGATTTCTGGTCAATGCTGTCTTTTGCCAGATAATAGCGGATGCGATTGAGTTTGTTCCAGTTGTAGGAGTCTTCATCCGTAACGTAAGCGGATTTAATTTCTTTGAATTTGCTGATGAGCGCACGGTTTTCCGGAATGATACGGCTGATAAGCTCCGTTTTCCAGCGGATTAATTCACCGTTGACGAAAGCATCGATAATCTGGTCGCGCAGTGCGCCGCCGGAAGTCAACACTTTGCGTTTTTCCGGATAATTGTTCAGGTTGGTAAGGTTTTCCCAAACAGTTGCAGGATGTACGCCGAAACGCTGATTGCGTTCTTCTTCCGTGTAATCTTCGAATACATCGTCTTCAGCACGGTATGCGCGGTCCGTTTCGAGGTAATCGGCTTTTTCGCCCGGCTGTTTGGAGATTTCAGCCAGCAGTTCAGCCGTCGTTTTCGTAACAGCGTATTTAATACCATCGAAAGCAGCTGTATAAATAGCGGCAAGAACGAGATACGTATTAGTGTACGGATTGCATGCGCGCAATTCGAAACGGGTTGCTTTCGGATTGTTGACGTCGCGGATAAGACCGGCTAAAATTGTACGGTTACGGGAAGGAATTTCCGGTTTGTGACCAAGGGACGTAACGATACATACAGGTGCTTCAAAGCCTGGTTTCAAGCGGTTTAAGGAGTCATTCGTAGCGGAAACGAACGGATTGATAACTTCGTAGTTTTTCAAAAGACCCATGATAGCACCGAAACCTACAGCGCTCATAAAGTCTTTTTTCATGTCAGTCGGCGCAAAGAGGTTTACGAAAGAACCGTCTTTCATGATAGCGCCCATACCGATATGAGTATGTTCACCGTTGCCGGCAAGACCAATCATCGGTTTTGCTTTAAAGATAACTTCCAGACCGTTTTCACGGAAGATTTCTTTTACGAGAATACGAACGGCGAGTTCGTTATCGGCAGCCTGGAGAGCATCAGCGAATTTCCAGTCGATTTCAATCTGTTCGCAAACATGGTTCATGTTGCCGTCGCTGTCCATATGACCTTTCATACCGCCGACTTCTTTATGACCCATTTCCGGAGAAAGACCGTACGCTTCAAGCGCAAGTACGCACTGTTCAAGCGCTGTGCGAACAGAACCGCGGGTACGCTGCCAGTACTGTTCCTGCATAACCTGAGATGCGGACATTTCCGGAATATCTGCTTCGCTGAGCGGCGTTTTTACCCAGAATTCAAGTTCTGTTGCGGATGTGAATACGATATCTTTAACATCGGCGCCGTTGATATGTTCAAGCCCGGAAACAGTATGATGTTTTTTGAACAGGTCAAGCAAACCTTTTTTTACGTAATTTAAAGTTTCAGCCAGTACGGAACGGGAGTCAACTGCTTTGCCTTCATGAATGAGCGCAGCCGGAATACGGAGCGTACCGATTGGTTTTTCCAGTTCTTCATCATAGCTTTCCATATTGTAATCAACGAACCAGTTTACAGTCGGGTCAATCGGCATATCTACTTTAGCATTGTTGAGCGTAGCAATACCCGTTAACACAACGGAAGAACCGTCAGTCTGAACGGCGGAACCATTATAAAACGCATCAATATCTTCCAGGAAAATTCGCATCGGAATTTTTTCATCCGTATCGTTACCGGCTAAATCGATACCTACTAAGGATACGAATTTAATTTCTGGATGTTGTTTTAATGTAGCAATAATATCTTCTTTTTTGGAATTCGCAGGAATAACGTATAATAAATCGTTCATTAAAAAGCCCTACCTTTTCTAAATTATAATTTTAAATTTTAATTGTCATGAAAAATAAAAAAAGCCATATGAAAACGCCCTGTATAAATATCGAATTGAAAAATAGGTGTACTGAAAAAACAGTACATCAATCCACTGATATACAGACTATTCATAAGGCTCCGTTGCCTAAAATATATAATGTTGACGCTTTTAATAGTATCATAAGTATTTATTTTTGTCCAGTAGTTTATTGTGTATTTCTTTGTATTTTTGCAAGTTTATAAAAAGGGAAACGGTTTATGCCGCTTCCCTGTATAAATTTTTAACAATACTATTTATTATATGCTTCAAGCTGCATAATGGCGTCGTATATCATGTCGCGCGTGATTTTGTACGGAACGTGTACAATGTCGTTTGTCGTCATGGCTTTATCCAGTACAGTGGACAAATCTTCTTTGCTGTTTACATCAATATCTTTCAGACACGTAGGCAGTTTTGCCTGTTTATTGAACTGAAAGACCTTGGCAAATTCATCCGTCTGCTTATCCAAGAGCAGGAGAATTAATACGCCGTAGCTTACAAGCTCACCGTGCAGATGCTGTTCTTCGCAGATTTTCAGCATAGTGCAGCCATAATAAATGGAATGAGCCAGACAGCTGTTGTAATCATTAATTACGAGAACGGAAACGAGACCCGTGCTGACGATTATAATAGAAATAACCTGTTCCAAAGCTTCGGTTACCTCATGCTTTTCAGCTGCTTTTAAAGCATCGAGCCCGTAAGTAATCAACTGTTCAGAACAGTTGCGGCTGATTTGTACGCCGAGAGCATTCGTATGGTTCATTTTGTCGCCGCGGGAAGAAAAACCTGTTTCGTACTGTTTGGAAAGAGCGTCGCCTATGCCTGCCCAGATAAAATGGTACGGTGCCTGTGCAATAATCTGTGTATTGATGAAGCAGTGCTGCGGACTTTTTTTCGGAAAATACAATTCCTTGAAAGCATGTGTTTCGTCATCGTAGATTACACAGACGGCTGTAACGGGTGCACAGTTGGAAGCGATTGTCGGGAAGGAAAAGACAGGTTTATCCTTCATGTCGCAAAGTGTTTTGCAAGTGTCGATTGCACGGCCGCCGCCTACGGCAAATACCATATCTGCTGCTTGGAACTTTGGATTTTGCGCCAGCATATTTATATTGGCGTATGTGGAATCTCCGCCATACCAGATGAAATCGGTAATTTCCACATCGGTGCCTGCTATTGCATCAAGCAGTGCCTGCTTTGCCTTGGAAATTGCCGTTTTGCCGCCGATAACGACAGCTTTCGTGCCGTAAGGAGCACAGATATTCGCTATTTCCTTATACGCATCACCGCCTATGCTATAACTCGGTAAAAATACAGTATTCGCCATAAAATAAGACCACCTTTGATTTTTTAGATTGAGTGTAAATATTTTTGCGTTGTATATTTAACAGCGTGATTTTTAGTCTATAACCATTTTATAAAATTGTCAAGTTGTAAAGTTACGCATTTACATTTTTTTAAATGATTTATAAAGAATTTTGTAGTAGAATAGAAACGTATTAACAATAGGAGTGAATTTTTTATGAAAAATATACATGTAGTAGCAGCCATAATCAAACAGCAGGATAAAATTCTGGCAGCTAAACGAAATTACGGCACATTGAAAGGATTTTGGGAATTTCCCGGCGGAAAAGTGCAGGCGGGCGAGCAGCCGGAAAAAGCATTACAGCGCGAAATAAAAGAGGAAATGAATGCGTCCCTTCAGATAGAACAGTATTTTACGACGATTGAATACAATTATCCCGATTTTCATATGATTATGGACTGCTATACCTGTATAGCTGACAATATTGAATTGAATAAAAACGTGCACGATGAATTAAAATGGCTCAATCTGCAAAATCTGGACAGTGTGGATTGGCTGCCGGCCGATGAAACAATCGTAAACAGGCTGAAAATATATTTAAGCAGCACGATTTTGGTCAGCGCCTGCCTGCTCGGCGACAACTGCAAATACAACGGCGGAAACAATTTCAATCAGCATGTATGTGATTTAATCAAAGGCAAGCGGATAATAAAAATTTGTCCGGAAATACTGGCAGGATTGCCGTTACCGCGCAAACCGGTGGAAATCTCCGGCGGCAGGATAATAACAAGCGATAATGAAGATATAACGCAGCTTTATCGGGAAAGCGCCCTAAAAGCCCTGCAAAATATAATAAACGAGCCGATAGATTTGGCACTGCTCAAAGCCAACAGTCCTACCTGCGGCAATAAATACATTTATGACGGAACATTTTCGCATAAGCTCGTTGCAGGCAGCGGGATTTTCGCCAAAATGCTGCAAGACAGAAATATTCCAGTACTCAGTGAACTCGATATATAAAAAAGTCAATGTTAAATGCCTTGTATACACTACCTTCTGCACTAGCTTCTTTCTGCATCATCACATCAGTAAACTCCGTCAAATCCAAATCGAGAATTCTACCGTATCTTTTAATTTTCATCTTTGACATACTCCCCTCTTCTCTCTAAACTGGCTCTGAGCTTATAAGTTCAGGGCTTTTTTTCTTGACAAAACAATTTTTATAATTTAATATGTTAACCAAATATATAATAGAGGTTAACATATATGCGAAGAATTTCTCTATCCGTACTTTGCGAGATTGGAATATTGACGGCAATGATTACGATATTAGGTTCTTTAAAACTTCCCAATATCGTTCCCGGCATAGAATTTCAGTTGTCTGCTCCCTTGGCGGTAGCTGTATGTTCCGTGTTCGGCTTTAAAAAGTATTTTCTCAGCGGCTGCCTGTCCAGCCTGCTCTGTCTGATTTTAGGGACACAGAATATACTTAATGTTGCTATTGCCATGCAGTTCCGTCTGATTGTCGGAATACTGCTGCTGCTTTTTCCCGGCAGATTATGGATGATTGTTCTGGCAGGACCGATTGCTTCTACTGTTTCCCGATTGAGTTTATATTTATTTTTAGGAAATTTTACTTACGTCATGATGGCACTGGCTGTTCCGGGAATGATATTCACAGCAGCGGCAGCTCCTGTTTTTGTAAAAATTCTAAGAAAAATAAAATTAAGGAGATAATTTTTTATGCTATACAGTATACGTATGCGTGCAGCTCAAGGCGGCGCGCACGAAAATGGCGGCCAGCATATTTCAGGTGCGGAATGCTTACTGACGGAGCAGAATTTATCCGATACCGCCGGAATGCTCATCCAGCGTGCCCTGCACCACAGCAAGGGAAAAGCTGATTTTATCCGTCTAACTATCGAAAATATTGCGGAAGAAACGATACAGACCGTTCCCATGCTAAAAATAGAAAGTTTTGCGGCGGCCGATTTGACAGAGGGACATAATGACGCCGTACAATTTTTACAGCGGGCTGGTATTTCACGCACGGCAATAGATAAAGCCATGTACTTTCTGACGCAATTAAAGGAAAATATGCGCGGAGCCGTAGTGATGGATGCCCAAAGCGGAAAACGGCTCGATGATACCGGCAGCCGCGGCATCAGAGTAACGAAAATGGATTTTAAAAATCCCGCCCGCGCCAAAGAAAAATTAAATGCCTGCGGTTTTACGAATATTCACGTGCATGAAGCGATTGTACTGGCCAGCAAGGTTTTATCGGCTCCCGGCGTAATCGGCGAGCTGTGCTGGTCGGATGACCCCGACTATATTATAGGATACGTTTCGGCAAACGGCTGTTATCACCGCATAACGAAAATGAAGCCGCTGCACAGCAATCAAGGCGGCAGAGCTTTTTTTGTCAAAAGCGGCACCGATATTAACGCCTTGCGGCAATATCTGGAACAGCAGGTCGTGCTTGTCGATGAAACTTTATAATTTTTCATTATATATAAATTAAGGATATTTTTATGAAATTACAGTATCTTGCAGACCGATTGTCTGCATTGCAAAAAGAAGCACTTTACCGCGAAGTCAGCTCTTTTGAGCCTGTTTCTGCAACGCACGTGAAGCAGCGCGGCAGGAAATTTTTAATGATGGCGTCCAACGATTATCTGGGGCTGACGCATCACCCGTCTGTCCGAAAAGCCGCCATTAATGCCGCCGAAAAGTACGGTACCGGCTCCGGCGGTTCCCGTTTAACATCCGGTTCGCATATTTTATTTTCACAACTTGAACAGGATTTAGCCGAATTCAAACAGACGGAAAGCTCGCTCGTTTTCAGCACGGGATATATGACAAACGTCGGTACAATCAGTGCGATTGCGGATAAAGACGATTATATTATCAGCGACGAATTAAACCATGCCAGCATTATCGACGGCTGCCGCTTGAGCCGTGCCAGATGCTTCGTCTATCCCCATAAAAACACGGCTGAAGTGGAAAAAATCCTAAAGACGCTGCATACAAACCGTACTGTTTTAATCGTTACGGACAGTGTTTTCAGCATGGACGGCGATATCGCTCCGCTCGAAGAACTGGCTTATCTGGCTGATAAATACAACGCACTATTAATGGTGGATGATGCTCATGCTACAGGAATTCTCGGCAACGGATACGGCAGTGCTGAACATTTCCAGCTGCACGGAAAAATAGATATCCAGCTAGGAACGCTGAGTAAAGCCTTAGCTTCTGTCGGCGGTTTTGTCGCCGGCAAAAAAATATTGACGGATTATCTCGTGAACAAAGCCCGCAGTTTTATCTTTTCCACCGCATTGACTCCCGCCGATATCGCTGCCGCCAAAGAAGCGCTCCACCTCATATCCGCCGATAACTCATATGTAAAAAAATTATGGCAAAATACGCTTTATATGAAACAACAGCTGGCAAAATACCGTATCGAAACGGATTCTGTCACACCGATTATTCCTATAATTGTGCATGAAAATGATACTGCACTGTCGGCGGCGCAGAACTTATACGAGCAGGGCATTATTATCTCCGCCATTCGTCCGCCTACTGTCGCCCCGAATGAAAGTCGGCTGCGCCTGACGGTAACGGCCGCTCATACAGTTAATGATTTGGATTTTGCCGCCAAACAGATAAAATCCGCATTGAAATAAAAAAGAGTATCTGTCCGAAAAATTCGGATAGATACTCTTTTTGTCATTCATCACGCTTTGCCAGACGTTTGCCTTCTTCCAACAATGACTTGAGGAACTGTCCCGTATACGATTTTTTCACTTTAACTATACTTTCCGGCGTGCCTTTGGCCACGACTGTGCCGCCGCGGTTGCCGCCTTCCGGCCCTAAATCAATCAGATAATCAGCTGTTTTGATTACATCAAGATTGTGCTCGATTACGACAACGGTATCGCCGCCGTCAACGAGCCGCTGTAATACATTCAAAAGCTGGTGAATATCGGCCGTATGCAGTCCCGTCGTCGGTTCATCCAGAATATACAGTGTCTTGCCCGTACTGCGTTTGGCAAGCTCCGTCGCCAGTTTCACGCGCTGCGCTTCCCCGCCGGAGAGCGTCGTCGCCGGCTGTCCAAGCTGAATATAACCGAGACCCACGTCCTGAATTACTTTCATGTAGCGGTGGATTTTCGGAATGTTTTCGAAAAAGACAGTCGCTTCGTCCACCGTCATATTCAATACGTCGGAAATCGTCTTACCTTTGTATTTCACTTCCAGCGTTTCACGGTTATATCTTGCGCCCTTGCAGACTTCGCACGGCACGTAAACATCCGGCAGAAAATGCATTTCGATTTTGATAATGCCGTCGCCGTGGCACGCTTCACAGCGGCCGCCTTTTACATTGAAACTGAAACGACCCGGTTTGTAGCCGCGTATTTTCGCTTCGTTCGTCTGACTGAACAGCTCGCGGATGCTGTCGAATACACCCGTATACGTTGCCGGATTGGAACGCGGCGTTCTGCCGATTGGCGATTGGTCGATATTGATGATTTTGTCGATATTTTCAATGCCGCGTATTTCCTTATGTCTGCCCGGTTTTCCTTTACTGCTGTACAACTTGCCAGCCAACCCCTTATAGAGGATTTCATTTACTAAAGTGGATTTTCCTGAGCCGGAAACACCCGTTACAACAGTAAACACGCCGAGCGGAAATTTTACGTTGATATTTTTTAAATTATTCTCCCTTGCGCCGACAACCTCAATGAAATTACCGTTGCCCTGACGCCGCGTCTGCGGTACGGGAATAAATTTGCGGCGGCTGAGATACTGACCTGTAATGGAGTCCGGAACAAGTTTTATTTCTTCCGCCGTTCCCTGCGCCACGACTTGTCCGCCGCCTGCGCCCGCTTTCGGTCCGATGTCGATAATGTGGTCAGCGGCGTACATCGTATCCTCATCGTGTTCTACGACAATTAGAGTGTTGCCCAAATCGCGCAGATGCTTGAGTGTAGCGAGCAGTCTGTTATTATCGCGCTGGTGCAGACCGATACTCGGTTCGTCGAGAATGTACAACACGCCGACCAGCCCCGAGCCAATCTGCGTTGCCAGCCTTATTCGCTGCGCTTCGCCGCCGGAAAGCGTACCGGCCGCCCGCGACAGTGTCAGATAATCCAGCCCCACGTCAATCAAAAAACCGAGCCGCGCATGCAGTTCTTTCATAATCTGCTTGGCAATAAGCTGCTCCCGCTCGGTGAATTTTATATTGCGGAAAAATTCATTAGCTTCGGCAATCGTCATATCGGTAACTTCCCTGATATTTTTGCCGCCGACGGTAATTGCCAGAACCTCCGGCTTTAAACGCGCGCCTTTGCATTTCGGACACGGCGTCGTGCTCATATACGCTTCGTAGCTTTCGCGCATTACATCGGAGTTTGTTTCCTTGTAGCGGCGTTCAAGCATCGGCATTACGCCTTCAAACGGCGAAAAATATTCCTTGTATTCATCATATAAATTCACGTACGAATAATGAAACCGTTCGTCGCCCGTGCCGTTTATGAGATAATTCTGCACGTCCTTGTCTATTTCATTCCACGGCGTATTGAGCGTATAACCGTATTTTTTCAGCACGGCTTCTATCTGCACCATAGCGTATGAAGTCGGGCTTTTCGACAATGGCGCAAACAATCCCTGCGCCGGGCTTAAAGTTTTATCCGGCATCACAAGGTCGATATCGAACTGCTGATGACTGCCCAGCCCGCTGCACTCAGGACACGCACCGTACGGACTGTTGAACGAAAACATGCGCGGTGCGATTTCCGGCAGACTGATACCGCAGTCGATACAGGCAAAATTCTGACTGAACATCAACAGTTCACCGCCAACAATCTGCACATAGACAATCCCCTGCCCGATATCAAGCGCCGTTTCCAGCGAATCGGCAAGACGCTGCTGCATGCCGTCCTTCACGACAAGACGGTCGACAACGACTTCAATCGTATGCTTCTTGTTTTTCTCCAGATTTATCTCCTCATTGATATCCACGACATTGCCGTCAATGCGCACGCGAACATAGCCTTCCTTGCGTATCTGCTCCAGAACTTTTTTATGTTCGCCCTTTTTACCGCGCACAATCTGCGCCATAATCAGAAGCTTCGTGCGCTCCGGCAGCGCCATAATGGCGTCAATCATCTGGTCAACCGTCTGCTGCGTAATCGGCTTGCCGCATTTCGGGCAGTGCGGATAACCGGCACGCGCAAATAAAAGACGCAGATAATCGTAGATTTCCGTAACGGTGCCGACGGTGGAGCGCGGATTGTGGCTCGTCGTTTTCTGGTCAATGGAAATAGCCGGCGACAATCCTTCTATATAATCCACGTCCGGCTTGTCCATCTGCCCGAGAAACTGCCGAGCATAGGCGGATAAAGACTCCACATAACGGCGCTGACCTTCGGCGTAAATCGTATCAAAAGCCAGCGAAGATTTCCCGCTGCCGCTGAGCCCCGTTATGACAACGAGCTTATCGCGCGGAATTTTTACATCTATATTCTTTAAATTATGTGCTCTCGCACCTTTTACAAAAATATATCCTGACAAAAGCAAAACCTCCTTTGGTGTTCATTTTTCTTTTGAAAAGTCAAAAGAAAAACAAATTAAAAAAAATGCCTATTCGGCGCAATATAAGAAAGAAATAATTATTTATTAATTTATTTTCATATTGCGCCGGGCAATTTTTCTTTGCTGGCACAAAGAAAAGTTGCCGAAAAAGAAAGTGCCTTGGTTCGTACACTGCTAAGAGAT
>JFBN01315939.1_pt1 | contig 59523 bp, 54 predicted proteins | sample 768741 | NCBI WGS metagenome assembly JFBN01 (sample SAMN01983846, study PRJNA193217) | chicken gut metagenome | biome: terrestrial biome; isolation source: ceca of Broiler chicken | host: Gallus gallus | place: United Kingdom: England | collected 2010-09-07
TTTTTTTTTTTTTTTTTAATGATACGGCGACCACCGAGATCTACACTCTTTCCCTACACGACGCTCTTCCGATCTTTTTGGGGGTGGGGGCTACAATATGTAGATGAAACCGCTGTAAAAAATTCGTGTTATGGTTATTTGGCTGGTTATAATCTTAGTTATGTAGGTGGGTCAAGCAATCTTACCCCAAGAAATGAATATGATATTGGTGATTATGTAAAATATTTAAAAACAGGGAATGGAGATGTTAAAGGTTATGCTAGTGGTGGTGGCGTTGGGATTGGGCAACAACCAGCTTGGAGGATTACCAAATCAGAAGGTGCAAGTGGAGGGAAAACTATACTGACATTTACTCATAATCTAGGATATTCTTTTAGAGCTATTGTATATTGGAAAAGATATAGTATTTCTAGTGGAGAATGGGTAGTTGATAGAGGTTTAATCACAGAGGATAATCCACAGCTTTATGAAGAACTTAAACAAAATGCAAGTTGGCTTTGAGAGGAGAAGTATCAACTAAAGAGGGAGATACTTAACACCCAAAGGGGCTAGGGAAACCCTAGAAGCACTTGCTAAATATTATACAAAGTAGTATAATAATATGCAAGATACTTTTAAGTATCTTATTTGACTTCATATTTCTCCTTTCTGTGCGAATTGGAGATTACAAAGCCAAAGAGGTTGCTGGTAAAATCCCTCTTTGGTTTGCAACCTCAAAAAGATTCTACAAAAAATCCGCTTAAGAAAAAAAGCAAAATCGACTATTATATCACATTTTAAAGGAAAAAGGCAGGGTAGTTTTTAGTCTTTTTTCATAATAAAATCGTAGTTATTTTTGATTAAAGGATTGTTATATGGGATTATTGGATTCTAATCTCTATTCACAACAAAAGAAATATATACCCAAAAATGAATTTCTTTCTCAAGCAAGTTTATTAAAAAACCAAGAGGAATTAGAGCAATACACTAATGCAGTAATAGCAAATAATAATGAAGTGCTAGGGGCAGAGCTTAAAGCTAAAGACCCTAATGCTTATAAAGCTTGGGAGGATTATAGCAATCACAATCCTAGTGGATTAAATTTAGAGCAGTTTCAAGAAGCAAGAAATAATCCAACAAAGCCTAAATCTGTGGATATTGCAAATCCTTTGGGGATTGCTGGTGTGTTATTAGATAAAGCAGGATTAGTTCCTGATAGTGTCAAATATGGTTTGGATATGTCAAGAAATAGAATAGAGGGCTTTTTGAAAGATGGCTATAACTTCCTGACTGGTAATGAAAACTATCAAAACCCGCATTATAAAGAGATTGAAAAAATAAGGGTAGCTTCTAAATATCAACCTAACCACACTACAACAGATAGAGTAATGCAAAGCTTAGTAAATTATGCGACTGACCCTATTGATTTAGCCACTACTTTTGTAGCACCTGCAAATATTGCAAAAGTGGCTAGTGTAGCTAAGGGAGCACAATACTATGCACCTATTGTTAAGAATGCTTTATATGCTGGAGTGGGAGCTGGATTAAATAGTTCAATCAATCCAAATAACTATAATGAGACAAAAGGCGATGTAGTAGCTGATATTGGGTTTAACACTGCAATAGGTGGTGTATTAGGTGGAGTGGGTGCAGGGCTAACAAATAGAATCTTTAATGGGAAATGGGTAGCACCTAAAAGCGATGTAATGCTAAGTGATAGCACACCTGCTACAAATATTGCTAATAATGCAATAGAATCTAATGCAAATAATGTATCGTCAAATTTGACGACTACTACTAATCCTATCTATCAAGCGATATTAGACAAACAAGCAAGGGATTTAGGCTTAAATCCTATCAACACAAATAACACCGCAGAAACTATTATAGAGCCTAATATCACAACCACAACTAACAAGCCTTTTGGATTAATGGAGTATTACCAAAGCTTACCTGAAAACAATGTATCTTATCGCAACATTGTAGATTCTAAAATAAATGCTACAAATCCTGCAAATGAAAGCTTTGGAATGCTAGATATGGCAAGAATGCAAGATGAGATTAACAACAATATAAGGACAAACGCAAATGAAACAAACACTAATCTTGCTACTAATATGCCTAACAATACTAATAATTTACCCAAGCAAGTAATGGGGGATAGCTTTATAATGGGCGAAGCTGGTAGAATACAACATTATAGCGATATGCCTATTAACCAAACAATGAAAAATAATTTAGGGGTAGATTTTGATTCTATCAAAGCAGATTTTACACAATTGCAAAATACACACCCTGAACTTTTTAGCAATACAAATGCAGTAGCAAAATTAATGCAAAATATCAAAGATAATCCTGAATACTTTTTTAAGAATAATAGATTAGATATGCAACTTGTGGGCAAGTTTTTAGGGGATAATAGATTTGCAGAAATGGGAGTTGTAACACAAGGTAATAATGCTGGTAAAGTGGGGCATATTCTAGAAACTTCAAAAGGGGATAAAAGAATTAGAAGCCTTATAAAAAGGGAGGATAAGAATCCTTTGGCTGAGCCCGCCACCCTCAACACACTCTCCAATAGGACAGATGGGCGGAATGGTGCAAATGCACTTTCAAAGGACTTCTCTAATTCTACCCCCATTACACCAAAAGAAAGCTTAAAAGCAGAAGATAATCTTAGCTTTGAATCCTATGTAAAATCTAAGGGTATGGAAATAAAAAATCTAACCGCTAAAGAATTAATCAAAGAACATAAAGCCTATAAAGCACAAGTGAGGGCAAACAATAAAGCAAACACTCCACAACCACAACAAGAGGAAGTATTCCAAAGTGCAGAGGCAAAACCCTATAACCAAAAAGCAATAGAGAATCTATTGGATAATATTAACAATTTAGAGAAAAAATCAAAAAGAACTAATGTTGAAAATCAAATTTTAAAAGGCTTAAAAGAAAGGCTAGTGTATGAAGTTAATAATAATCCTAAGTTAAAAGAGGTAATAGAAAATTATAAAAATGATACTGATACTTTGCAAACTAAATTTAATGCTCTTAAATCCCACCCAAGATATGAGGAACTTTTATCTATACAAGAAAATGTTTTAGCAAAAGATTTGGGCAAGAAATATCAACCTAATACTTATACTCAAAAGGTGATTCATACTGATAATGGTAGAGAAATAGTTAGCACACGCATACAAAGTGGAGAGCCTAATTATTATTATGATATGAGTTTATCCAAAGCAGATGTTAGCAATCTAAGAAAAGGTAAAATCACAGAAGAGCTTTTAAGCAAACTAGAAAAAGATTTGGGGAACTTAGATAATAATCCAAGATATAGTAATGAAGCTTTGCCTAAAAGAGAACAAGAACTCTATAATGATTATTCTAAATATCTAAAAGAATCTTATGATAGAGGGGAAGAGCCTGTTAGCCTTGAGGATTATAAAGAGGGGTGGGAACTTTTCAATGGTAAATTATCCAAGATAAGATTTAGAAATCCAAAGGTGCAACAAGAACACCAAAACCACCTCAAAGAGATTATCCAAAAAGTCAATGATAAAACAGAATCTAGCCTTAGTCTAAAAAATGCAACACAACTCTTTAAATCTATCAACAAAGATAAAGAGAATGATTTACTCTTTGATAGGATAATAGAGAGTGCAAAACAACTAGGGGTAAAAGTAGAAATCAAAAACAAAAACAAAGGCATTAGCACAAATGAAACGGGAAGCTATGATATTTATAAAAATCTAGCAACAATCTTTAATAACTTTGAAAATAAGATTCATCAAAGTGAGGATTTGCTCCACGAGCTTATCCATTCAACAACTGCAAGGGCTTTTAGGGCTAGTCCTGATTTACTTACACCTTTGCAAAAAGAGGGGATAGCAGAACTAAAAGCAATTTATTCTAAAGCCATAGAGGGCAATAAAAAGCTAGGCAATGAAAAACTGCCTTATGGTTTAAGAAGTTTAGATGAGTTTGTAGCAGAGCTTTCTAACCCAGAGTTTAGAAATATCCTAAAGAAAAATCAAAGTGTATTTGATAAAATCAAAGAAGCTATTTCTAAAATCGTGCTAGGGATTAAAAATGCTTTTAGAATCAAGGGTAAAATCTATGAAAGCAATCAATATACAAGGGCTAAAAATGCTCTTTATAAGATATTAGATAATTATAATCCAAACTTTACAAAGCAATGGGATTCTAAAAAAATACAAGAAACCTTAGAAAATCTAAAATCCCAAAAAGAATTAAGAGGGATTTATAATGTAACTTATAATGGCAAAATGGCAACAATGATTAAAACCGATTTGGATTCTATTAAAGAGGGGATTATAAGGTATGCAATGGGGGATAGAAACAAAGGAGCAAAACATATTATAAAAGTGCATAGTGATTCTAATCAAATGGGCTATGTAACACCACAAGAAATAATCAATATGGGCAAGAATATAAGAGAATATATCAAAGAATACAAAGAGCCTTTTATCGATAGAAATGGTGCTAGGATTTATGAATGGTTTAATAGTAAAGGGGATAGATTTAGGATTGTAGTAAATAATGAAAATATTAATAGCATAGGGGCTAAGACAAACCTCCGCATTACCTCAACCTATGCTACTAATGATGAAATTATAACATTTTATAGTGATAGGAATCTTAAACTAGGTAAAACTTTTGAATTTAAAAATCAAGCAGTGAAACAAGCCTATGATGAGAAGTTTGGAATCCTAAAAAAGATAAGGGAGGATAGAGAGAATAAAGCTAATGCAGATTTTTTAGCTAGACAAGATTTGACTAGGAATTTTGGATTTAAATATGATGAGGGGATTAATGCTAGATATGCTTATTTAAAAGAACAAAAGGCTAAGTATCTAAAAGGCTTTGTAGATAAAATAAGTCAAAAATTTGTGAATAATGTTTGGTATAGCCCTATTGTCAATAAAGTTTTAGGCACACAAGCTTATCGTAATAAACCCTTTTTAAATGCACTAGAAAACCACAAAAGAGAAATTTCTAAACTAGGCAATAACCTTAGTGAATTAAGTTTAATGCTAAATAAGGCTTTCACACAAGAGCAATTACAAAAACTCGCTAAATACCATATAGGTGAATTAGATGAAAAAGCAATAAGCCCTGAACTTAAAGCTTTTGCAGATACCCAAAGGGAATATATCAAACAAGCAGGACAAAAGCTTGTGGAGTATGGGCTTTTAGATGAGAAAACATTTAAGGAAATGGGTAGCACTTATTTAATGAGGGAGTATGCAAGCAAGATTGATAAAAATATTATTACTAGATACTTTAAATCTCAAAAAGATGTGGGGATACAAGGTAGCAAACACAGAGGGGAAACAAAAGTTGTTTCACAAAGCACTTATGAAAAGATGAAAGAAGCAGGAGAAATAGGAAAATTCATAGAGGGCAAATGGGAAATGTATGATAGCTATAATGGAAAAATCCATTTACGCAGAGATTGGAGCAGAGAGCAAAGGGATAAATGGGGGCAGATTGATAACTATGCTTATAATCTACCTAGAACTTTAGATAAGATTTATAGGGATATTTATAGCTATCAATTCTTGGCTAACTTAAGTAAGGATTCTAATCTTGTATTAAATAAAAAAGGCTTAGTAGAAGCTCCACAAGGTTATGCAAGTTTGGAGGGTAAAAAGTGGGGTGCATTAAGTCGCTTTTATGTGAGAAAAGAAATTGCTGATAGTTTAAAAAGTGAGTTTTTAGCCATTGATGAAGAACTGAATAAATATGTAAGAGCTTGGAGCAGTGCAGTTACTTTTTGGAAAAAAGGCAAAACCTCCTATAATCCAACAACGCATTTTAATAATACTATTAGTAATCTTAATTTGCTAATGATTAATGGGGAGTTTGGTGCAGTTAAGGATTATCTTAAAAATATCTCTAACTTTGGAGGCATATTAAGAGAATATAATAAATTTAAAGAAGCAAGGACTATTATAGAAAATAATCTTATTTCTAAAGCCTCCAAAGAACAAATTGCAATTTATAACAAATACAAAAATGACAATAATATGAAACTGCTTAAAGAGCTTGATGATTATGGTATTTTTAATCGGAGCAATTTAAATGCAGTAACAGAACAAATCTATAAAGAAACAAAGGTAGATTTTAAAGCTGACAATAAAGCAGTAGGAGTTCTAAAGGGAATTGATGAAAAGTTAAGCGGAATTTATAATGCAGAAGACGCATTGGCTAGATATGTGCTGGTAAAATCTTATCTTAAAGAGGGGTATAGTTTAGATAATGCAGTAGCTATTACTAATAATATTTTGCCTGATTATACTAAGCCTATTCCTGCGTGGCTTAGGAGAGCTGATAATTGGGGGTTAATGCCTTTTATTCGCTGGACTTATTATAGCACACCAACTTTATTAAAGAGTATCAATCCCCTCCAAAAGAATGCTAAGGGAGAGTATGCTCCCATTAAAAAGCTTTTTGGAATGGCTGTTATGTATGGAATTTATGAGGGACTTAATCAAGCTCTAACTAATGGAGATATGCCAAATGGGTATTATGGAAGTGAATTGCCAATATTTAGAATTGGCAATGATGTCCAAACAATTAGAATTAAATCTATGATACCTCATTTGGGATTATTAGAGTTTGCTTCACTAGGAAATATCAAGGGCAATATAATTCCTGAATTTTTTGCCAAACTTGCAACTAATGGAATCCCTCAACAACTCTTCCAACAAGCCCTTAATTATAATCTTGCTATGAATCGCCCTTATACAAGGAGAGAGGGTGCAAAAGGGGCAATGGATAGGGGAGTAGAATTATTTAATTTTGCTATGCCTGTGCCTTTGGGTAAAGGGGCAAATGCTTTGGTTAATTCAATAGAGCAAGATAAAAATAGAAGAAGTAAAATTTATAATGAAAGAAGTAGTTTAGAATCATTACTTAGCACATTGCTTGTTAATACAAAATCCTATAATATCAATGAGTTAAGGAAAAAATTAAAGCAGGAGGACTAAAGAGGGAGATACTTACAACTAGGGTATAAACCCTAGAAGCACTTGCTAAAAATTATACAAAGTAGTATAATAACTTGTAAGTATCTTAATTTTTAGCTTCAATTTATTTCCTTTCTACGAGAATTGGAGATTGCGAAGTCAAAGAGGTTGCTATTCTGCTTTGGTTTGCAACTTTTAAACGGATTCTACATAATTCTACTTAATTTTTCATTCACTTTTACTAAGCTCATATAGACAAAAAATTTACTGCAAATGCAAGTTGGCTTTAAGAGGGGAAGTGCATTATCGTTAAAAGAGGGCTTTACAATAGCAAGGGGCAAAGCCCCCAAATTAATACGCCTTGACTATGATAAGACAAAGTAGTATAATTGCTATTGTAATTTGAAGTATCAATTTAGCTCACCTCACTTTCGAGGCTATAAACTACCTTCAAAGAGGCTGCCACCTCTTTAAGGCAAACCTCAAAATATTCTACAAAACTTTTGCTTAATTTCCGTTTCTTTTTTAAGGTTTTTGTGAGCTAGCTAGATTAGAAAAGATAAAATAAATGATTTTGTCGGCTACTTTTGGATTTGATTTTTCAAGTTTTTTGATTTCCTTTTCAATGCTCTTTTTGAATTTCACATCAAAAATCATCACTAGAGCCTTTTTATATCTGCTTTGATTTCTTCTGCTAATTCTTTTTTTAATCCTCGCTAAAACTTTGGTATTTTTTGTAAGCGTAAGATTCTTGATAAGGTATAAAATCCTCTTGTAATTTTTCTATTTTATAAGGTTTTGATAGCTTTTTGTTAATGGATTCTAAGATGTTAATTAAGTTATTATCTGCATTTGTGATTATGATTACCATAAAAAACCTTTGTAGATAAATCAGTTTTATATCACATTTTAAAGAAAAAGCAGGGTAGTTTTGGTTTTTATGTGTAATTTATAGAATGTAATGGAAATAAAATAAAAGGATAGAAAAGTGTAAATGGCGGAGCGGACGGGGCTCGAACCCGCGACCCCCTGCGTGACAGGCAGGTATTCTAACCAGCTGAACTACCGCTCCAAGTATGGTGGTCGCTACAAGACTCGAACTTGTGACATCCACCTTGTAAGGGTGGCGCTCTACCAACTGAGCTAAGCGACCATCATAAAGTCAAAATTTAGAAAAATAAAAGTGGTGACTCCTAGGGGACTCGAACCCCTGTAGCCACCGTGAAAGGGTGGTATCCTAACCGCTAGATGAAGGAGCCACTTTTATTTAGTGGTGACCCGCGTTGGATTCGAACCAACGGCCCATTCCTTAAAAGGGAATTGCTCTACCAACTGAGCTAGCGGGTCAAATAAAAAGGAAACGAAATTATAGCTATAATTTCGTATAAAGTCAATAGTTTTTGAAAAATAGTTTCAAGAATAGCAAATAAGCATAAAGACAAGATTGCTCTTGAATATAATTCCTATCCCCTTGAAATAAAACTCTTTGGATAATTTCATCGCCATTTTTATTCATCACACCAATAAAAATTGTCCCCACGGGTTTATTGGGGCTTCCGCCATTTGGACCAGCAATTCCACTTGTGGCAATTGCAAAATCCGCACCGCTTGCTTTAAGTGCTCCCTTTAGCATTTCATAAACCACAATTTCACTGACAGCACCAAATTGCTCTAAATGATTTTGAGAAACTTCAAGCCAAGCATTTTTGATTGTATTAGAATAGCTAATAATGCCAGCATCAAAAACTTCACTAGCTCCAGATTCTTTGGTGAGATAATATGCGGCTAATCCTCCCGTGCAACTTTCTGCGGTGGTAATTTTTTGTTTGTTTTGGGCTAAAATTTTTATAATACTTTGGGCAAGGTTTTGGCTTGGAAAAATCTTATTTTGCAAAGTTTGTTGCATTTCTTGTAGGAAATTTTTTAAGCTTTCTTGAGAATCGCCTATGGCTTTTAAGATTCCAATTTCATTAGATTCAAATGTGATTTGCAGTGCCACATTGTGAATCTTTGCAAGTGGCTTTAGTAGCATATAAGCACTTTTGCACTCTATCCCCAAAGGATATAAAAAAGTAGTATTTTTAGGCGTTTGCAATAAAGATTCCAAAGAGTGTTGGGGGGAATTTGGGGGGAGGGTTTGCAGTGTGATGAGGCAATGAAGAATCTTAAAATAATAGATATTTTTTTCTTGTATGGCTTTAGAATCGAGTTGTTGTTGGATATGGCTTGAGATTTCTTGCAAGGAATCTTTGGGGGATAGAATTAAAATGTTGTTTGAATTTTGTATCAAGTAATTAAGATTCTTAGAAAGATATTCCAAAGAATCATCGGTGTTTATAAAATGAATTTGGTGAATTTCTCCCAAAAGATCTTCTGCGTATCTTGTGGCAAAGTCCCTTAGTGGCTTAAAAGAGCAGTTTTTTTCTATGCAAAATAATGTATTCAAAATCTCTCTCCTTAAATCTGGAATTTTATTCTTTTATGGTAGAATATTTTGGCTATTTTATAGCTTAGTTTGGAGGTAAATTATGAGTAAGGCTTTAGTTATACGCCCAGAAGATGAAAGACCCGGTGAAGTTTATAACCAAAAGGGAAAAATAAATAAAAAGTTTTATGAAGAGGAAATTACAAAACTACAAATTGAATTAATCAAATTGCAAAATTGGGTGAAAAAGTATCAAAAAAAAATTATTGTGATTTTAGAAGGGAGAGATGCTGCCGGGAAGGGCGGAACAATTAAAGCCTTAAGAGAGCATCTAAATCCTCGTGGAGCAAGAGTGGTGGCATTGCAAAAGCCAAGTGATGTGGAAAAAACTCAATGGTATTTTCAACGCTATATTGATGAGTTGCCAAATGGCGGGGAAATCGTATTTTTTGATAGGAGTTGGTATAATCGCGCTGGAGTGGAGCGAGTAATGAATTTTTGCACTAATGAACAATACAAAGAGTTTATTATTCAGGTTTCTCATTTGGAGCAAATGTTGATTGAGAGCGGATATATCTTGTTTAAGTTTTTTTTGGATGTGGGGCAAGAAGAGCAAAGAAAGCGTATAGAAGCACGCAAAGATGAGCCTCTAAAGAGGTGGAAACTTAGCCCTATTGATGAATTGTCATTGAATCTATGGGATGAATACACAGAAGCATTTGAAAAAATGTTTTCTCGCACACATACTCCATTTGCACCATGGTTAATTGTGGATTCAAATGATAAAAGACGCGCTAGAATCAATCTTGCTAGAATCTTGCTTGCTAAAATTGATTATGAAGATAAAGATGCTGAAAATGTATGTTTGCTAGCAGATCCGGGTATCGTTTCTTATTATTCTAGTGTCCGAATGTTTTGTGGTGAAGAAGGGGATATAAAGAAAGACAAAAAGAAAAAGAAAGATAAGAAGTAGTTTATTGTTTTTGGTGTATAATCCCGCCTTTTAAATTTGCAGTGTGCAAAAATACATAATAAAAGGTTTCTTATGCAAAATTTCTTACAACATTTTTTTAATATTTCTTCTTTTTATACGCTTATAATTCTTTTTTGTTTGGCAGGGATTTTTTACTTTTTATCTAGGATTAAACGGCAAAATTGGCAGTTAATTGGTGCTTTAATTTTTGGGGTAGTTTTTGCTTGTTTTATTTTGACATTGGCAGGATTTCCAACTCAAGGGTTGGACTACTTTAAGGATTCTGCTAAGTTGCATTGGCTCTATGAGGTGCATATTTGGCTTAGTTTTATTAATTCACTTTTTATTTCTTTTTTGCGTTTAATGGTTATTCCGCTTATTTTTGTAGGGTTGGTTTATGCTATTTGTAATTTGGATAAAACAACTAAGCTTAAATGGACGGCGATTTTTTCTTTTGCAAGCTTAATGATTACTACAGCTATGGCAGCAATAATAGGATTGTTGTTGGGAGTGGCGTTTGATTTGGGTGTTGGAGTAGAAGCTGGAGTTACAGAAAAAAGCATTAGGGGAGTGGAGAGTTTCAATAGTATGATTTTGGGATTTGTGCCAAATAATATTATTGGGGCTGCAAATAGCAATAATATCCTAGGTGTGGTGATTTTTGCGATATTTTTTGGATTTTGTGCTTATCTTGTGGGTAGGCAAGAAAATTTCGAGCAAAATTTTAATATTTTTAAAAAATGGCTTACTTTTATTTATTTGGTGATTTCCAAAATGATTGGAGTGCTAATTAAGATTATGCCTTATACTATTGTAACGATGATTGTGGATACTCTTTTGGTTAATGGAATAGATTCTATAATCGAGGCTGGTTTGTTTGTAATCTTAATTTACATAAGCTGGGTATTGGTTTTTGTGATGCATTCTGCGATACTTGGATTTTTGGGGTTGAATCCTATTATGTATTTCAAAAAGGCTTTTAAGGCTTTATTGATGGCTTTTGTTTCGCGTAGTTCTGCAGGCACTTTGCCTCTAACTATTGATTGTTTGGAGAAGCTTGGTGTGAGTAGAGGGGGAGCAACTTTTGTCGGGAGTATTTCTACTACAATGGGAATGAATGGTTGTGCTGGATATTATGCTGCATTGGTGTGTGTTTTTATGTTGAATGCACTTGGAATTCCTCTTGGTTTTAGTGAGGGAGTGATTATTGTTTTGCTATGCGTGATTACTTCTTTTGGGATTGCTGGAATCCCCGGAATTACAATTATGATTCTTTCTATTTTGTTAAGTGGATTGGGATTGGAATCTCATTTTTCACTTTTGGCGATTATCTTGGCTATTGATCCTATTTTGGATATGGCAAGGACTTCAAGCAATGTTTCTGGAGGAATGATTGCAAGTATTGTGACAGAAAAAAAGCTTGGGAATCTTGAAATCCAAAAATATTATTCTTGAGGTTTTATTTGCAGGAAATTATCCTGCATTTGAATTGAATTTTTAGCTTCATTTGCTTAAAAAATGTTTAATATAAGCTTTATTTTTCATTATTAAACTATTTCTATTAATTATATTATGTTTAAGAAAATGTAAGATATAATCCGAGCTTTGAAATTTTAGCGCAGTAGCTTGGGAGATAAATTAATGAATTTTTTAAAAAATATGAATATCGGGACTAAGCTTGTAGTATCTATCAGTATTATTATGCTTATTGGTCTTAGTATATTGTCGATAGTTGTAGTTAAAAGCGTTGGTGATAGTATGCGTAAAGATGCTGAAACAATGATTTTGGAATCTTCTAAGGGGTATTCTGGTTTTGTTGAAGGCGTTATGAATGAAATGATAGCTCTTAATAGGACTTCTGCAAATGTATTAGGAGAGATTTTTGCTCAAACCTCAAAACACAATATCACACCAAAAGCTTTAGAAGATGTAGTAACTAATGTTTTGGATTCTGGTTCTTATGCGGATTTTGCATTTTTGTATTTGAAGAAGCCTTTGGGTTTTGATGGTGGAAATTCTTTTTATCGTTTGGATAATGGGGATTATATGGTTGCTTATGAAGATAAGCAACCTTCCTCTGCTGGGGGGATTGCGAATGTAGCTATCAATAGTAATATTGAACTCGTTTCTATTAAAGAAGCATTGAATTCCCAAAAAAGCAGTGAAACAAAAGTGCTATTTGGCAAGCCGCATCGCTTTTCTTTTGGTGGCAAAGAGTTTGTAGGTATTGATATGGCAATGCCTATTTTTGATGCGAACAACCAAGTTGTTGGGGCTGTGGGTTTTATTTTTAGCTTTGATGATATTGCAAATTCACTTTTGGATTCTAATAATAAGCTTTTTGAAGGAAGTATTGTTGCGATGTTTGATCAAGATGGGACGATTATTCTCCATGGCAATCAAAGTTTGTTGTTTAAAAAACTTCAAGATGCCAATAAAAGACCAGAAGCTAAATTGATTGTTGATGCGATTATAGCAGGGCAAACGGGTGTTTATGATTATATTGCCACAGATGGTGCTCCAAGTTATGCAAGTCTTGTATCTTTTTCATCAGTGGATAATTATGTAAGCTGGAGAGTTTTGGTTACGGCTCCAAAATCTTCTGTTCTTGCACCTCTTTATCGTTTGGAATATTTAATTTTTGCAGCTTCAGCGACTTTTTTGATTTTGGTAATGGCTTTTGTGTATTTTTATATTCGTAAAAATGTTGCTAATAGATTGCCAATTATCCTTGATGCGCTTGATAAGCTCTTTAAATTTATTAACCATGAAAGCAAAGATGTCCAAACTATCAAGATTCGTGCAAATGATGAATTAGGGGCAATGGGAAGAATTATTAATGCCAACATTGAAAGGACTCGTTCTTCTTTGCAAATTGATGAAGAAGCGATTCAAGCAGCAGTAGATACCGCAAAAGAAATTGAAGCAGGTAATTTAACTGCAAGGATTTCTAAAGATCCTGTAAATCCGCAGCTTATGGAATTAAAAGAAGTTTTAAATACAATGCTTAGTGTTTTGCAACGCAAAATAGGAAGCGATACTAATGAAATTGCTAGGGTTTTTGATTCTTATGTGAAGTTGGATTTCACAACAGAAGTGAAAAATGCAAATGGAAGAGTAGAAGTTGTTACTAATACTTTGGGAGAAGAGATTAAGAAAATGCTGCATGCAAGTGCTAATTTTGCTAGAGAATTAACAGCGCGTTCAACAGAGCTTAGAGAATCTATGCAAAAGCTTACCGATGGTTCTCAAGCACAAGCTTCTTCATTGGAACAATCAGCAGCAGCAGTAGAAGAAATTAGCTCTTCTATGCAAAATGTAAGTGAAAAAACTATGGATGCTACAAGACAGGCAGAGGATATTAAAGAGATTGTGGGAGTGATTAAAGATATTGCAGATCAAACTAATCTCTTAGCATTGAATGCGGCTATTGAAGCAGCAAGAGCAGGGGAGCATGGTAGAGGATTTGCTGTTGTGGCTGATGAGGTGCGAAAACTTGCAGAGCGAACAACAAAATCTCTAGGAGAGATTGAAGCAAATGTGAATGTTTTGGTGCAAAGCGTTAATGAAATGAGCGAATCTATCAAAGAACAAACAGAAGGAATTAGTCAAATTAATGAAGCAATTGCACAGCTTGAAACTGCAACGCAAGATAATGTTGGAGTTGCAAATGCAACAAATGAAATCACCAAAAGCGTTAATGATATTGCAGAAAATATCTTAAATGATGTGAATCAAAAGAAATTTTAAAGTTTTTATTTAGATAATATTTTTTAAAATTTGGGTAAAAAATAGTTAATTTTAGATACAATAATAGATAGCATAGATTCCTTTTTAGGAAAAGGAGGATATGTTATCACTCTAAGAGAAAAGGAAAAAAATGAAAAAGTTTCTCCCCTTGTCATTAATGTTGTGTAGTTCGCTTTTTGCGGCAAATAATCTTTTTGAGGTTACTCCACAAATTGGTGGAAGCTGGCATGTGGATAATCAAAGAATGGCGGATGATATTGATTTGTCCTATGGTTTGAAATTTGGTGCAAGAGTTGCTCCAGAAGTATTGGTAGAATTGGGTTATGATTGGATTACGCATGCAGAACAAAGTATTCCTGATAATAAAACTTCTTTTAATCGTTATTATATGAATGTTGTAAAAGAGTTTGAAGTATGGAATAGTGTATCGCCTTATATTCTTGGTGGTGTGGGTTATGAAGATGTTTCTAACAATAATCAAAGCTTAGATAGTGCTCCATTTGGTCAATATGGTTTAGGATTGCGTTGGGAAGCTTTCAAATACTTGCATCTTAAAACAGAACTTAGACATTTAGTAAGTTTTGATGGAAGAAGTGATGTGATTGCAATGTTGGGCTTTAGTATTCCATTTGGAACTTTTGCGCAAGAAGAGGTTGTTGTAGAAGAAGTAGTGGAAGAAGTGGTTGTAGAAGAAGTTCCAGCCCCAGCTCTATCACATATTCATACTTTTAGTGTGCAATTCCCTTCTGATTCATCATCTGTAAATCCTGAATATTATCCAGAAATTCAAGATTTTGCAGAATATATGAAGCAAAACCCAGATAAAACTGCTACTATAAGTGGTCATACAGATAGCACAGGAAGTGAAGCTTACAATCAAAAGCTTTCAGAAAGAAGAGCAATTTCTGTAAAAGAAGAAATTGTCAAACAAGGAATCTCTCCAGATAGATTGGATGCAAAAGGGTATGGAGAAGAGAAACCTATTGCAACTAATAAAACTAAAGAGGGACGACAAGCAAATAGAAGAGTAGAAGCAGAAGTTTATCACGCAAATTAATAATGCGTCCAGTCATTAAATACGATATTGCTATTTATTCCCCTTCTATCCATTTAGAGATGAAAGAAGCAAAGGAAATTTGCGAAATTTTCATCTCTAATAGTGGAACTATCCGAAGCCTATCTATCCGTGCTATTTATTTTTCATTTGAAAATATTTCTTATTTTGAAGAAGGTGCGGTAATTCTCGTCGCAAAAGCTTTATTAGCAATCCAAGATCGAGTCTCTATACCGGTTGCTTTCATCGGTTATAGTGATTTGCAATTCCCTAAACTTAAAGCCTTGTTTCCAAATCGAAGTGTGCCGCTTTTTAAAACAGAAGCTATGGCAAATTTGCTACTTTCATTAAAAATGCCTTCAATCTCTCAAAAGATTATTTATTATGATAATGATGGTATGGTGCAAACTCTTATTTCTCGAGAGTTAGAAAATAGAGGTTATGAGGTTATTTGTGTGAATAATATGCAAAGTCTTCTTGCAAAAGGGAAGCAGTTTTTAGACAAAGCCTTTTATCTTTATAATATTTATTTTGATGTAACAGGGAATTTCATTCCTACCACGATTCATAGCGGTATTGTAACTTATACATTGTATAAAAAAGCCGATAAAAATATTTCTCTTTATTTTAATTTACAAGCACATAATTCGAGATTAAGAGAGGGCTATAAGGTTTTTATTTTTGATGTTACGCAAACCCAAGATTTTAGTTTGGTGGCTTTAGAATTTATTATGTCATTAGCGCTAAATAATATACGCTATGAGGCTTGTATTGCTATTTGTGGTTTGAAGGTTAAGATTAATCCAGATAAGATTGATTTGTGCAAACGCAGTGGAATCTATTTTTTTGGAAGTGTGGCAGAGTGCAAAAATGATTCATTGATTAGGGAATATGCAAATAAATATCAGCTTGCAGAGCAAAAGCGTAAGGGGCTAACCAAGCATTTAGTGGCACAACTTCCCGTATTTATCAATGCTGCCATAGAGACACTCTCTTCGCTTACAGGTGGAGAGGCAAAACGCACGGATTATAAGGTTACCACCTATAATAAGACGGGGCAAAATGATATTATGGGTGCAATGATTAATTTTGAAGGCGATGTGAGCGGAGTTGTCGCACTTTGCTTTAGTAAGATGATTGTTAAAGAAGCCTCTATGATGTTGCTTGGAGAAGAATCTCAAAGTGATGAGGAGCTTTTGGATGTTATTTCAGAATTTACTAATATTATTGCAGGACGCGCAAAAGCGGTTTTGTCAGAACATAATTTGTCAATAGGGATTTCGCTGCCAAAAGCTTGTAGAAGCGAAGATGAGATTGTAGCTATGCTTGTTGGAAAGCAGGGCGTGCAAGTAAATTTACTTCTAAATAATAAGCCTTTAATCTTGTTTTTGGCTCATTAAATATCTCTCTAAAATAATAAGAGCCGCAAGGCTATCTAAACTCCCATCTTTTTTCTTATTTTTCTTGCTTCCTTGCATTTTTTGAAGTGCTTCAAAAGAGCTAAAAGATTCATCAATAAAGCAAATTTCTATCCCTTTTGGAATCTCAAGTAGGTTGATGAAATGTTTGATTCTGCGTTCCATTTCTAAAGATGAATCGCCATCTTGTGGAATGCCAATGACTAAAATTTGTGGATTTTTCATTTGGATAAGATTGCTTATATCTCTTGCTGCTTGATTGCGATTCTTGCGTAAAATAGGGGGTAGAGGTATCGGGATATTTTGCAAGAATTGTGCGATTCCAATCCGCTTTAATCCGATGTCTAAAGCAATGATATTTTGCATTATATTACCTCGATTCTTCCATTGTTTCTTTGTATTTTGCCCTCAAGTTCATAATGAAATAAAATCTCGCCAAAACGAGCGAAAGCCTCTTCAAAGAAAGGATTGCTTTTGCAGAACTCTAAAACTTCATCTTTATCGTTATTGTAAGATGCTTCAAAAAGTTGATTTAAAAATTCATCAATATCCCAAATGATTTCTGCCTTTTTTTCTTTGGCTAGAGTTTGTGTGCCTTTGCTTTGTCCTAATTGATGGGGCGGTACATAGATTTTTTTGCCAAGACTTAAAGCGTATTTTGCACTTTCCATTGAACCGCTTTTGAGATCTGCTTGAGGAATTATTATATATTCTGCAAGGCTAATGATGATTTTATTGCGTTCTAAGAAAGAGTAGTTTTTTGGAATGTAGGTTGGGGGAAATTGACTTAGAATAAGTGCATTTTTGTAGATTTCTTGAATGATTTTTTGATTAGTTTTGGGGTAGATAATATCTAATGAGCTTGGTGAAACCATAATGGTGTTAGGTAGAGCTGCATTGTGAGCTAAAATATCTATGCCTAATGCACCACCGCTGATGATGGCTGCATATGGGGAGATTTTTTTGGCTATTTCTTTGGTAAAACTTTGTGCATAGGGGTTGGGATTTCTTGAGCCGATAATGGCAATTTTGCGTTTCTTTAACAGCTCTATATCCCCGCAATAATAAAGTGTTTTAAGGTTTTTTAGGTGTTGTAATTCAGGTGGAAGTTGGTTAAGCGTTTGCAAAATCAGAATCTTTTTGCACGATATAAATTACAATATTATCCACAAAAGGATGATAGCGATAGCCATCGCTTTCGCCCTCCCCTTCAAATTCATCAAGAATCTCTTTGGAATGATGATTTTGTAAAAGTTTGATGATTTCTGCACTTTTGCCGAATCTTTCGTAATAGCGTTTGATAGTGATTACCCAATTTACTTCAATTTCATTGAGTGCATTGCTAATTTGTTTGAGGTAGGCAATTTTAATAAGGGAAGCAATTTTGTCAATCCAATAACTAATTTCCATATATTCTCCAAAAATTACCATAGTGTGTTTGGCATTTCCAGCATAGGCATAGGGTTTTGCTTCCTCATAGCGTCTTAGAAAATCTTTGGTAAAGTCTTTAAATTGTGGCATAGAACGCAAACTTTCAATATCATCAACCATAGAATATATTTTTTTAACCTCTTTTTTTTCTATGGCATTGAGTAAATTTTCTTTTTGCTGCATAAGGACAATTTTTTCGTTAGCAGATCGTTTGAGATTTGGGAAAACAAGCAATGTTTCAGCAATTTTTTTTGCTTCTTGGTATTGGAAGTTTTTTTCTAATTCAATAAGATTTGTGAGCATTTTTTCGCCTAATAGTAAAACTTTTTTGTATAAATCAGTTTCTCTTAGGAATGAAAATTGAAAAGTTAGCGAGAAGTATTCTTTGAAATTTTGTTGCTTAATGAGATTGTCTGCTTTGGCAAATACATCAGAATTTCTTAGTAGTTGGATGATTAATTCTTTTTTGGGGGTGTTTTCAAAGGGTGCTAAGTATTGTTCGGCTAGTCTTTGGTTGATTTTTGCATTTTCAATGAGAAGTTTTTTGGCATTGAAAAAAGCTCTATTCCAAATATTTTCAAGCTTTTCATAGGCTTGAGTTTTTGTGAGAAATTTCATTGTTTTAGTCATTTCATAGGCTTTAGAATAGTCCTTTTTTTCGATGAGTTGCAAAAAAGTCTTTGCCCCTTCTTTTTGCGAGAGATAAAAATCAAACTCATTTTTTTTGGGTTGGGAAACAATAAAGGGTGCTGTTATTTCAATAGCCTTTTCAATCTCATCTTTATTGAGTAAATCAATGGCTTGATTTAGAATATCTGGCCACACTTCATCAAAAACTTTGGTGAGTGGGTGGATACTCAAAAAAACATTTTTATTAATGGCTTCCCTAGCATTTTTGTAATTTTTGGTAGCTAGAGCATCTTTTAGTTCTTCTTTACCTTCATTGTAATCAATGATGAGTAATGTCCCATCAATACAGCCAATATATAAAAATCCATGTGAAAAAGCCAAAGAAGCGATTCCTGCATGTTCATTTTTGATTTCCATAACCTTACTATTGTCTTTTAATGAAATAACATAGAGTGTGTCAGAGCGTGTCCCAATGAGAGCATAATTTTCTTCATCATCTAGTGCAATGCTTGTGGGCCAAAATGCAAAAAAATACTCTTGAGAGATGATTTTTCCTTCTTTGAGGCTAAAGATGATGCTAGAGTTATTTCGCAAAACAAGCAAAAGTTTTTCATCATTTTCAAAAAAACAAGAATCCTCTACAACATCATTAGTTGCGAAATTAAAGGCAATTTTGTGGCGTAAAACATCAAAAATCATAGTAAATTTATCAAATCCGCTAATTGCTATAAATTCATTATTTTGGGAAAATTTAATGGTGGAAATGTAATCTGAACGGGCTAAAAGGGAAGCAGTTGGCAAAAAACTTTTGCCTTCATACAAAAATACACGCCCATCTTGTCCCCCTGTTGCGAAGTAATTTCCATTTTTGGAAAAAGCACAAGATTCCATTTCCCCATCATGATCATTAAGTGTGGAGATGATTTTGAGTTTTGAATGCTCTAATTTTAAAATAAGAGACTTTTTTTCTCCGACAATAGGAATGCAAAAATATGAATCATTAGAAATTCCAAAAGCATGTGAATAGCGATGAGGTGGCTCTAAATCTCTAGTAACTTGTAGGCTTGTTTGGATTTCTAGTTTTTTGTTGATTTGTGTAATATAAAAGGTATTATCCACACAAAAAGTAGAATCTTCACAAGGTGTAATGGCTAAGATACTGCCTTGTAATTGATGGGTTGCTTTTGGAGTTGTCATTTTTGGGTAACCACTTTTTAATTTTTATTTTAACATATTTTGCAATAAAAGCTTATGGAATTACTAACTCATTTATATAGACAAGTTCTACCCCGCTATTTTGTAGATAATTTGTAGCATTTTTAAGGGCTAAGATAGTTTGTTGGTGAGGGTGTCCTATGGCGATAGCATAACCTTTGGTTTTAGCGATTTTAACGGCTTGAATAAGGTTTTGAGTAATTTTTGTTATATCAAGTTCGTTATCCAAAAATATATCGCGTTCTAAGAAAGGTTGATTTTGGCATTGATTTAGGGGGGTAGTTGGATTTTGTTGGTAATAATTGCGAGTTTTGGTGTGAGGTGTAGTTCTTGAATCAACAAAGCTAATATTATTTTCATTTAGGATTTCAAGCAAGAAATACATTGCTTGTGGGGTTTGAGTAAATTTGCTACCGGTGTGGTTGTTAAGATAGGTTAAGTTTGGAAAATCTTTTTTGAGGTTTTGGATTGTTTCTTGTATGGTTTGTTTGGAATCTGTGCTGAGAAGGTATTTGTGCTCTTTTTGACTAAAATTGAGTGCTTCTAGGGGGAGATGAACCATATAAAAATCAGCTTTTTTGGCAATTTCTGGCGTATTTTGAGAGGCTATGCTTCTAGGGAAAAGTGAGGGGGTGATTTTATAAGGAATTTCTTGAATCTTTTGGTATTGATGGAAGTTGCTTATATCATCAATAATAATGGCGAGCTGTGGTCTTGGTTTTTGGCATTGTGGTTTTGGTTTGGAGGGGATTTGTGTGGGCTTTGTTGGCTTGGATTCTTGTGAAATAGGGGGAGGCGTGATTTGTGGAATGGTGGATTGTGAAGTTTGATTGTTTTCTTGTTGGAGGGTTTTTAGGTTTTCTTCTAAGAGTTTAATGTTTTTTTGAAGAAGCGCAACATTGACTTTAGAAGTGTTGGTGTCTATGGGGATTGATTCTTTGTAGTTTAGGCTTTGTTGGGGTTTAGAATCGGATTTGGGGATAAAATTAAAGGTAAGCAGCAATAATAAAAGTGCTATGATTCCTATGGTAATAGGGTTAATTTTATCCATTCAAAGTTATTTTTCTAATAGAATTTCAACTTCGAGTGTATTGAAATTTTGATTAGAATCAGTTTTAATATCGATTTTTTGGGCTTTGGTGTATTTTTTGATAACCTCCAAAATCTCTTGTTTCATTGCGTCCATATAGGGCACATTGATAGTTCTTTCGTGTGCCAACATAAGTGTTAAGCGATTTTTTGCTTCTTGTGCAGAATTTTTTTTGCTTCCAAAAATTTTTTCAATTAAACTCATGAAAATAACCTTCCAAAGAAGCCTTTTTTGGGTTTTAATTCCAAATAAGGAACTTCTTCTCCTAAGATTCGCTTTGCAATATTTTTGTATGCTTGACTTGAAAGAGAGTTGCCATAAATGACAGGCTCGCCCATATTAGTGGAAGAGACGATTTTTTCATCTTCTGGAATAATACCAATAAGCGGCAGTGAAAGAATCTTTAGAACATCATCTACGCTCAACATCTCGCCTTTTTCTACCATTTCTGGCTTTAGACGATTGATGATGATATGCTTTTTGACTTCCTCTCCATTTTGTGCTTTTTGGCTTTTTGCATCAATAATGCCAATTACTCTATCAGCATCTCTTACGCTTGAAACTTCCGGAGTAGAGATGATGAGTGCTTCATCAGCAAGAAAAATAGAATGCTCAAACCCGCCTTCAATTCCTGCTGGAGAGTCAAGCAAAATATAATCAAATTCATTTTTTAATTTTTCAATGAGATTAGCAACTTTTTCTTTATCAAGAATATTTTTATCTTTGCTCTGAGAGGCTGGTAGAAAATAAAGATTCTTAGCTTTTTTGTCATTAATGAGTGCTTGAGAAAGATTGCATTCACCTTCCATTACATTGACAATATCATAAACAATGCGGTTTTCTAAGCCTAATATCATATCAAGATTTCTAAGCCCAATATCAAAATCTACAGCTACTACCTTTTTGCCTGAATTTGCCAACCCTACGGCTAAATTTGCTGTTGTGGTAGATTTTCCTACACCACCTTTTCCTGAAGTAATTGTAATAACTATTCCACTCAAAATAGCACCTTTAAGCATAAAATAAGTCGCCTATTTTATCTTTATTTTGTTTAAAGTATATTAAATCAAAAAGAGATTTTCTTTGGTAAAAATTTTGATTTTATAGCTTTTGCGATGTTCTTTGCAGTAACCAAAGTCCAAAATAGCCTTTAAGTGATCTTTGGTTCCATAGCCTTTGTGGGATTTGAAGCCATATTGCGGATAAAGATTGTCTAATTTTACACTTTCTTTGTCTTTTGCATTTTTGGCTAGAATGCTTGCTGCGCTAATTGATGGAATCTTAGAATCACCTTTAATGAGTGTTTGTAGGGAATGGATTCCAAAGTTGCAATTACCATCAAAGAGATAATGTGGGGCTTGTAAGTTTGTTGAGATTTCTTGTAGAGATTCTTTGATACATAAACTAAGCCCTTTTGTATCGATTTCTTTTGCACTTTTTTTGACAAGATGAAATTTGGCGTATTTTTGAATCTGTGGGGCTAGGTTATCGCGCGTTTTTTGAGAGAGTTTTTTGGAATCTTGAAGTTGCTCTAAGAGGATTTTTGGGAAAGTGGGGGTTAAAATTACTCCACAAACAAAAAGCGAGCCACCAATGCAACCTCTCCCTGCTTCGTCAATGCCACAGATTTCAAGAGGATTGTAAAGTGGCAATTCTAAAAGATTATTTTGTTTCAAGGATGTATTTTAAAACCTCTCTGAAATCTTCTACGGGGTGAATTTTGATATTTTCTTTTACTTCATCTGGAATCTCGTCCATATCGCGTTCAAAGTTTTTCTTAGGGATTAAGACTTCTTTGATGCCTGATTTGAAGGCGGCAATGAGTTTTTCTTGCAATCCGCCAATGGGCAAAATTTTTCCCCTTAAAGTGAGTTCGCCTGTCATTGCAAAAGAGCTTTTTATCGGGCGATTTGAAAATAAAGAAGCAATAGCGCTACCAATAGCTATTCCAGCACTTGGACCATCTTTTGGCGTTGCCCCTTCTGGAACATGCAAATGGATATCAAATCGATTATAAATTTCACTGCAATCCACTTGTATATTTTCTTCTTGTTCTTTGCGGGTTCGCGGAATGAGTTTTTTATCGATTTTCAATTCTTTGCTATCGATTAAAGACTTGATGTGAGAATAAGCGATTTTTGCACTTTCTTTCATTACATCACCTAGATTTCCTGTAAGGTGCAATCCGCCTTTGCCTTTGATTTTGAGTGCTTCAATTTTGAGTACATCTCCCCCAACGCTAGTCCAAGCCAATCCATTGACAAGCCCAATTTCGTTTTTTTTGCCAACATTTTCAAATTCAAAGACGATTTTATCAAGATATAAGGGGAGATTTTTTGTGGTGATGGTAATTTTTTCTTGCGGATTTTGCAAGATTTCTTTTGCCACTTTGCGTAAGATTTGTGCAATTTTTCTTCTAAGATTTCTTACCCCTGCTTCTCTTGTGTATTTTTCTACAAGGGTTTTAATAGCTTGAGTATTGAAGCTCACTTCAGAGGGCTGCAAGCCATGTTTTTTAAGTTCTTGAGGGATAAGATATTTTTTTGCAATTTGCTCTTTTTGGTGAGGTGTGTAGCTTGTGATATTGATAAATTCCATTCTATCACGCAAAGGGGCTGGAATCGCACCAATATCATTTGCAGTGGCTATAAAAATCACTTGTGATAAATCCAAATCAAAATTGGTGTAATAATCCCTAAATTCTTTGTTTTGTTCTGGGTCTAGAATCTCTAGCAAAACAGAAGAAGGATCTCCGCGGAAAGAATTGTGAATCTTGTCAATCTCATCTAAGACAACCACAGGATTCATTTCTTTTGCATCAATTAAGCCTTGAACGATTCTACCGGGCATTGCTCCAATGTAAGTTCTACGATGCCCACGCAATTCATTGACATCTTCTAAGCCACCTAGTGCGATTCTTACAAGCTTTCTTTTAAGAGCGGTGGCAATGGAATTTGCAAGGCTTGTTTTACCCACTCCAGGAGGTCCATAAAAGCAAAGAATAGTTCCTTTATTCTCGGTATTTGCTTTGCCTCTTAAAGAGAGAAGTTCGCGGACTGCAAAGTATTCTACAATGCGTTCTTTAGGCTTTTTTAGCCCATAATGGTCTTTATTGAGCTGCTTTTCTACTTCCTCGATTTTGAGTGGCTTTTTTGAATAAGCCCCAAAGGGTATTTCCAAAACTAATTCAATATAATTTTGCAAAAGATTTGCATCAGCACTATCTTGGTGCATACGAGAAAGCTTGTTGATTTGTTTATTGATTTCTTTGTAGGCACTTTTGCTCATAGAATTTTTTAGTTTTTCAAGTTTTTGTTTATATTCTTGTATTTCGGTTTCTTTGTTGTTATCTCCACCAAGCTCTTTTTGAATTTGTTTGAGTTGTTCTTTGAGAAAATATTCTTTGTTGATTTTTTCCATTTGAGAATTGACTTTGGTTTTGATTTCTTTTTGAATCTGTTGGGCTTTGATTTCTTCCATCACAATATCAATTAAGCTTAAAAGCCTCTCTTCTGGGTCATTTTCTTTCAAAATCTTATAGGCTGGGTCTTTTTTCAATCTTATAGCACTTGCAATTAAATCAGCCGCACGATTTGGGTCTGTTGTTTCATTGATGCTTCTTAATAAATCTTGCGAAAAATTTTGTGAAACATTATAAAGATTGCGTAATTTTTCTTTCAAAACAGAGAGAATTGCATCAATCCTATTAGGATCAAAACTCTTAGATAAAATAGGAGCAATTTCACCCATTAAGGGAGATTCTGAAGTAACTTGCAAGAGATTCCCTCGGCTTAATCCTTGGAAAAGAATCTTGATGCGTCCATCAGGAAATGCAGTGTGTCTCATGATTGTTCCAATCACTCCAACATCATAAAAAGATTCTGTATTTTCTTCTTCTTTTGAACTTAGAGTGGTAATAAAAACAAGCCTATCTTCATTTTGCATAGCCATTTCAATGGATTTTAGATTTTCTTCATTGGTAATAAAGAGTGGAGCTATCATAAAAGGATATAAAAACATATCTTCTTCCAAGATAATAGGAAGATTTTTTGGGAATTTTCCGTAACGTTCTAACTGCATTAATGAATCCTACCATTCAAAAATTTTTTGATACCAAGGAGAGCCTGCTTCTTTGTAAAAGACATCTTTTACCCATTGATTTTCATCAATTTTTTGTTGATAATATTCTGCTGCTTGTTGCTTATCTTTTTTGTTATAAAGTTTGATAATTTCTTTATTGAGGCTCAAATTGGCAAGTTCTAATTTTAACAACATTGTATCTACCATTGGGCGATAACGCGAATAAGGGTATTTTTGGCTAAAATCTTGAGCTTCTTGGATAGATTTAGCAAGTAATTGTTGGTCGCGAAATTGTTTGGCAAAAGCAAAATAATTAGCTTGCAACTTTAAAAATTTGATAAAATCAATGTTTTGTTCATTCCCAAAACGCTTAGTGTATTCATCAAAATAAAAAGCCGCCAAAAGATACTCTTCTTCTTGCATATGAGCACGCCCTAGTATTAGCATAGCCTCACTCAAAAGAGGGGAGTTTAAATGCTCGCTTTGAAGAGAAGTAAAGTAACTATCGGCTTTTTCTAAATCCCCATTACGAATTTCTTTAAGCATACTTTGATACCAATAATCCGCAGGTTTATTGACTTCATCAAGAGCTAATCCACTATTGCTTTTAGAAGAGCAAGCGCCAAAAAGTATTATGAAACTAAAAAAGAAAAAAAAGAATTTTAAAATATTTATCACAAAAATCCTTTGTTTGTTGTATTTACTTTGAAGTGTTAATGCTATGATATTGCTATCCAAACATTTAAACACCAAAAATATATGTATGAATATTCTAATTATAGCGGATTTGTTGTATAACTTTTATAAAATTACATTGATTTTTTGTTTTTATTGCGATAGAATTAAATTTTTAGAAATTTATGATTTATAAACTTTGGTATAATTCTTAAAAATATTTTTTGAGGAAATATAGATTTTGCTCTATGGAAGGATGAGGTATGGAATTTGTAGTGAAGTCTCCGATTTTAGGATTTGAACATATCCAAAAGATGAAATTAGAAAAAATCGCTAAAGATGATGATACTTTTATGCAATTAAAAAGTTGCGAGAATGATGGAATTTCATTTACTTTGGTGAATCCCTATGCAATGCGTTCAGATTATGAGTTTGAAATTCCTTCACCCATTAAAGCACTCTTAGAGCTTAAAGGCAAGACGAATATAGATCCTCAAAATTCCAAATTAGTAACTTTAAATATTGTTTGTATCAAGGATCCTATTGAAGAATCTACCGTGAATTTCTTGGCTCCCGTGTTATTTAACTTTGAGAATTTAACAATGGCACAAGTTGTGCTAGAAAATTTTAAATATGAAAATTTTGGACTTTCTGAACCTATTTCAAAATTCTTTGATTTTAATAAAACAGAATAATTATAGTCTTTTATGAAAAGTCTTATTTTATTGGGTTATGGCAAAATGGCAAGAGCTTTGGCTCTTGGGCTAAAGGGCAAGTTTGCTTTGTATGTTGGGGGTAGAGATTCTCACAAGATTCAAGAGTTTTGTAAAGAATTGCAGCTTAGTGTATTGCCACAAACAGACAATACAATTGATATTGAGGGCAAAGAAATTTTACTTTGCGTAAAACCTTATGCTTTGGGGCAGTTTAGGTTTGTTGGTAAAGCAAAATGTGTTTATTCGATTTTGAATGCCGTTTCTTTGGAAACATTAAAAGAATCTATTCAATCGCAAAATTATATTCGTGCTATGCCAAATGTTGCTGCAAGTATGGGTAAATCTATCACGAGTCTTTGTGGTGATGAAAGCTATAAAAACGAGGCATTAGAAATTTTTGATTCTATAGGGAGAAGTGTTTGGATAGATGAGAAGATGATGCCAATAGCAGCTGCACTTGGTGGTTGTTCGCCTGCATTTTTGGCACTTGTAGCAGAATCAATGATAGATGCTGGAGTTGTAAATGGACTCCCTCGTCAAGAAAGCACAAAAATCGTTAATGGATTATTTGAAGGCTTTGCTGCGTTATTGCAAGATACACACCCCGCACTTTTAAAAGAAAGCGTAATGAGTCCGGAAGGTTCTACTGCACAGGGAATTTCTAGTTTGGAAAAAAATGCTTTAAGGAATGCTTTTTTTGAAGCGATTTTAGCTTCTAAGAATTTTGCTTGAAAACTTTTGCTATTTTAGGCAGTAGTGGTTCTGGAAAAACTGCTTTATCCTTAGAGATTGCACAAGAAAAGAAATGCGCGATTCTTTCTTTGGATTCTTTGAGTGTCTATCGGGAAATTGATATTATCTCTGCAAAACCTACAAAAGAAGAAATGCAAGGTATTTGGCATTTTGGAATTGATATTTTAGAACCTATACAACCACATAATGTGCAAATTTTTATTCAAGAATACCAAAGGGCAAAATCACATTGTCAAGAAACTAATAAAAATTTACTGATTGTAGGTGGGACAGGTTTTTATCTAAAAATGTTGCTTGATGGACTTTCTTGTTTTCCTGCATTTGATAAACAAAAAGTTGATTTGCAAATACAATTGTTGGGCAATTTAGAAAGTCAATATGACTTTTTGTGCAAAATTGATTCTATTTATGCTGCAAAACTAAAGCCCACAGATACTTATAGAATCCACAAGGCTTTGCAAATTTATTTTGCGACACAAAAAAGCCCAACACAATATTTTAAAGAAAACCAACAAACGCCGATTATTCAAGAATGCGAGATTTATGAAATCACTCTAAAGAGAGAAATTTTGCGACAAAGAATCATACAAAGAACGCAAAAAATGCTTGAAAATGGTGCTATTAAAGAGACAGAAAACTTGATTAAAAAATATGGTAAAAATTATCAATGGGCAAAAAGTATAGGGATTAAAGAGATTATAGGATTTTTAGAAAATACTTTGCAAGAAAGCGAATTAGAAAGTTTGATTTCTACCCATACAGCACAACTTGCTAAACGCCAAAGAACTTTTAATAAAACGCAATTTAGAGAGCATTTTTGTGGAGATTCTAAAGAAATATGGAGAGAAATTTCCAAAAAAATATAAAAAATTTTGGCTTTAGTCAAAAATAAAGTAACTTTTTGCTATCGTTACTTGAAATTTTACAATTAAAGAATTAAGCAATGAATGATATTTTAAGGCATATCCCCAAAACCGATAAATTGCTTTATGCAAAAGAATTTTGTGGATTTAATATTGATTTGTTAAAAGTGATTATTGTGGATTTTTTGGAATCTTATCGTAAAACTCTTTTGGGCGGAGGGGAGGTTATAGAGATTGATGAATGTATCAATCGTATTAGACAAATTTATTTAAATGTTACACAAAAATCTTTAAAACCTCTTGTAAATGCCACTGGAATTGTTGTGCATACAAATCTTGGAAGAAGTGTATTTTCTGAGGCAATGTTGGAGGAAATTAAGCCTATTTTGTGTGCTTATAACAATTTGGAATATGATGTGCAAAAAGGTTCAAGAAGTGAGCGTTATATTCATTTGCAAAATCTCTTTGCATTGCTTTTGGGGGCAGAAGATGTTTTGGTAGTCAATAACAATGCAGCAGCAGTTTTTTTGATTTTTAATACTTTTGCAAAAAATAAAGAAGTTATTGTTTCTCGGGGAGAGCTTATTGAGATTGGAGGAAGTTTTCGAATCCCTAGAGTGATGGAAGATTCTGGAGCAGTTTTAAAGGAAGTTGGGACAACTAATAAAACGCATTTTAAAGATTACAAAGAGGCAATTAATACAAATACTGCGATGATTTTCAAAGCGCATAAATCTAATTATGAAATTACAGGGTTTAGCAAAGAAGTGGATTATAAAGAGCTAATTGCATTGGCTAGAGAAAATGATTTGTTGGATTATTATGATTTGGGGAGTGGATATTTTGGGCTAAAGGGATTTGAGGGGAATTTGAAAAAGCATGAAATGTCTTTAGAGGAAATTGCAAGTTTAAATCCTTCTTTGGTAAGCTTTAGTGGGGATAAATTGCTAGGTGGAGCACAAGCTGGGATTATTTTTGGTAAAAGGCAATATATAGAAAAATTGAAAGAAAATCAGCTTTTAAGAATGTTGCGTGTGGATAAATTTACCATTGCAATGCTTGAAGCGACATTGTTTGCATACTTGCAAGGGCAATATGAAAAAATCCCAACCTGCAAACTTTTGTTGCAAGATAAAAAAACTTTGGAGCAAAAAGCACAAGAGTTATTTGAAAGAATACCCAAAAGTTTTTTACCTCTTATTCAAGAAACAAAAAGTTATAGCGGTGGCGGAGCGATGCCTAATAAGGCTTTGGAATCTTTTGGAATTGCTTTGAGTTATTGTGATGAACAAGAATTAGAAAGACTTTTACGCAAAGAGGGGATTATTGCAAGGATTGAAAACAAAAAGGTTATTTTGGATGTAAGAACACTTTTGGAGGGGGATAATCAAAAGATTCAAGAAGCACTTTTGAAAATTGAGGGACAATATGCAAGATAATCTAATCATTGGTGTAATGGGGCATATTGATCATGGTAAAACAAGCTTAATTAGGGCTTTAAATGGATTTTGGGGAGATGAGAGGAGCGATGAGAGAGAGCGTGGAATCACCCTAGATTTGAGCTTTTCAAATTTGAGTAATGGTGAGAAAAATATAGCCTTTATTGATGTTCCCGGTCATGAAAAATTGGTCAAAAATATGATTGCTGGTGCATTTGGATTGGATTATGCAATGCTTGTGGTTTCTGCAAATGAAGGAATTATGCCGCAGACATTGGAGCATTTAAAAATTTCAAGCTTACTTGGAATCCATAATTTTTTGGTGGTATTGAGCAAAATAGATTTGGTGGATAAAAAAAGAATACAAGAGCTAAAACAGGAAATTAAGCAATGTTTTGCAGGATTTGAAAGCTTAAAATATCAAATTTTTGAAGTTTCTATTTATGATAGCGCAAGTATGGAGAATCTCAAAAATTCTCTCTTTATGCTTCCTAAAAGCGTTCATAGGGATTTGGGGTTTTTTCGTTATTATATTGATAGAATCTTTGTGATAAAGGGTTCTGGTTGTGTAGTGAGTGGGACGCTTTTGGATGGAAGTATCACTTTGGAAGATAAAGTGTGGTGTTGTAACCTTGAGAGGCTTTTGGGGATTAAGAATATTCAATGCCATGGAGAATCTGTCCCTTGGGCAAAGAGCGGGCAACGAGTGGCTTTGAATCTTAGTGGAGTGTCCCACAATGAGCTTAAACGGGGAGATTTGCTAACAAAAAAGGGGTATTTAAGAGGATTTGATAGGGTTGAGGTGGCACTTCATCTTTTTGAAGAGATTCCACATAATTTGGAGGCTATGTTTTTTATTGGGGCATTAAAGATGTCTTGTAGAATCTTGTTTTTAGAAGATACCAAAAAATATGCCACTTTAAAATTTAAAAGCCCTATTTATAGCATTTTTGATGAAAGATTTATTTTGCGTGATGACAATCATACGCTAGGGGGAGGGAGAATCTTAAGCCCCATTGTGGATCCTATGAAAAAGGCACAAAAGCTAACTTTTTTGAAATTTTTAAACCAGCGGGATTTTAAGAGCGCTTTTGAAATTTTATTAAAAGCACACAAAAAAGGTTTAGGATTAATTAGCGCTTCACAGCGTTTTGGAATCTCTCAAAGTGAAGCTTTAGAAATTGCCCAAAAAATAGATAATTGCTTTGTTAGCCAAAAAAGTTTGGTGGTTTATTCAAAAGAGGCAACAAAATTATTAAGAGATATTATTTGCAAAATTTTGGATAAAAATCCTAATGCGCTTTTGAGCGCTGCATTGCTTACTCAAAAACAATCTTGGGTGGCAAATGACTTTGCACAGCATATTTTAGATAGTCTTTTGCAAGAAGGGATTTTGTGCAAGAATGATTCTTTTTATGTTGGGGTGGATTCTAAAATTGGCAAAGTGCAAGATTATCTTTATGACAAAATTTATTCTATTTTGCAACAGCAAGGGTTTGAGCCAATGGCGCCTTATAACCTTTATGATATGCTAGATATTGATAGAAAAAGTGGTGATGATATTTATAAAAAACTTACAAAAGAAAGAAAAATAGTGCGTCTTAGCCACAAGCTTTTTGTCTGCACTCAAGCACTCACACAAATTTTAAATGAGATGAGAAATATCATCAAAAAAGAAGGTTATTTGGATTTAAATAATTTCAAAGAGCATTTTAATCTTAGTCGCAAATACCTTATTTCATATTTGGATTATTTGGATAGTTTTAGTGATATTGAAAATACAGGTGGTAAAAGGATTATAAAATCATGCTAGATTATCTGCAAAACCCTCCTATTAACTCAGAATTAATGCAAAAACTTATTGCTTCTAAGCAGCCAAATTATTTGGCTATCACACCTAATGCGTCAGAAAAAATATGGAGAGAAAATCAAGCTTTAAGCAATTATTTGGGTTGCAAAATAGCTCGTCCTTTTAGTTTTAATTTGGAGAGTTTTTATTTTTTGCTTACCAAATTGACGCTTAAGTATAAGGTTGCAGTTGTGCTTTCTTCTCATCAAATGCTTTATGGGGCGTATTTATCTTTAAAAGAGAGGGATTCTATTATCCCCTTAATTCCCGATAAAAAAAGCGGTCAAATTTGCATTAAAGAGGCTTTGGAAAAGGGGGCAGAATGTTTTGTTGTGCCTTATTTGAATGAAGATATTTTGACTTCTAATTTTCATTTGGATAAAGAATTAAAAGAAGTTTTTAGCATTTGGGATATTAGCTATGCACTTGCACTTAGGTTGCCTTTGCCTCAAAATGCAAATTTACTACTAGCAAATGGAGAAAATTTGGGTTTAATGCGTCCTTTTGGGGTAATGTTGTCCAAAGAAGCTGAACTTGGAGAGTTTGCTTTGTATTTGGAGATTGAAAATTTATATCAAGTTTTCTTAGAAGCAATCAAAAAACAAGAGATTCCTAGCTCTAATCAAGCAGAAAAGTTTTATTTGGCATTAAAAGAGATTTTGGGAGATGATTGTTATGCTTTTTTTGAAACACCAAATAATACTTTGCCTTTGGGGTTACAGGGGATTAAAGCGAGAAATCTTATTCAAAGTTTGATTTTTGATGGTATTTCTATGATTAATGGGCAAGAATGCCTTTTTGGATTTTCAAAGCCATCTTTTGTGCTGCAAATGATGGGTTATACAGAACAAAAGGCAAGAGAGCTTTTGAGCTTAAGTTTCAAAAAAGAAAACTGCAATATAGAGTGGTTAGCAGAAAAAATTTCTCAAAAGTATCGACAAATTAGATTATTACAAGGATAGAAAATGCAAGCAGTTACATTACAAAAGGCTATCTCTATTTTGCAAGATGCAGCTAGAGGATTTAAGAGAAATAAAGAAATTTTGCCTATTTTGGAAGCGTATGGGCGATTTTTGGCACAAGAAGTATTTTGCAAAAAAGCACTCCCAAGTTTTGATAATGCAGCAATGGACGGATATGCAATAAGAAAAGAAGATATAGGCAGAAGTGTGAAAATAAAAACAACTATTTTTGCTGGGGATTGCAGTGAAGTGGAACTAGCACAAGGGGAGTGTGCAAAAATTATGACAGGTGCTAGATTGCCTAGAGGAGCAGATATTGTCATTCCTTTTGAAGAAATTGTGGGTGGATTTAATCATCAAGAATCCATTGAGATTCCAAAAAAAGAATTTAAAATGGGGGCAAATATCCGAAAATATGGAGAAGAAATAACACTTGATGCGAAGCTTTTTGAGGTTGGTGAGGAGGTTTGTGAGAATGTATTGGCAATTCTTGCATCTCAAGGGGTGAGTTATATAGAGGTTTTTAGGGGGTTAAAAATAGGGGTATTTGCGAGTGGAAATGAGCTAAAAGAGCCTTGGGAGAATGCTAGAGAGCATCAAATTTATAATTCTAATGCAACAATGATACTTGCAATGTTGAGGGGCTTTGGTTTTTGGGGTAGCTATGGTGGAATATTAAAAGATGATAAGCAAAAAATATTAGAAATTTTGGAGTTGCCTTTTGATGTGATTTTTACAACAGGTGGAGCCAGCAAGGGGGAAGCGGATTTTATGCGTGAAGTGCTAGAAGAGGTTGGTGCAGAGATTCTTATTGCTGGAGTGCAAATTAAGCCGGGAAAACCTATTATGGTGGCTAGAATGGATTCAAAATTTATCATTGCATTGCCGGGGAATCCACTTGCTGGAGCGATTTTGTTGCGTTTTTTGATTATCCCATTTTTAAAGAATTTAGCGGGAGCAAAAAAGTATTTTCCACAAGCCATAAGAGTAAAAAATCAAGAAACTTTTCAATTAAAAAAGAGAATGGACGCAATGCTTGGTGATTTGGGTGTAGAAGGGTTTTGCATAACGCAAAAGGGCAAATATACTTCTGGACAAATTTTGCCACTTTTTGAGAGCAGTGCTATTGCATTATTTGGCGAAGAATGCACAGAAGTAAAAGAGGGGGATTTGATTAAAGTGCTTCCTTATAAAATGCTGTGGGGCGAAGTAGAGTGCGATTATATTAATTAGAAAATTAATGAAAAAAGGTGATTTTGGGATTGTTTTAAATCCCTTTGAAAAAATCTCCGATTTCAACTTCTAAAACTTTGGCATTTTTGTAAAGATGTTCTAAATTATAATGAATATTTTTATATCCAGCTTCTGCTCCACCAACTAAAGAGACAGATTTATATCCAATGGCTAAACTTAAATCAAGTTGTGAGAATCCCTTTTCTTTGCGGATTGTTGCGATGTTTTTGGCAATTTTTCTATGGAAATTCTCTATCTCTTCTTTGCTGAAATCTTCAAACAATTTTTGCCCTTACTCTATAATTATAGAATGATAAAAAATGATATTAATTTTAAAATATCGTCGCATTCTATTGTGATAGAGTAAAAATTTTATTAAGGCAAAAGATGTTTAAAATTAAGCGTTATGAAAGTGGTTTGAGGGAAATTTATTTTGGGAAGAAAAAGATTTTTAAAATTAGAAATTTGGTGCAGGGATTGCGTTTTATGCTAAATAATATTTCAAATAAGATTGATAGTTTGGCAGATTATCTACATACTAATAATATTCTTAAGAGCAATATACAAGCATATAAGCAAGAAATGCGTGATTTGTATTTGAAACAAAATCAAGAAATGCAGACTTTTATACAAAATCAAAAACAAGAAATAATGCGACATATCAATAATGGAAGCGGTGCTATTAGGCTAGATATGGTTGAATCCCAACAATCCAAAGAGGGGATTTATCATTTTCAATATCTTCTTAGGAGAGCCCACATTGCGGGGAAATATTATGAGATTTTTTATGAATTTTATTTGCAAAATCAAAATGGTAAAAAGGTTGTTTTTGTAGATTGTGGAGCTCATGCGGGGGTATTTAGTGATGTGGCTTTGGCTTGTGGAGGGATTTGCTATGCTTTTGAGCCTAATAAATATCTTTATGCTTTTTTGAGAGATTTATACAAAGGCAATGAAAAGCTTATTTTGTCCAATCAAGCAGTTTCTAATAAAAATGGGAAAACGACTTTTTACACTTATGCGAGCAATGCTGTTTCTGATGGGGGTTGGTATAATGAGAAATAATTTGGGTGTAGGTTATGAGGTAGAAATGCTAGATTTTTGTGAATTTTTAAAAGATATTATCCAAAAACACCACAAAATTAGCCTCATTAAAATTGATATTGAAGGGGCGGAATTTGATGTGTTGGATTCTTTGATTGAGCAGAAGCTTTATGAAAATGTAGAATATATTATGGTGGAAACCCATGAGAGATTCTTTGAAAATCCCAAAGAAAAAATTGAGAATCTCAAAAATAAAATTGCCAAAAATAATATCCAAAATATTTTTTTGGATTGGATTTAGTGGTGGATTTGGAACTTGTGTTTTAAATTTTGATTGATATTCCGCCTTTTGTCCAAAGATAATGATTGCATAAAGTGTGGCTTTAAAGTACATTTGTAATAAATAATTGTGAATTCAAATGTTTTTAGAGTTGGGTTTCTTGTGGTTTTAAAATGGAGAATGAGCAATTATTGTTTTAGATTCTTTTAATTTTTGGTTGGTATAATTGTAGGCGAAATTCAAGGGGCGACAATACCAAAAGTCTTTTAGGCTACGCCCCACTTCTTTGATTATTTAACAATAATTTAAAAATCTTTCATCGTATGTTTTAATTAAATCATCTAAGAATATTTCTATTTTGTTTGGATTAATGCCGATGTGGGTATTTTTAACTTTTGTAGTTAATCTTGGATAATCAATCCCATTCTTGCTGATTGTTTTTGTTATATTCTCCCAATGATAACTGCGATTGCGTAAATTTTGCAAAAGACTTAAGACAATATCAACTTTTTCAAAATTTTTAAAGTAAGTTTTTCTGCTATCTTTTATCCAAAAATTCCTATTACTAGAATCATAATCCAAAAAGTTAATGTTGCCTAAATTCATTACTTTATTTTGGAATCTCCCTTTTCTTGTAATATGGATTATAGTTCCCAGACTCATACGAGAAAGGTATTGATGATGAGATAGGTAGCTTCCATTGCTATTATTTTCTATTTTTTCTCTAGCTTCAATGATTTTTGCATCTTTAGCATTTTTTATCCATTCATTATTTCTTAAAGAAAGCACACTATCAAGCTTATTCCCAAGAATAATCTCTAATGTGGCAATCTTTGGGGGTGATATTGCCTATTAGCTTTAAATTTTCATAATGCTTGTCTATCTCATTATTATAAGATTCCAATCTTTCTTTGGAGAGTAGAATCTTAAGATGCACTAGTTTATCCATTGGTTTCCCTTTTTGGACTACTATTTTGCAATCAAAGTAAGGATTTTTCCTACCACTTCTTGTGGATTTTCTGCTTTATAAATCGGTCTGCCAACGACAATAAAATCACTCATTGCTTCTTTGGCAACTTGCAAGGTGGCGGTGCGTTTTTGATCTCCGCTATCTTCACCAAAAGGGCGGATAGCAGGTGTGAGAGTTAGGAAATCCTGCCCTATTTTTTCTTTAATGGCTTTGGATTCCAAACAAGAGCAAACTACCCCATTAATCCCAGATTCATAGGCTATTTTAGCAAATTCTAATACTTGTAATTCTAAATTGGCATGGTAGATTTCATAAAAACTCTCTTGATTGAAGCTAGTAAGTGCTGTAACTGCCATAATAAGTGGGGGATTTTGCATAGGTTGAATGCGTTTTATCACTTCTTGCATTGCTTCTCTTCCACTACTTGCGTGGATTGTTAGCATATCTATGGGTAATTTTGTAATTTCATCAATGCTATCTCCCATTGTGTTAGGAATATCATAAAGCTTTAAATCTAAAAAAATTTTAAAATCCCCGATAGATTTGATTTGATAAAGAAAATCTTTACCATCTCTTATGAAGCTTCTAAGTCCAACTTTTACCCAAATATCTTTGGTGTTTTTGAGATTTTCCAAAAGCTTGAGATTGTCTTTTGGGTTTGGCATATCAAGGGCAATGCAAAGTTTCATTGATTTCCTTTTTGGTGAGGTTGATGGGGAGTTTGGGAAGAATCTTGTAGATTTTTGGCTATCCCATCAAGCACTCCATTGATAAATTTTGCAGAGTTTTCATTGCCAAAGCTTTTTGCAAGTTCTAATGCCTCATTAATTGCAATGGCTTTGCTTAAATGATTGAAAATAATTTCATAAACTCCAAGTCTCAAAATGGCTTTTTCCATATCTCCAATTTTTGAAAAATCCCAATCTTTGAGTTGATGAGAGATTCGTAAATCTAACGCTTCTAGGTTTGCAATCACACCTTCAAAAAGGCTAGTTGCAAATTCTTTTTGGTTGTTTTTGATTTTTTGTTCTTCAAAAATTTCATCTGCGAATTTACCAATTTTTTCATTTCCGCTACCATAAGCATACAAAAGTTGCACAACAACTTCTCTAGCATGACTTCTAGTTGCCATTATGCACCAATCTTGCGATAGAGATTGATAAGTTCAATAAGGCTGCTCATTGATTCAAAGCCTTTATTACCGGCTTTTGTCCCCGCTCTCTCAATGGCTTGTTCAATGCTATCAGTAGTTAAAACTCCAAAAGTAACAGCAGCACCATAGCGGATTGTAACATTTGCAATACCTTTTGTTGCTTCTGCGCTTACATAATCAAAGTGTGGTGTAGAGCCGCGTATAATTGCACCCAAACAACAAACGCCATCATAATTTCCTTGTGCAAGTACTTTTTCTAGTGCAAATGGAATCTCAAAAGCTCCCGGCACCAAAATGTGTGTGAGATTTTCTTCAATTCCTCCATGCCTCAAAAAGCAATCTTTGGCACCCTCGACTAATCTATCGGTAATAAGATGATTAAAGCGGCTTGAAATAATTGCGATTTTTTCATCGCCAAGTAATGATAATTCACCTTCAATAATTTGCATTTTTTATCCTTTATTTTATGAGATTGTCAATTTCTAGTATTTTTTGGCAAAGTTCAAGTAAGACTTGTGGGGTTAGCATATTAGGTCCATCGCTTAGAGCGATTTTTGGATTGATATGCACTTCGGCAAATAAGCCATCAATCCCAACTGCACTTGCTGCTCTTGCCAAAATGGGAGCAAAGCGGGAATCGCCTCCGCTTTTTCCGCCGCCTGCCCCGGGCATTTGCACAGCGTGAGTTGCATCAAAAATAACCGGAGCAAATTCTCGCATAATCACCAAAGAGCGCATATCCACTACTAGATTTCCATACCCAAAGCTACTTCCGCGTTCTGTTAGAAGAATCCCTAGATTTTTGGATTCTTGATAAGTAGGATTCTCTCCACCACGAGTTTTTATAGCCTTTAAAACAGAATAACGCATATCGGCTGGATTCATAAATTGTCCCTTTTTGATATTAACAATAGCTTTGCTTTTGGCTACCTCTACAATCAAATCTGTTTGTCGGCATAAGAAAGCTGGAATTTGCAAAATATCTACCACTTCTGCTGCGGGTTTTACTTGGTGGGTTTCATGAATGTCTGTTAGGAGTTTGTAGCCAAATTTTGCTTTAATCTTAGCTAGAGATTCTAATCCTTTTTCTAAGCCCGGTCCTCTGTAAGATTCAAGGCTTGTGCGGTTGGCTTTATCAAAACTTGCTTTGAAATAAAAGTCAATTTTGGGGTTTTTTGAGAGGGGATTTAGAGATTCTGCGATTTCTTCTAAAATTTCATCATTTTCAATAACGCAAGGTCCAGCTATTATAATCATTATTTATCCTTTTAGTAAATTAAATTCGTGTTTTTTAAAATCATAACTATAAACTTCACCACTTTCAATAATATAATGCCAACCATAGATATGGAGTGTTCTAGCAAGATATTTTTCTTTGACATTAGGGTAGGTAAAGAGATTCATAATTTGCTTTTCAATATTGATTTGTTCTGTAAAATATGCTCGCATAGCTTTGGTTTTTGGATTAAGAGCTAATACTTGCTCTTTAACAGGAGAGATGAGCTTTAGCCAATTTCTCACATTTGGCATTTTTGTGAAATGCTCCTCTTCATAAAGTGCAGCACAACCACCACAATGAGAGTGTCCGCAAATAATGATATTTTCTACTTTTAATTCTTCTAGGGCATATTCAATGGCAGATGTGGTAGCGAGGTATTCATCCGCTTCTCTATAAGGTGGCACGATATTAGCAATATTTCGGATTACAAAAAGCTCTCCGGGAAGTGTATTTGTAATGAGGTTTGGGACGACGCGAGAATCAGAGCAGCCCACAAAAAGAGTGTGAGGATTCTGCCCTTCTTTAAGATTTTCAAAAAGTTCTTTATAGGTTAAAAAATTCTCTTCTTTGAATTTTATTGCCCCTTCAAAAAGCGTTTCAATAGAGGTTTGTGCCAATTTGTATCCTTATTGCTGTGTAGCTTTAGAAAGATTTTCCATAAGATTGGAGAGATCTTCGCCTATGCTATACACATATAAATCAACCCGCCTATTTTTGGCTCTCAATTCTGGAATATCATTGTTGGCAATAGGTGAAAACTCTCCTTCTCCACCGCCTATAATGCGTTCTTTGTCAATACCTTGAGAGATTAATAAATTAGCTACATTGACTCCTCTAGCAATAGAAAGCTCTAAATTATCCGCAAAAGTGGCGTTTTTTTTCATAGGCGTATTATCTGTATGACCGATTGCTTTGATGAGTATTTCTTTGGGGAGATGATTAAGCTCTAAGGAAATGCGTTTTAAAAAGGTAATGCCATTTGAATTGCTAAGTGTTGCACTGCCACTTTCAAAAAGTAAATCTTCTGGAATGCGGATTATTATACCTTTTTCGGCTTCTTCAAATTCTACTGCAGGACCATTTGCAAGTTTATTGATTTCATTGTATTCAGTGATAAGACTTGCAAAGATATTCATTACATTATCCATTTCTGTTTCTGCTTGGATAGGGGTTGCTTGTATAGGTTGTGGCGGATTAATTTGCGTCCTTAGTCCTTTTTCTAAAACTGCAAAAGAGCCTTCTAAAGATCCTATGGCTTGGTTGATTTTTTGATTGGTAAAAGAAGCCATAGAAAGCAGGAGAATAAAGAATGTAAGAATCAAAGTTACCATATCTCCATAAGTTCCAAGCCATAAAGGGACGCCTTGTGGGCAATCACAAGGGGGACATTTTTCTTTTGCCACTTTTGAAATCCTTAAATTTTAAACTCTATTGTCTAATTATAACTTGTATTTGGTTATAATTTAATTTAATTTTTGAATTTTAAGTGAGGAAATTTTGCAAGCCATTGTTGATTTTATTGTTGAGAGTGTTGGTGCTTTGGGTTACTTTGGGATTTTTTTTATGATGCTTTTAGAGAGCAGTTTCATTCCTTTTCCAAGTGAAGTTGTAATGATACCAGCAGGTTATTTAGCACACCAAGGCGAAATGAATTTTTTTGTAGCTATTTTATTTGGGATTTTGGGTTCTTTAGCGGGTGCTTTGATTAATTATTATTTGGCACTTTTCTTTGGTAGAGATATTCTTATTAAATATGGCAAATATGTTTTCTTTGATGAAAAAACAATGCAAAAAATGGAAGATTTTTTTGCTAAGCATGGACATATTTCTACTTTTAGCGGTCGTTTAATTCCTGTTGTGCGTCAATATATTTCACTCCCTGCTGGACTTGGTAAAATGAATCTTGCTTTGTTTTGCTTTTATACTTCTTTGGGTGCTGGAATCTGGGTTATTATTCTTACTGCACTTGGTTATTTTTTGGGACAAAATGAGGCACTTTTGAAAGAGTATTTGCATATTATTACACTAGGATTAGTGTTTTTGGTGGTATTAGGAATAGCGGTTTATATTTTTTATCAAAAACGCAAGAGACAAAATTCTAAGAATCTTGGATAGATTCTTGTGGATTTTGTTCTTTTAGCCATTCTTCTTTGGCAAAAATAATTTCCACTGCTTCAATTAATTGGTTAGCAATTTGTGCGACAAAAGCACTATCATTGAGGATAGAAGTTCCATTAGTTACGCTGATTTTATCTTGAGAAATGAGTTCTTCTACATTGTGGAGGGCATTATAATCTTTTTCTTTCAAGAGATTTTTTGCATTTTTGAGTTGAGAGAGAATAAGCTGTGCGTTTTCATCTTTCATTGTTTTTAGCTCTTCAATACTTCTTAAAAGCTCGCCTAAGTCTTTTCGCATTGCATTGTATTGATTGGCTAATTCTTTGTTTTGTGAGCTTGAATAGACTTTCATATTAGTTTGGATAATTTTAAGATTTTTGGTGGCTTCAGTGATATTGCGTGAAGCAATTTTAAAAGCAAAAATTCTTGAATGCTTTTTTTCATCTCGCACGAAAGTTTGTGCTTTGGTAGAAAATTCCATAATTGCATCAAAAAGCACTTTGATTTTGCGTTTGTAGAGATAATCTAAATCAACATTTCCGCTAAACCATTTTTTGTTTTGGATAATATTGTCAAAACTCTCTTTTCCGCGTATATCACTGCGATTAAAACCAATGGTGTGTGCAATCATTGCATAAGCGTTGTTATAGAGGTGCAAACTTTCTTTTTGTAATGCTTCAATGGCAGTATCAGGATAATTGATAATATTTTTATTGAGATAAAGTGGAGCGTCCATATCTCTGTCTTTTGGTGCTTTGATGAATTTATCCAAAAAGAAAACAATTTGTTTGATAAATAAAGAAATCAATAACACTGCAATAAGATTGAATAAAGTGTGAAAAAGTGCGGTTTTGAGTGCTAAATTATCTTGAGGAATCCATAAGTAATGTGCGACAAGATTGACGAGGCTAACAAAATAAGGAAACAATAAAATAACAATCAATGCAATAGTGAAGTTAAAAATGCAATTTGCAATGGCTAATTTCTTGCCCTCTATGTTTGTGCTAAAGCTTGCTATTACTGCTGTAACAACTCCGCCAACACTTGTTCCCAAGGTCGCTGCTAAAGCATTTTCAAATCCTATTTGCCCACTAATAAGAGCCGAAATGATAATGGCTAAAGTTGCATGGCTTGATTGAACGATTCCTGTAATAATTGCACCAAGTCCTACAAAAATCAAAATGCCCTTGAATCCTTCGAAATTAAAGCGGGATAAATCCATTACTTCTTTGTAAGATTCAAAGCCGCTTTTAATATAATCTACACCCAAAAAGAAAAAACCAATGCCCATAAATATAAGCCCAATACCTTTGAATAAGGAATCTTTTTGGAATCCAAGTAAAGTTCCACAAACAATCAAAGGGATTGCAAACATAGAAATATTAATGCTAGTTAATCCTACAATGAGCCATGAACCAGCACTATTTCCAAGATTAGCACCAAAGACTATCCCTATGCCTTGTGCTAGAGTGATAAGCCCTGCTGAAAGAAAGGAAATAGAAATAATAGAAACCAAAGTAGAAGATTGCATTAAAATGGTGGTAATTACACCAAAAGAAATACTTTTAAAGCGAGTATCTGTAGATTTTTTTAGGATTTTTTCTAATAATCCACCGCTAAAAGATTTAAAGCCATTGCTAAGATTTGTCATTCCTATAAGCAAGATAGCAACACCTGCTAAGATTTTGGCAAATTCTGGAAATACAACCAAAAAATAGATTAAAGCAATAATGAGAGCAATAAGAGTATAGCGTCTAAAATTATGCACTTAGATTCCTAATAAAAATTTTTAAGGATGCAATTATAGCAAAGCCAAAGAAACATCGATTAAAAACATTAAAATATCTTTAAAAGTAAAATATTATTTAAACTTTTTATTATTTTATTAATATTTTTTGCTAATATGCAAACTAAGGAATAAAAAGTCAAGGGTTTTTATGGAAAAAGCAATAAAAAAGATTCTTATCATCGGTGGTGGTTATGGTGGATTAAAAGTCGCACTTGGATTGCAAAAGAAACTAAAAGTCAAAGCAGATATTACTTTAATTAGCAAACATGACTACCATTATCAGACTACTTTGTTACATAAAGTAGCAATAGGCACTTTGAGTTCAAGAAAAGCAAGAATTTATTATCGCAAGATTTTGAATCCTAAAAAAATTCGTTTTATTAAGGATAAGATTATTGAGATTTGCCCCAGAGAAAACAAGGTAATTGGTAATGGCGGGGAATATTTTTATGATTATTTGGTGATTGGACTTGGATTTAAGCCAGATAGTTTTGGTATCAAGGGCGTAGATGCTTATACTTATAAACTTTCTTCCCTTAATCGGGCTTTGAAACTCACAAAAAATATTGAAAATAAATTCAAAGATTTTATGCACACAAAAAATCCTAAAGATTTACAAATTATTGTTTGTGGGACGGGATTTACCGGAATAGAGTTTGCAGCAGAGCTTGCTACGCAGCTTGATGAATTGTGTTTGATTTGTGGGATTGATAGGAAGATTCCAAAGGTTACTTGTATTGGGCGCTCGCCGCATATTTTACCTGTTTTTAATTCAAAATTAGTGGATATTGCAGAGGACAAACTAAAGAAATTGGGCGTAGAAATCATTTCTAGTGGAAATATTAAAGAAATACAAGAAAATAAGGTTTTGGTAGAAAAAGATGGCAAAATAATTGAAGTTGAAGGGAATACGATTATTTGGAGCGCAGGGGTAAAGGGAAGTGATATAATAGAAAAGTCAGAAATTCCTAATAAAAAGGGCAGAATCGCTGTGGATTCGCATTTGCAATGTAAGGATTTCTCTAATATTTATGTAGTGGGGGATTGTGCGATTGCTGCTACTAAAGATGCAATTCATGCACCAACAGCACAGCTTTCGGCTCAAATGGGAGATTATCTCGCAGAGCTTTTGTGTGCAAAGTTGGAAGGTAGGGCGTTTGAAAAGCCATTTTTATTTAATCATAGAGGGACGGTTTGTTCCATAGGGCATACAGATGGCGTGGGGATTGTTTATCATAAAAATGTCAGTGGAGAATTAGCTGCTTTTATGAAAAATACAATCGAAAATAAATGGCTTTTTAGCATAGGTGGTTTTAAAATGGTGTTTAAAAAGGGGCAATTTAGGTATCGCACAAGCAATTAATCATTAAAAATGCAGTAGAATCTGTTTTTTGGAGTGAAATTGCAGAATCTTTTTGGGGAAACATTAGAGTTTGGATATAACCCTTGGCATGGATGTTTTAAAATCAGTGCTGGATGCAAAAATTGCTATGTTTTTAGTATTGATAAAAGTCATCAAAAAGATTCAAGGGAAATCTATCAAACAAAATCTTTCTATCTTCCTTTGCAAAAAAATAAAAATCAAACCTATAAAATTCCGGATTTTTCTAAAATTTGGTTATGCTTTAGTAGCGATTTTTTGCTCAAAGAGGCAGATTCTTGGCGTAAAGAAGTGTGGGAGATGATAAAAATACGCAAAAATTGCACATTTATTTTCTTTACCAAACGCATTATGAGATTTATGGAGTGTATCCCAAGTGATTGGGGTAGTGGGTATGAAAATGTAATAGTTGGTTGTAGCGTAGAAAATCAATATTATGCTTCTTTGCGTCTTGAGGGTTTTTTGCAATTGCCAATTAAGCATAGATGGATTGTGTGTGCTCCATTGCTTGAGAGATTGGATTTGAGTCGATTTTTGGATAAGGAAAAAATTGAACATCTTAGTGTAGGCGGAGAATCTGGATTTAATGCTAGGATTTGTGATTATGAATGGGTTTTGGATTTAAGGGAACAAGCTAAGAGAGCCAAGATTAATTTTAGCTTTCATCAAACAGGGAGTAGATTTTTAAAAGATTCAAGAATTTATAAAATACCAAAAAAACTTCAGAAAATCCAAGCCCAAAGGGCTGGAATTGATTTAGAATTTTAGTTATTCTACTTCTGCATCAATCACATCATCATCTTTTTTGTTGTTGGATTGAGCGGTGTTGCCTTGTGCATTTTGATCTTTTTGATACATTGCTTCAGCAAGTTTATGGCTCGCCTCAGTCAATGTTTTTACTTTGGCTTCAATTTCTTCTTTTGAGGCATTTTCATTTTTTAGAGTTTCTTGCAATTCATTGATTGCATTTTGAATTTTTTCTGCCTCACTAGAATCGATTTTGTCTTTCATTTCATCTAGGCTTTTTTGTGTTTGATACACAAGGCTATCAGCTTGATTTCTCACTTCAATAGCTTCTTTTTTCTTTTTGTCTTCTTCTTTGTTGAGTTCAGCGTCTTTTACCATTTTTTCGATTTCAGAATCAGAAAGTCCGCTAGAACCAGTGATTTTGATTTCTTGAGCTTTACCGGTTGCTTTATCTTTGGCACTAACTGTCAAAATACCATTAGCATCAATATCAAAAGTTACTTCAATTTGTGGAACACCTCTTGGTGCTGCTGGGATTCCGCTTAATTCAAAATTCCCTAATACTTTATTGTCTCTTGCTAATTCTCTCTCCCCTTGTAAAACTTGAATGGTTACAGCAGGTTGATTGTCTTCAGCCGTAGAGAATACTTGATTTTTCTTAACAGGAATTGTTGTGCCTCGCTCAATAATTTTTGTCATTACGCCACCTAATGTTTCAATTCCTAAGCTAAGAGGAGTAACATCAAGCAATAAAACATCTTTAACATCACCTTTTAAAACTCCACCTTGAATTGCTGCACCAATTGCGACAACTTCATCAGGATTCACAGATTTGTTGAGCTCTTTTCCAATGAAGTCTTTTACTCTTTCTTGAACTTTTGGAATCCTTGTAGAACCACCTACCATTACAACTTCGGCAATATCGCCTTTGCTTAAATCAGCATCTTTGATAACATCACCGATTTTGTTAATAGTTTGATCAATATAAGATTCAATCAAACTTTCAAATTTTGCACGACTTAGCTTTTTGACTAAATGTTTTGGACCACTTGCATCTGCGGTGATAAAGGGCAGATTGATTTCTGTTTCTTGAGCACTACTTAATTCTTTTTTGGCATTTTCAGCAGCTTCTTTTAATCTTTGGAGTGCCATAACATCGTTTTTGAGATTGATGCCATTTTCATTTTCAAATTCTTTTGCAGCCCAATCAATAATTGCGTTATCAAAGTCATCTCCACCCAAGAACGCATCTCCACCAGTTGCCAAAACTTCTACGACATTATCGCCTGTTTCAAGCACAGTAACATCAAATGTTCCTCCACCTAAATCATAAACAACAATTTTTTCTGCATGTTTTTTGTCTAATCCATAAGCAAGGGCAGCCGAAGTTGGTTCATTAATGATTCTTAAAACATTTAATCCAGCAATTGTCCCTGCTTCTTTGGTTGCTTTTCTTTGTGCATCATTAAAATATGCAGGCACGGTGATAACAGCTTCGGTTACCTCTTCGCCAAGATAGCTTTCAGCATCAGCTTTGAGTTTCATAAGAATCTTAGCAGAAATTTCTTGTGGAGTATAAACTTTGCCTGCAATCTCAATTGCACAAGCTCCATTTCTATCTACTACTTTATAAGGAAGTCTTTTTTTGGCTTCTTGAGCTTTTTCTTCATTAAACATTAACCCCATAATTCTTTTAATGGAGTAGATGGTTTTTTCTGGATTTGTAATCGCTTGTCTTTTGGCAGGATCGCCGACTAGAATCTCGCCTTTATCGGTAAAGGCAACGACAGAAGGAGTTGTATTTTTCCCTTCTTTATTTGCGATAATTTTTGCTTCATTTCCTTCAAAAACAGCCATTGCTGAGTTTGTTGTTCCTAAGTCAATTCCTAATACTTTTCCCATAATATATCCTTTTTATTAATTTTAAGATTTTGCAATGCTAACCATAGAAGGTCTTAGCACTCTTTCTTTATATTTATAGCCTTTTTGCATTTCTGCGACAATTTCCCCTGCATTGTGCGAATCACTTTGCACTTGCATAATGGCATCGTGAAAATTTGGGTCAAATTCTCCACTTGCATCAATGGGTTCAATCCCATGTTTGGCAAGTGTTTTTAATAAATTATCTAATGTTAATGCAATTCCCTCCTCTATTTTTCCTAAGATTTCTGTTTGATCGCTATTTTCTTTAGATTCTTTGATTGTTTTTAAAGCAATTTCTAAAGTATCAATGCTAGGCAGTAAATCTTTTGCGATTTTTTCATAAGCGTATTCCAAGGCTTGATCTTTTTCTCTCATTAAGCGTTTCTTGGTGTTTTCAAAATCAGCATAAGTCCTTAAATATTGATCTTCTAGCTCTTTAATTTTATTTTCAAGCGATTCTTTAGAATCTTGCGTAGAAATCTCTTGTTCTTCTTGTGTGTTCTCATCTTGTGGAGAATCTATTTTTTCATTTTCATCTTGCATATAGAATTTCACTCCTTTCAAACAAAAATAACAACTTCAAAATTGAATTTTAGCAATTATTCTTGTGAATTTCAAGTAAAATTATATAACTTTAGTCAATTAATGTCAAGTTAAATTAATAAAATAAACTAAACTTTCTTAAAAATAAAAATTCAATTATCGTAAAAGATGGGGAAAATAATCAAAGTTTTTTGGCTAAATTGCTTTATAAGTAAAACTTTGATAATTTTCTAAAATACTTCAAAATTATTAGTTTATGGAGTAAAAGGAATTTTGTATTGATGAAGAAAATTGTATTATTAATGCTATGTGTAGCAAAATTATTTGCAAGTGAATTGATAGTAGAAAATGGTAAAACTTTGGTTTTGGTAGAAGATTCTAATGAGATTAGGAAATTAAAAGAGAAAAGTCAAATATGGATTCCTCATCCACAAGAAAAAGATAAAAGTATTTTGGTTTTGCCTATTTCATATTATGCCAAAGAAAGAAAGTTGCATTTGGATAATGGCAAAATTGTGCGTATTTACAAGGGAAATTATAAAAGTGAGCAAATTAGTGTGGATTCTAGCAAGGCTAAACCAAATCCCAAAAATCAGGCTAGAATCAAACAAGAAAGAGATGAAGCAAATAAAATTTATGCAAACTATACAAAAGGAATTTATTGGGATAAGCCCTTTATTTATCCTATGGAGAGCAAAATTACAAGTGAATTTGGGAATGCACGGCTTTTTAATCAAGAAATTAAAAGCTACCATAGTGGGACAGATTTTAGGGCAGCCATTGGGACGCCTATTTATGCAAGCAATAGCGGTAAAGTGGTAATTGCTAAAGATAGATTCTTAGCTGGTCAATCTGTGGTGATTGATCATGGGGAGGGGATTTTTAGTATGTATTATCATTGCAGTGAGATTAAAGTCAAAGTGGGCGATAGAGTGGAGAGAGGGGAGTTGATTGCTCTAAGTGGAAATAGCGGTAGGGTAAGTGGTCCGCATTTGCATTTTGGAATCTTAGTAAGAGGGGTGCAAATTGATCCATTGGATTTTATTGCCAAAATCAATACAATTTTTTAAAGAAAGGGTAGAATGGAAAAAATTTTTCAAGATTTAAAAACAATTTCCCTTGCAATGTTTAGGAAAAATTTTTTTGGAATCTTCCATGGCTCTATTTCCACAAAGCTTGAAGAGGGGCATTTTTTAATCAATAAAAAGGACGCAATTTTTGATGATTTGACAGAAGATTCTTTGATTATGCTTTATCACAAACAAGATTATCGCTGGAAAGAAGCGAGTATTGATGCATTTATTCATTCATTGATTTATCAAAATATCCCTAATGCAAAATATATTGCCTATGGAATGCCGCCTTTTACGGTTGCTTATACACTTAGCAATGACAAAATTGAACCTAGAGATTATTTTGGGTATAAGATCTTAGGCACATTAGAAGTCTATGACCCTAAAGATTATGATAATTGGTATGAACGCGCAGATATTGAAATTAATCGTTATTTTAAAGAAAGTGATAAAAAGATTATGGTAGTTAAAGGCTATGGTGTGTATGTTTATCATCGGGATTTGCAATATCTCTCAAAACTTATGGCGATTTTAGAGAATTCTTGCAAAATTTTGCATTTCCATAGCATATTAGAGGGTAATAAGCCTTCTCATGAATTATTTGATTTTTAGGCTAGATAAAGTGGTTTGAATTTTGATAAAATTGCAATTTTTTAAAAATTAAGGTTTTTTGATGGATTTTATAGAGGTAAAAAATTTACATAAAAGTTATGGTTCTATGGAGGTTTTAAAAAATATTTGCTTGAATATTAAAAAAGGCTCTATTTTCGGTCTTGTTGGACATAGTGGAGCTGGGAAAAGCACATTGCTTAGGACTTTTAATGGATTGGAAAAAATCAATAGTGGAAAGATTTGGATTGATGGTGTGCAAATTGATCAATTAAATATTGAAGAATTGCGTCATTTTAGGAGAAAAGTTGGAATGATATTTCAAAATTTTTCTTTGATGGCGAGAAAAAATGTCTATGAAAATATTATTTTGCCTTTGCAATGTTGGGGAGAAAAAATTGATAAAAACAAAATAGAGAAACTTGTAGAATTAGTAGGATTGCAAGAAAAAATCAAATTTTATCCTAGTCAGTTAAGCGGCGGGCAGAAGCAAAGAGTGGCGATTGCAAGGGCATTGGCAATGAATCCGAGTTTGCTTTTGAGTGATGAGGCGACAAGTGCATTAGATCCTTCTACAACAAGTTCTATTTTGGAGCTTTTATTGCAAATCAACAAAGAAATTGGAGTAACGATTGTCTTGGTTACCCATGAAATGGAAGTGGTAAAAAAGATTTGTCAAGAAGCAGCGTTTATGGAGAATGGAGAGATTATTAAAAGTGGTAATATTGAATCGCTGTTTTTGGAGCCAGACAAAAAAATGCGGGAGTTTTTAGGGGAAAATGAAATTTTGCCTCAAAGCGGAGTGAATATCCGAATCTATTTTCCAAAAGAAGTTGCACAAAATCCTATCATTACGCAAATGGCTAGAGAATTGCAGGTGGATTTTAATATCGTATGGGGAAATTTAGAATCTTTTGGCGGAATTGCTTTGGGAGTGCTTGTAATTAATATACAAAAAGAATTTCAAGAAAGAGTTTGTAGGTTTTTAACGCAAAGTGGGACGCGTTGGGAAATAGTGGAGTAAGGATTGTAAAATGGATATAAAATTAATGAAATTGCTTTTTGAGGCGACTTTGGATACTTTGTATATGAGTATAATAGCCACAACTATTGCTGCATTGCTTGCGGTAGTTCCTGCAATTTTGCTTGTATTGTGTAGTCCTAGTGGATTGAAACCAAATGCAGTGGTATATAGAGTTTTGGACGCTATTACAAATACTTTACGCTCTTTTCCATTTTTGATTTTAATGGTAGTTTTATTTCCTTTTACGCAGTGGATTTTGGGCAAAAGTATCGGTGCGACAGCTGCCATTGTCCCTCTTAGTATTGGTGCTGCACCTTTTATTGTGAGAATTATTGAGGGTGCATTAAAAGAAGTGGATAAAGGCGTGATAGAGGCAGCACAAAGCTTTGGGGCAAGTCATTTTCAGATTATTTTTAAAATCATGTTTATTGAAGCTTTGCCGAGTATTGTATCAGGAATCACCTTGGCACTTATTTTGGTAATTGGTTTTAGTGCAATGGCGGGTGCTGTTGGTGGTGGAGGGCTTGGAGATATTGCAATAAAATATGGATATTATAGATTCCAAAGCGATATTATGTTATATACCGTTGTGATTTTGATTGTTCTTGTACAGATTATCCAAAGTTTTGGGGATTTTCTTTACAGAAAATTGAAACATTAATTTTTAGATTTAAGGAAGCATATGTTTAAAAAAATAATTGGTTTGTTGGGAATAGCAGCTGTATTGGTTTTTAGTGGTTGTGGGGATTCTGTAAAAGAAAATAGTGCAGAATCAAAGGGAGAAGTTAAGCTTGTAGTGGGTGCTACTCCAGAGCCACATGCAGTAATTTTGGAGCAAGTAATTCCAGTGCTTAAAAAAGAAGGTGTTGCATTAGAGATTAAAGAATTTACAGATTATGTAACACCTAATTTATCGCTCAATGATGGTTCATTAGATGCAAATTTCTTCCAGCACAAGCCTTATTTGGATTCTTTTAATAAAGAAAGAGGCACAAAATTAGTAAGTGTGGCAAATATTCATTTAGAGCCAATGGGTGTGTATTCTAACAAAATTAAAAGCCTTGATGAGCTAAAAGAAGGGGATTTGGTTTCCTTGCCCAATGATCCTTCTAATGGTGCTAGAGCATTAAGAATCTTAGAAGCTAATGGACTTATTAAGTTAAAAGAGGGCGTGGAGCTTGTCTCTGTGCAAGATATTGTAGAGAATCCCAAAAAGCTTAATTTCAAAGAAATGGACGCTCCACAACTTGCTAGAGCATTAGATGATGTTACAATTTCAGTGATTAATACGAATTTTGCTCTCTTAGCGGGATTAAATCCTCTCAATGATGCGATTGCTTTAGAATCAAAAGATTCGCCTTTTGCAAATATCGTGGTGGTTAAAGAGGGACAAGAAAATGAAGCAGCAATCAAGAAGCTTGTAGAGGCACTCCAAAGTCAAGAGATTAAAGATTTTATTTTGACACACTACAAAGGCGCTATTTTACCTAGCTTTTAAAATATCAGCACCCAAAGCAATTTTGCTTGGTGCTGTTTTGGGGTAAATTATTTTAAAGATGAGATTTTTTCTTTGTAATTTCCGCTAAATATATAACTTCCAGCCACTACAATATCTACTCCACATTTTTTGAGTTCCATAATATTTTTGTCACTCACTCCCCCATCAACTTCTATTAGGCAGTTGGGATTAAGACTTTCAATCATATCTTTGAGTGCTTTGATTTTATCAAAAGTGTTTGGGATAAATTTCTGCCCCCCAAATCCCGGATTTACACTCATAAGCAATACCATATCTACATATTCAATCAAATAAGCAATGGATTGTAAGCTGGTGTGAGGGTTTAAAACAATTGCAGGAGAGATTCCATAATCGCGAATTTTTTGGACTAGGCGATTTGCATGTTTTTCTTCTTCAATATGAAAAGAAAGAAATTTAGGTTTCAATGGGGCAAATAAATCAACAAAAAAATTATTGTTTTGCACCATAAGATGAATATCTAGTGGTTTTGTAGCGACTTTTGCCACAGATTCGACAATGATAGGTCCCATTGTGAGATTGGGGACAAAATGCCCATCCATTACATCAATGTGGATAAAGTCGCAATCTGCTTCACAGATTGCTTGGATTTCTTCATCGAGTTTGCCAAAATTTGCAGAGAGGATACTTGGAGCAACTAACATATTTTACCTTTGCATTTTTGAGATAGTAAATTTTAGCAAAAAAGTGCGAATATGTTTCTAAAATGCTAAGTAGTAAGCGATAAAAAATGTATTTTTAGGTATAATAAAAGACAATTATTATTTTTTTGGAGTTTAATTAATGCAAAATCGTTTGTCATCGGATTTGGAAGAGATTTTTGCGACAATAAAAAATAGCTCTTTGTTGATTTTTGAAGTATTAAAAAATAGCATGGGAGAATACACCCAAAATACAAACAAAACAGGGGATTTACAACTTCAAGCTGATATATTGGCAGATAAAATCATTCAAGATTCTTTTAGGGAGTTAAAAATCATACAGCAAATTTGCAGTGAAGAGCAAGAAAGTGCAATCAAACTCCATAATGAAGGTATTTATAGCATTGCTTATGATCCTTTGGATGGTTCTTCTTTGATGGGGGCAAATTTGAGCGTGGGGAGTATCTTTGGTATTTATCAAGGGGATTTTTTACCACAAAATCTAATAGCGGCTGCTTATGTGGTTTATGGTATGGTAATAGGAATTGGTTTTGCCTCTAATCTCAAAGAAGGGGTAGATTATTTTGTTTTTGATGGGAGGGAGTTTAGATTCCAAAAAACATTAATGCTCAAAGAAAAGGGCAAGTTAAATTCACCCGGTGGCACACAGCAGTATTGGAGCAAAGAACATAGGGAAAAAATAGAATCTCTTTTTGCAAAGGGTTATCGCTTGCGTTATAGCGGTGGAATGGTCCCTGACTTGCATCATATTTTGGTTAAGGGTGGAGGTTTGTTTTCTTATCCATCTACGCAAGATGCACCCAAAGGAAAACTTAGAATGTTGTTTGAGGTTTTTCCTTTTGCATTTGTTTTTGAAAGGGCAGGTGGAGAAGCAATTGATTCTAAAAAGCGTCTTTTAGAGCTAGCGCCAAGCCATTTGCATGATACAACCCCATGTTTTTTTGGAAGCAAAGAGGAGATAGAGTTTGTCAGAAGTCATTGAAAATACAGAAATTGCGCTAAGAGAGATTAAAGAGTGTCAAAATCGGCATAATACAACAAGTTGTGATTTTTGTAAAGAAGCGATAAAATGTGAAAAAAAGCATAATTTTGAGCAGATGACAGAGTTAAATTTGCAGGAAAATATTGAAATGCTTAAAGAATGCCAAAAAAAGCATAATTTACAAAGCTGTTTGCAATGTCAAGAAGTGCTAGAATGTGCTGTGAGAAATCGTTATGTCAATGCTGTTTATTTGAGTATGAATAAAGGAAATGGAGGAAGTTTTGAATTCTAAGTTTTATATTACAACGCCTATTTATTATGTGAATGATATTCCTCATATTGGGCATGCTTATACTACTATTATTGCTGATACATTGGCGAGATTCCATAGGCTTTTGGGCGATGAGGTTTTATTTTTGACAGGGACAGATGAGCATGGGCAAAAGATTCAACAATCTGCACAAAAAAATGGCAAAAATCCTAAGGAATATGTAGATGAGATTTCATCGAGGTTTAGAAATCTTTGGGATAGTTTTGGGATTAGCTATGATTGGTTTATTCGCACAACAGATTCTTATCACAAAGAAACCGCTCAAAATGTTTTTTTGAAAATGTTTCAAAAAGGCGATATTTATAAGGGAGAGTATGAGGGGAATTATTGTGTATCTTGCGAATCGTTTTTTGCTAAGTCGCAATTAATCGAACAAAAGAAATGCCCTGATTGTGGAAAAGAGACGAATCTTTTAAAGGAAGAAAGTTATTTTTTTAGATTAAGTGCTTATGGGGATAGATTATTGCAATGGATTGAACAAAATCCAGAATGTATTTTGCCCAAAATGCGACGCAATGAAGTAATCAATTTCATTAAAGAGGGCTTGGAGGATCTTTCTATTACAAGAACAAGTTTTGATTGGGGGATTAAACTTCCAAATGAGATTGGGGATTCTAAATTTGTAATGTATGTTTGGTTGGATGCTTTAGTAAATTATTTGAGTGCTTTGGGGTATCAAAATAATTTGGAAAATAAAATGGATTTTTGGCCAGCAAACTATCATTTGGTGGGCAAAGATATTTTGCGATTTCACGCAGTTTATTGGCCTGCATTTTTGATGAGTTTGGAATTGCCATTGCCTAAACATATTGCAGCACATGGTTGGTGGACAAAAGATGGTGCAAAGATGAGTAAAAGCATTGGAAATGTCGTTAATCCCAAAGAGGTTGTAGAATCTTATGGCATAGATTGTTTTCGATATTTTGTATTGCGTGAAGTGCCTTTTGGGCAAGATGGAGATTTCTCACAAAAAGCTTTGATTGAGCGGTTTAATGCAGATTTGGGGAATGATTTGGGGAATCTTTTAAATCGTTTGTTGGGAATGAGTGCGAAGTATTTTGATAATACCTTAAATGTGGATTTAGAAAGCTATCAAAATGCTTATAAAATGGAGATAGAAGAGATAAAGGCAATCTTGGGAAATTTGAATAAAATGATGCAAGAGGTGCAAATCAATCGATATTTAGAAGAGCTTTGGAGACTCTTTAACCTTGCAAATGGGATTATTGCCAAAAAAGAACCTTGGAAGCTTATTAAAGAAAATAAACAAGCAGAGGTTGCAGAACTTTTGATTTTTGTGGCAAATTTGCTTATTAAGGGTGCTTTGTGCCTTTATCCTTGTATGCCAGAGAGTGCTAAGAAAATTATGAGTGTTTTTGGTTTGGAAGTGAATGCCCAAAATTATAAGAATTTTGTATGTGGGGAAGAGGTTTTAACTTCGGTTTCTTTGAATCCTATCCCCGCACTTTTTCCAAAAATCGAAGAAATCTGTGAAGTGCAAAAACCTGTCGAAAACAAAGAAAATAAAGAAGCACTAGAGCCTCTAAAATTAGAAAATCCTATCACAAAAGATGATTTTACAAAAATAGAAATCAAAGTGGGAACAATCATAGAAGCAGAGATTTTACCCAAAAGTGAAAAGCTCCTAAAGCTTAAAGTGGATTTGGGAGAGAGTAGGGCAAGACAGATTCTAGCAGGCATTAAAGCATATTATACGCCAACTGATTTGATAGGCAAGCAAGTGTGTGTTTTGGCAAATCTAAAACCAGCAAAACTCATGGGGGAAATTAGCGAAGGTATGATTTTGGCTGCTAAAGATGATGAGGGCTTGGCATTTATTATGCCTCAAAACCAAAGAAAAAATGGAAGTCAAATTAGTTAAAGGATTGTATGTGAAAAAAAACGGAATCCAACTTAGCGTCAATGAAATCGTAGAGATTACTTATGGGACACTTTTAAATCAGCCTAGTATTTCTTTTTTTAATCAAATTTGTGATGATGTGCAAAAAATCAAAAAAGGCGATTTGTTTGTCGCAAGAGATTCTAAAGATATTTCTAAAGCTGTGCAAGAAGGTGCTTTTGGGATTCTTTTTAGCGATGAAATTGCAATGAGTGATTCAGAAGTAGCGTGGATTTATGTCGAAAATCTCGATGAAGCTTTGGTGCGAATTTTGCGACATTATCTCATTATGAGAAATGAAATCCTTTTTTTATTAAATAGTGATGAATATGAGCTAAGCCATCAAATCTTAATCCCCAAAAAGAGCTTTATCCATTTTGATGGTTCTTTGGTACAGCTTATTTCTTATGTGTTAGAAGGCGAGAATACAGCTTATATTTTATATCACAATGCTATCCAATTAGATTTTAGCAATCTCCCTCAATTTCAGCAAGAAATTAAAGAGCTAGATAAACAAAAAATACCAGAAGAATCTTTTTTGTTTTCTATTAATTCTTTTTCTTTGTTTGGTATGAAAATATTTTATAAATCTGTGGATTATTCACTGCCTATCCCAAAGCTTTTTTTGCAGCTTTTAGCAAGAGTTTTGAAGTTTGCAGAAGAATATTCGTTGGAAGCGGATTTGGAGAAATTAGAGGGTCTTTCAAGTTTTAAACCGCTTTATTTAGATGAGAGAGGTTTTATATCAAAGCCGGGTGCAACCAATAAAGTTGTGCTTGCTTGTAAGGATATTAAACTTTATGAGCAGTTTTTGGCTTATTTTAAAATGTATGCTAAATGGGCAAGATTAATGCTTTTTGTCCCTAAAGAATACCAAGAGATTTTTACCCCTTATGCAGAAATTTTGGGTTATGAAACAAAAGAAGAGCTTTTTTCTCAAGTTTTGGTGCAAAAGTATAATTTTGCATTAGTGCTTGGTGTAGAAACGCAAGATTTTGAAGAAAGATTCCAAGGGCAAGTAGAAGAGCAAAATCTCTTTGACCTTGCAAATATTGATAATGAGGATACAAAAAAGGATTAATGATGAAAGTAGCAGTTCCGGTTTTTGATGAGAGTTTAAGGATTTTTGGCAATACAGGGCATACTCCATTTTTTGCAGTATTTGAGCAAAAGGGTAGCGGAATGTTTAAGCAATTTAATTTGCTAGAATTACGAGAAAATCCGCGTGGAAATGTAGAAGCAAGCGAGGGTTGCTCCCATAAAGATTCTGATATGACGCAAGAAGAGCAAATTGCACATAAGTTGGAACATAATGTGTTGGGTGAAATTATCAAGGATTGTCAGGCTGTGCTAGTTAAAAAAGCTTGTAAAAACACTGCAAAAGTTTTTTTGGAATGCGGTATTGAGATTTATAAAATCAACCAAGATTGTCAAAATGCAAAGGATTCTTTTAAATACCTCGCTAAGAAGTAATTGATTGTAGAGATTTTAGGAATGATTGCAAATGAGTAAATTTGCTAGAATCTCTTAATGCTTTTTGTTTTTGATTGTTCATTTATGTGGCTTACAAAATTAATGCTAAGTATAAATGAAGTAGAATGGTAGTTTGTTTGTAAAATTTTGGGGCAAAAAGTATCAAGCTACCCTCAATTTGTTTTGTGCCTAATTATCGCTTATAAGCTTATATCCTATTGCTATTAATTTAAGATTTCATAGACTTTTACTACTATTGTTTGTTGGATTATTTTCTATAAATGTAGGATTTTGTTTTGGGATTGTTAGTTTTCATTAAATTAATTGAATAGATGAAAGATATCTTTAGCCAAAAGGGCTAAAGAGGAATGAAATTTTTAAAAGTAAGTTGGTTTGTTTAACAATTTTTCAGCTTTTTATCGATTAACTTTGAAATTGAATAAAACCCAAGGTAAAAACCTTGAGTTTGATAGTATGATTAGAATCTATATTTGATTCCTACATTTCCGCTGATATAAGTTTCATTTTTAGAATCTACTTTTCCAGCTAAGATTTGTTTAGCACCAATACCAGCGTTTAATGATAATGCATCAGTGATTTCTAAATTACCACCAATTACGAGTTGTCCATAAGTTTTCTTTTTGTCTTCTCCTGCAATGCTAAAGCTTGTGCTAGAGCCTACAAATCTACCCACATAATCATCGCCATTATTGATGATATATTGCTCGATTTTTGGAGTTACAAACAAATATGATGAAGAGCTGAAGTATTTTCTAGCTTCCAATCCTAATTCCAAGCTTACAGAATTGTTTGTGTTAGATTCTACGCTTTGAGCCAAGATAGTTCCACGCTCTGTATAGCTAGGTGTATGAGAATAGTAGTAATTCACTCCACCAAATGGTTTTAAGAAGAATCCATTGTCCATATCAAAGACTTTACCTACATTTGCACTAACGCCAAAGAATTTTTTATCAAAATCTGAAGTGTTGATTCCAGCGATGTTTGAAACTCTTTGATCAGTTTGTCCAAGTTGTCCATAAGCTCTTAGGTTAAGTTCCCAAGTTGGAGCAATTTTGATTTGAGAATAAACACCGATTTGGAAGTTATCAGATTCTTGACTAAGTAAAGTATCTTGTAATTCTGCATTTGCATAAGTTGCATAAATACCCAATAAAACATTATCTGTTACATTTCCATCAACACCTATGCTAATCCCATACAATCCACCAGATTCGCCATCAATGATATTTGCACCACCAAAAGCATTTGCCCATACAGCTGCATTATAAGTTTCATAATAGCTATAAGCTCCATCTGTCCCTGTTGTGCCTGAAGCTGCAAATTTTTCTTTGGAGAGTGATTGATAAGGATTGTTTGCTCTTGCGATTCGAGAGCTAATTGCCATATCATTAGAAACATTAATTGCAGTCATCATTGATGATGAAGCGTCTGTGAAGTTTGTCGCACTTCTTGCAGAATCTCTAGTATCTTTGAAGAATCTTTGGTTGGTAATCACTTGCATTACTTGTTGAGTATGAAGGCTTGAACCTGCAATACTTGAAAGGATTTTGAGAGATTCGCCAGTGTTTCCTGAATTTTTTGTCGCAGAAACAATCGGAGTGAGCTTCTCGTTCATATCAAATAAAACTCCGCCAAATAGAGTATCGTCTTTACGAATTTTAACCGCTTCTAAGATATTATTAGCCAAAGAATAATCCCCTGCATTAATGCTAGGTGCTAAAGCTTCAAGCATAATATCTTTGATATTAGATTCTGTTGCAGTATTAACTTGATTTTTAGTGTCTGTAAGTGCATTATTTCTATCGGTTAAATCTGTTTTTGCATTAGCGATTGCTTCAAGTTCGTTTGTGATTTGATTGATTTGCTGTTGTAGTTGTGCTTTTGTTGCCTCATCAGCCATTGCAAGTTGTGATTCAAGGCTTGCTTTTTGTGATGTCAAATTGCCTTCTATTTGTGTTAATTGTGTTTGTGCTTGTGTAATATAGCCTTGTTCTGTTGTGATAAGGCTACTTGCAACATTTTTAAGGCTTGTTAAATCTTGTTTCGCAAATTCCTCGCTAAGTTGCCCATTGATATAAAGCGTTTTGCCATCTTCTGAAAGATTAAGAGTGTAAGTAACTCCATTTAGAGAATTGCCATTAGTAATTTCAATTTGGAGATTATATAAATTCGGTTTTAAAATATTTGTGTTGGTTAATAGTGAAGAAATATCTTTAAAATAAGTGATTGTGCCTACTTGATTACTTGTGAGGACATCTGCATTAAATTGATTTGCATGGATTAGATTCATCTGTCCAAGAGGTAAATCAGCACTAAAGAATCCAAATTGACTATTTGTAATGTTTGCATCTTTGCCCACATAGATTCCCCAATCAGTAAAGCTCCAATTAGACAGCATGGAGTTATAATAATCTGGTTGATTTGAGCTAGTGTTTGGTAATGTACCATTTTGAACAGCACTTTGTGCCCCAGCATTAAACTGAAAATGCTCATTTGCCATAGTTAAATTTTCAGAAATATTGATTTTTCCAAGTTGCAACATATGGAAACCAGAGCCATCGCCTTGAAAGTTTGCATTACCTATGATATTTAAATTATGCCCTATTACATTTAGCATGGCACCATTTTGAAAGGTAGTATCACCTGTAATGTTGGAATCCTTATAAATATTTACAAATGCATTAGAATCAAATGTAACTTGTTGTGCATTGATATTAAATGAAAATGCTTGTCCTGTTGGAGCTAAACCTCCAACTATTTCTCCTAGTTCATCTGGAAAATATCCTCCAATAGGTCCAGTAATTGTTACATTATTTGCATTAATATCAAGGTTATTAAGCTTTGTAGTATTATCATTTCTTATTTCTGTTGCATCAAAGCTAAGATTTAAATTTGAATTTGTGTTGTTAAACTGCCAATTGCCTGTACCATTTTGCTGAAAATTGCTATTGAAGCCCGCACTATCGCTAACTGCAATATCTGTGATAGTTGGTTGTTGTATGCTACCTGTGTTAGCACTTCCCGTGTTTGCAACAGCAATGCCAGCAAATGCTGCAGCGATACTAAGTCCAGCTAGGACTCGACTTGCTATAATTGAAATTTTCATTCATTCTCCTTAAAATAATAAAATGAAACATTATTATGCCCCCCCCCCCCC
>JFBN01308131.1_pt1 | contig 58965 bp, 45 predicted proteins | sample 768741 | NCBI WGS metagenome assembly JFBN01 (sample SAMN01983846, study PRJNA193217) | chicken gut metagenome | biome: terrestrial biome; isolation source: ceca of Broiler chicken | host: Gallus gallus | place: United Kingdom: England | collected 2010-09-07
GCCGATACGTCGGGGTAGTTCCCGCCGCCGTTTCCGCCGTTGCCTCCCTTTCCGTTACCGCCGATGATGACGGTACCGCCACCGCCCGAGAAGTCGGGACGGTCCTCGGGGTTTTTGCTGTTCAGCACGGGGAATACCTCTTCCCAGTGATAGGTCTTGGGCGGGGTGTCGAAGGCCGAGAGGATAAACATGAGCACCTCGGTACCCATACCGATCGACAGCAGCAGGCTGCCGCCGGGCAGGTGAAGAATCTTGAACAGGGCACCCCAGATTACGACGGCGGCGCCTATACTGTATGCAAAATTGAAAAAGCGTTGTCCCTTATCGCTGGATAGGAACTTTTCAATGCGGTTTTTATATCTTTTATACTTTCCCATGATCCTTGACAAATTGTTTTTATATAGGTGGGTTTTGAATTATCTGCGGGCTTTGGCGAATCCGATTTGCGAGCGCACGCAGCGGAACCCGATGTAGGAGCGATGTTCGTTCTGGTATTCCCACATGCGTATGTCGGAGCGGATAAAGTTGGAGACGTCTTTCCACGAACCTCCTCTCACCACCTTGCGTTTCATGCGGTAGGGGTCCTCCTTGGCCGCGTTGTACTTGTACTCGGGGTTGAGGTCGCTGGTGTTTTGCGAGATAGCTTCGGTATAGGCGGTCGAGGTCCACTCCGACACGTTACCGGCCATGTCGTACAACCCGAACTCGTTGGGCGAATAGGAGCCCACGGGCGAGGTGATGAGATTGCCGTCCTTCACGTAGTTACCGTCGTCGGGCTTGAAATTGGCATAGAAGCACCCCTTCTCGGCCATCGGCAGGTTGCCGGTCCAGGGATATTTGTTTTCGTCCTTGCCGGCGCGTGCGGCATATTCCCACTCGGCTTCGGTGGGGAGGCGGTAGGGCTCTATGACCACGGCGTTGCGTCCCACCGACCCTTTGAGCAGGGCGGTGCGCCAGGCGCAGAAGGCGTTGGCCTGTTCCCACGACACACCCACGACGGGATAGTCGTTATACCCGGCGTGCGAGAAGTAGAGCCGCACATAGGGTTCGTTGTAGGCATTTTCAAAGTCGTTGACCCACACCGTGGTGTCGGGGTAGATGTTGACAATGTAGGTATTGAGGAAGTCGAACTCGCTGCCCAGCGGACGGGTGATGGTCTCGCGAATGATGCGGCCGTCGTCGTCGACATAGGCGGTGTCCTTCGAAATCATCACCACCTCGTCGTAGTTGGGGGTGTGGTCGGTGTTGAGGTCGCGCAAGGCGGGGTCGAGGCGGTTCTTCCGTTTCGAGGCCTCGGTGTAGTCGAATACCTCGTAGCGATAGTTCATCTGCGAGGCGTCGAGTTGCTTCTCGCCGGTGATGGGGTTGATGCGATACACGCTCTCGATGGCACGGGCTTCGTCCTCGGTCGGGTTGCGCCAGGGGATAGCCTTGTCCCAGTTGAGACGGGGCTTCACCGGATTCCCGTCGCGGTCCTCTTCAATCTTGAACACCTCGTTACCGCCGTAGGCGGGGTCGGCCAGGCGCTCGCGAATGATGGAGTCGCGCACCCAGAATACAAACTGTTTGTATTTCGAGTTGGTGATTTCGGTCTCGTCCATCCAGAAGGCGTCGACCGAGATGGGCCGGGCTTCCTGCTGGGTTCCCCACACCGTGTCTTTTTCGGCGGGACCCATCTTGAACGAGCCGCGTGAGACGAGTACCATGCCGTAGGGGGTGGGCTCATTCCATGCCGTACCGCCCACGCCCGTCACTTCGCCGCTATGGCGATTCGAGGGGGAGCATGCTGCAAAGAGAATGGCGAGTGTGATATACACGATTATCTTTTTCATAGGCTACATTATGCGTATGCTTTTATGTTTGTTCTTGTTCTTGTCCGACAGGTCGAGTTTCAAACGGTATCCCAGAAAGACCTCGTGGCTGCCGCTGCTGGCCTTGACGATGGCCGACACCGGGTAGTCGTAGGCATATCCCGCGATGAAGTTCTTATATTCGGCGCCTATCATGAAAATGCAGGCATCTTTCCAGCGGTAGGAGAGTCCGCCCCAAAACAACTTGTTGTATTTTACACGACACGACAACTCGTACTGCGTGATGTTGAGGTTGCTCTTCACCATCATGGAGGGCTGCACTTCATATAACGTGTTTTTAATGGGAATATTGCTTCCGGCGATAAAATAATAGGATCGGCCGATATAGGTTTCGTATTTGTCCTCAAACGTGAGGGTGGGTTCGGTGAGGTGCGAGGCCGAGAGTCCCACGTAGAACCAGGGGTGGGAATACCACACCCCGAACGACATGTCGAAGGCCATGCCCTGCAACTCGCTCGTGGGGATACCGTCGTCGGTGGCCTGGTGGTAGTCGCTCGTGGGGATACTCACCTTGGTACCGTCGAACCGCTCGTCGAGCATGCCCAGCTGGACTCCCAGGCTGAGGACTCCCGTCCACAGTTTCAGCTTGAAGGCATATTGCGCCCCCACAATCAGGTGGGAGTAGAGACCCTCGTTCTCGGAGGTGACCACCAGTCCCACGCCGTGGTTCTGTTTCAGAAACTTGAAGGGCATGTCGCCCGTGACGAAATAGGTTTGGGGAGCTCCCGGCATGCCTATCCACTGTTGCCGGGTCGAGGTGAGAATGTTCAGCTTGTCGGTGCTGCCCGCCGCAGCCGGATTGTAATAGCCGGGGAGTGCCCAGTATTGACTGAACTGCGTGTCAATCTGGGCCTTTGCAGTAGCAAAGACCAGGCAACACAGGGCGACGGCGACGATTCGTACAATCTGCATACTCTCTTTACCGGGCTGTTTTTGGGGAGCTTATGCCAAAATCCCGGTATTTATAATAACTGAAAACAGCCTTTAAAATTGTTTTACACGCTCATTTTCGGGAGCGAAATTACAAAAAGTAGAGGTGTGTAGCGCTTTGATTGGGCGAAAATGTGTGTATCTCGGTACACTCGTGGGGAAAAATCGGGGTGAGGCATGTTTGTGTCATGGGTGCACCGTGTTCTGCCGACGCTCGGGAGTGCGTGAAAAAAGGGAGGTGTGTCGGGTTTCTGCCGAAATAAGTCGTATATTTGCGGGGAAGAGACTCGACCGGGGTTTATGAAAGAAGATTTGAAAGGCAAGACAACCAGGGCGCTCGTGTGGAGCAGTGCCGACAAGGTGGGGCAACAGGTGTTCTACCTGGTGGCCGGCATCATTCTGGCGCGGCAACTTTCGCCTACCGACTATGGCAAGGTGGGGGTGCTTACCATCTTCATCGCCCTGTCGGGTATCCTGATCGACAGCGGTTTCTCCTCGGCCCTTATCCGCAAGAAGGGGGCGACACAGGCCGATTACAGCACGGTGTTTTACCTGAACATCGCCATCAGCTGCCTGCTCTATGCCCTGCTCTATGCGGCAGCTCCTTTTATCGCCGCCTTTTTCAACGTGCCCGACCTGACGCTCATCTGCCGGGTGCTCTTTCTGGTGATACCGATGAATGCCCTCTCGCTCATTCAGCAAACGCTGCTGTTCAAGCACTTCAAGCTCTCGGTGAATGCACGGGTCAACCTGTGGGCACTGGGGCTGGCCTCGGTAGCTGCCGTAGTGATGGCCTATTGCGGCATGGGGGTGTGGTCGCTGGTGACCCAGACGCTGGGGTTGGCCGTGCTGCGGGCCCTCTTTTTCTGGACATTCAACGACTGGCGGCCGCAATGGGTATTTCGCATGGCGTCGCTACGCGAGTTCTTCGGATACAGTTCCAACCTGGTGGTCTCGGGGATTATCAACAACGTTTTCAACAAGATTTATCCCATCATCATCGGTAAATTCTACGGCATGACCCAGACGGGGTATTATACGCAGGCCGACAAGTATCAGGATATTGCGTCGGCCCTCATCGGCAACATCTTCCGCTCGGTGGCCTTCCCGGTATTTTCGACCGTGCAGGACGACTTGCAGCGGCTCAAACGCATCTGCCGGAAGAACGTGCGAGCCATCGCCTTTTTCATCTTTCCAATCATGCTGTTGATGGTGGTTGTCTCCTATCCGCTGATTTTGCTGGTGCTCAAAGCACAGTGGTTGCCCTCGGTGCCCTACTTTCGGCTGTTGTGCCTGTCGGGCATCTGCTCGCCCTTTATCATTCTTTTCTACGACCTCTTCAACAGCCTGGGCTATTCGCGGCTGAACCTGCAACTCGAAATCGGCAAGAAGGCCTATCTGTTCATCGGCATCGCGCTGTTCTACTCGACAGGCATTATGTATCTGATTGGGTGGTGGGTCTCCTATTCGGTGCTGTCGCTCGTGGCCTCGATATTCTTTGCCCGGCGTTTCATCGGGTATGGTTATGGCGAATACCTTAAAGACATACTTCCCTATCTGTTGCTGGCTCTGGCCGCAGCGGTGATTTCGGCCATCGTCTATCTGCTGTTGCCGGGCGACGTGTGGCGGCTGTGTGTGGTGCCGGTGGTGTATGCCGCCGTCTACCTGGGCAGCGCTTGTGTGCTGAAACTGGAAATGTGGCAGGAGATGGCTTCGATGCTCAAAGCCCGTATGCAGAAAGGAGGGGAGGAATGAAAGCCACGATAGACAGTCCGGTTTCTCGTGTACTCACAATCATCGTCTCGTACAATTTCGAGCGGTGGATTGAACGTTGTCTGGGTAGTCTTGAACGGTCGCACTATCCTACTGATGTGGTGGTGATTGACAATGCTTCGACCGATCGTACAGTCGAAATTCTGACTGAAAAATATCAATGGATTCGATTGGTGAAAAGTCAGAAAAATTTGGGCTTCGGGAGGGCCAATAACCTGGGAATGAAGATAGCTCTTGACGAGAATTACGATTATGTGTTTCTCCTGAACCAAGATGCGTGGGTCAATCCAGATGCGATAGAAATTTGGGTGGAACTGTCGCGACGTCACCCCGATTATGGTGTGATTTCGCCCATACATCTTAACGGTATGGGTGAACGACTCGACCGTTCATTTGCTCAATACATAGGGGGTAAAAAGCCCAATCCATCGGAAGAACAGGATCTTGTCGAACTGCCGTTTATCAATGCCGCATTTTGGTTTATCCCGGTTTCTGTCCTACGGCGAGTGGGCGGCTTCTCGGCCTTGTATTTCCACTATGGTGAAGATGTCGATTATCTCCATCGTGTTCACTATTATGGCTATCGGGTAGGGTATGCCCCTCGGACAACGGGGTATCACGACCGGGAGGAGAAACCCATATCACGAACCATGCAGATGCGTTTGGATCGCATCTATTATCTTACGGTAGTTACCAATGTGAACCGTGGCTGTTGGGCTCGTTTGTGGAATGGCATACTGGCTCCGTGGAAACCGGCGTTGCAGGCATTGTCGCAAGGTCGTTGGAGCGAGGCTCGTTTTTATGCGGCGACTAGTGCCCGGTTGCTATGGAAATACCCCTATATAGAGGCTGTTCGGAAACGTGGCCAACAGGGGCTTCCCGTATTTTTGGAATCTGTTTACTCGAAAATAAGACCCGTATGGAATTAGCCCCCATTATCCTGTTTGTCTATAACCGGCCCGACCATACCCGCACCTGCTTGGAATATTTGGAGCGGAACGAGTTGGCGGCCGAGAGCGAGCTCTATATCTTTGCCGACGGGCCCCGGCCGGGTAGCGAAGAGGCGGTGGCTGTCGTGTGGCAGGTGATTGCCCGCCCGTGGAAATTCGGGCGGGTGACGGTGGTGGAGCGTCGCGAGAATAGGGGGCTGGCCGCCAATGTCATCGATGGAGTCACCTCCCTGTTGGAGCGTTACGACCGGGTCATTGTGCTGGAAGACGACCTGGTGGTGGCACCCTATTTCCTGCGTTTCATGAACGACGCGCTCGAACTCTATCGCGATGAGCCGCGGGTGGGGCACATACAGGCTTGCGACTTTACCGGCGACCGTTCGTTACCCGATATTTTCCTCATCAAGTTTACCGGCAGTTGGGGGTGGGGCACCTGGCGACGGGCCTGGCGTTATTTCAACCCCGACGGAGCGGCGCTGTTACGAGTCTTTGAGCAGGACAAACGGCTGAGCCGCACCTTCGATTTCAACGGGAAATATCGCTTTACCCGCATGTTGCGCCGGCAGGTCGAGGGGAAGAACAATTCGTGGGCCATTCGCTGGAATGCCTCGCTCTTCCTCAACGATATCCTGTCGTTGAATGTGGGTCGCTCGTTGGTGCGCAACATTGGTTTTGACGGCAGCGGAACCAACTGCGGCGGCGGGCATCTGTATGACTCGGAACTGTACATGGCTCCCTTGAAGGTCTACAAAATCAGCCCGGTGGTCGAAAATGTTCAGGCCCGTAAAGCCTGGGAACGCTATTACGCCCGCACCCAGTCGTTCTGGGCAAAGGCCTGGCGGCGGGTCAAACGGACGTTGAAGGGCGACTTCGGGGCATAAAACAACAGAAAGGGGAATGCAATGAAAGTATTGATCGTAAATACCACCGACCGGGGAGGGGGCGCCGCGATAGCCGCCCGCCGACTGGGCGATGCCCTGTCGCGGGCAGGGGTCGAGGTGACAACGCTGGTGCTCGACAAGTATGGTGACGACAGCCGCACCTTTGCCGTGGCTCCGCACTGGAAAGGACGCCTCGCGTTCCTGTTCGAGCGGTTGATGATATGGATCGAAAACGGTTTCAGCCGGAAGAATCTCTTCAAGGTTTCCACGGCCGCTACCGGGTTCGATATTACCGCCACGGCCGCTTTCCGCGAAGCCGACATCGTTCACCTGCATTGGGTGAACCAGGGGCTCCTCTCGTTGAGGAGTATCGACCGCATATTCCGCTCGGGCAAGCCCGTGGTGTGGTCCATGCACGACATGTGGGAGTGCACCTCGATTTGCCACCATGCCTACGGGTGCGACCGCTTCAAGAGTGCCTGCCACGATTGCGGTTTCCTGCGCTATCCTTCGCGCCACGACTTGTCGGCCCGGGTTTTCCGCCGGAAGATGGAGGTTTTCCGTCCGGCCTCGGTTACTTGGGTGGCGGTGAGCCGCTGGCTGGCCCGGCAAGCGCGCGAGAGTGCTCTGCTCGCCGGTAAACGGGTCGAGGTAATTCCCAACACCCTATCTCTCTCGCAATTCGAACTGCTCGACCGGGTCGAGAGCCGCAAACAGCTGTTGCTTCCCCTCGACAAACGCATCGTCCTCTTCGGCGCCGTGCGGGTCGACGATCCCATCAAGGGCTTCCCCTTGTTCATGGAGGCTCTGCGGCTGTTGCTCGACCGGGAGGAGTACCGGGGGCGCATACACTTGGTCTTTTTCGGGCGGGTAAAGAATCCGCAGGAGGTCTATCCCCGCATACCCACCAGCTATACCGATGTCGGGTGGGTCGACAATCCCCGGCAGATGTCCCGGCTCTATTCGGCGGCCGATGTGGTGGTGTCGGCCTCATATTATGAAACCTTCGGGCAGACGTTGGCCGAGGCGCAGGCGTGCGGCTGTCTGCCGGTCTCTTTCGGTAACAGCGGTCAGGCCGATATTATCCGTCACGGCGAGACCGGCTATCTGGTACCCGAGCATACGGCCGGGAGTTTGGCCGAGGGTATTGCCCGGGCATTGGAGTCGGGCGGGAGCATCTCGCGGGAGCGGTTACGGGCCGAAGCTCTGTCGCGCTACTCCGAGGAGGCGATTGCCCGGCAATATCAACAGGTATACAGCGAATTGTTAAGCAAATAAGAAGCCATGGAAAGTCCGCTTTTCTCGATTGTTACGATTACGTTCAACGCGGAGGCCACGTTGCCGGCCACGTTGCAGAGTGTCGAATGCCAGACCTTTACCGACTATGAGTATCTGGTGGTCGACGGGGCCTCGACCGACGGCACGGTAGCCCTTGCCCGGGCCTCGCGGGCGGTCACCTCGATCACCAGCGAACCCGACCGGGGCCTCTACGACGCCATGAACAAGGGGTTGCACCGAGCCACGGGGCGATACCTCATCTTCCTCAATGCCGGCGATGCCCTGCACAGCCCCGATACGTTGCAGAAAATTGCCCGTTCCATCGAAAAAACCGACGCCGATATCGTCTATGGCGAGACGGCTCTCGTCGATGCCCGACGACACTTCATCGCCATGCGCCGGTTGCAGGCTCCCGAGGTATTGACCGTCAGGAGCTTCCGCATGGGTATGCTGGTGTGTCACCAGGCCTTTATCGTGCGGCGGGCGATTGCTCCCGACTACAATCTGCGCTACCGCTACTCGGCCGACTATGACTGGTGTATCCGCTGCATGCAGGTGGCCCGCACGATGACCAACACGCACGAGACCCTCATCGACTACCTCAACGAGGGGGTGACCACCGCCAACCGCAAGGCTTCGTTGCGGGAGCGATACGACATCATGTGCCGCTATTACGGTACGGTTCCCACCTTTTTGCGCCATTTGTGGTTCGCCGTCCGCTTCGCCTTTGCCCGTCTGACCGGGCGTGAATAGAATTGCTGTGTGTGTGAAATAGGTCGTACCTGGATCGTTACAAATTCATCACCTGCTGTTCGAATTGCTCTTTGTCGCCGGCTGCCTTGTTGCGTATTTTGCTGCGGTAGTTGTAAACCGTAGCTAGCGAATAGCTCAGAAAATGGGCTATGCGGTTGGCATCGGTTACACCCAGGCGAATGAGGGCAAAGATGCGCAACTCGGTGTTGAGCAGTTCGCCGGGTTTGGGGTAGATGCGCCCCTCTTTGACCAATAGTTTGTTGAAGTCTTCGATAAAATTGGGAAAGAGGTCAAGAAACGATTTGTCAAATTCCCGGTAGAAGGCATCACGTTCGCTCCGCAGGAACTGGTCGGAGCGTATGGTCTTGAATAGTTCATCGACCTTGGAAGTCATGGCCATTTTTTCCAGCGAACGGCGGTATTGTTCCAGTTTCTCGAGATAGCCCACGCAGCGGTCCAGGTAGCGGGCAATATATACCTCTTTGATTTTTCCGATTTGAGCAAGTGTCTCATTCGAGTTTTTCAGTTCGCAGTTGGCCTCGTACAGGCTCTTTCGCATGGCTGCCAGCTTCTTCATCCAGTGGTACAGGTAGAAAACGGCGATGATAAGCAGTAACGATAGAATGCTTATACCCAGTAACATACCGCGTACGACTGATAGCTCGTGCTCGTCTTTCTCGCGATAGGCCCGGTCGATAATGGGGTAGAACTCGGTTACTTCGAGAAACCGCAGGCGGGCATTGCAACTCACGGCGTCTTCCATCGAACAGTTCAGGTAGCGGTAGGCCCGGTCGATGTCGCCCTGTTCATACATGAGCCAAGCCAGTTTTTGCAAGGAGGCATATTCACGCACAACCCGTTCCAAATCGCAAATAGCGGTATGGGCCAGATAGTAGATTTGTTTCTCTACATCACCTTTGGCCCGATAGGCATCGTACATCGTGTAGTTGAGGTAGGAGAGGTATTGCATGTCCCGAACGGAGGACAGTTGTTTGTCGAGCATCGGGATAGCCTTGTCGGGATTTCCGTTCAATATCAATCGTTCGGCCGTCAGAATGGTGCGGTCGGTCTCGTTCAGTGGAAACTGGGCTATGGAGTCCCGGTACAGATCGGTCTGTTTCAGATACTTCTGTTTGACTTGTGGATAGACAATGTTATCGGACAGCCAGCCATAGCACGAGCGGCAGGCGTAGTAATATTTGAGCCGTGTATTTTCATTCAGACGACCGGGGATTATGGATTCCAGTTTGAGCAAAGCATCGTTGTACATACCCATGACGCTCATGACCTCGGCTCGGCATATGGCGTGTTCAGCTTCGCCGTCGGGGTATATGGGGTTTGGCTTTATCTCCTCTTTCAGATTGAGGTAACGCATGGCCGAATCGGCTTGATAATGAAGATATTCATAGAAAATCGAATTGCACAGCCTATACTTTTCCGAAGGCGATGAGGCTTGCCGCAGCTTCTGCTTCAATTCCTCAATCTTGGCCTCTTTGTGAGAACGGTAGTTCTCTTTCTGCGCAATCACGGTATCCAATCGTTTCAATACCTGTTGAGTTTCTGTCGCCTTGGCCCGGATTGATGGGCAAAGAATCAGCGCACATAGAGCAAATACGACTTTACGCATAAACGGTTATTAATCTTAAATACAAATATATGATAAATTTTCCAATAAAAGATAAATAGCGGACGGGATAATTGGCTCCTTCATCTCGGTTTTTGTGAAAGAGGTGAGCAACTGGTCGACTGGCAAAAGCCGAGTGGGGGTATTTTCTCTTTTTGAAGGCAGATTACAGACCGGTATGGGCGAAAAGAGGGTCGAACTTATTTATATTTTTTGAGTTGCCAGAAAATGTATATTCTTGTTTTTAAGCATATTGTATGTGATTGCTATTTATAAAAATATTCTAATTCCAAGGCTATGTCCGCAATTTTTTTATTTTTGTATAAACCAATTAATCTAATATCATGAAAAGATTGCACACATTATTTGTAATCATGTTTAGCATCTTGATGTGGCCCGCTAATGTGTTTGCTTCCGCTCCTGCCGTGAAGAAAGTAGCCCCCACTTTTTGGTGGGCGTGCATGAAGAATCCAGAGTTACAGATTCTATTATATGGCGACCGTATTGCCGACTGCGATGTGACCGTGTCGAGTCGGGACGTTGAGTTGAAAGAGGTCGTAAAACAAGCCAATCCCAACTATCTGTTGTTGTATGTCGACCTCTCCGAGGCAGCCCCGCAGGTATTTGATATTGTGTTGAAGAGGGGGAAAAAGAGTCTTGCGTTGCCTTATGAGTTGAAAGCTCGTGGCCAGAAAGGTGACGAGATACAGGGCTTCACCGCCTCTGATGTGCTTTACCTGATTATGCCCGACCGTTTTGCCAACGGCAATCCCGATAACGATGTGGTGCCCGGCATGTTGGAGAATAGGGTCGACCGCAACGGGCAGTATGCCCGTCACGGTGGCGATTTGAAAGGTGTGGCCGATCATCTGGACTATCTTGCCGATTTGGGTGTGACTACCATCTGGCTCAATCCTATCCAGGAAAACGACATGCCTGACGGTTCGTATCACGGCTATGCCATCACCGACTACTATCAGGTCGATCGCCGGTTGGGCAGCAACGAGGAGTTTAAGGCATTGACCGAACAGGCTCATCAGAAGGGACTGAAAGTGGTAATGGATATGATCTTCAACCACTGTGGCAGCGAAAATTACCTGTTCAAGGATAGACCCTCGGACGATTGGTTTAATTTCAAGTCGCACTACACGCAGACATCGTTCAAGACCGCCAGTGTGCAGGATATACACGCCAGTGAGTATGAGCGTCGGTTGGCGACCGACGGCTGGTTCACCCAAGTGATGCCCGACCTGAACCATCGCAATCGTCATGTGTCCCGCTATCTGATTCAAAGCAGCATTTGGTGGATCGAGTATGCCCACATCAATGGTATCCGCCAAGATACCCACCCTTATGCCGATTTCGATTTCATGTCACAGTGGTGCCGTGAGGTTCTCGACGAGTATCCCCATTTCAATATTGTAGGCGAGACGTGGCTCAACAGCAACGTGCTGGTTTCTTTCTGGCAGAAAGACAGTCGACTGGCGGCGCCCCGTAACTCCAATCTCCCTACGGTCATGGATTTTCCGCTTACCGATTTGATGAACAAAGCCTTTGACGAGGAGACTACCGACTGGGGCGACGGGCTTTATCGGCTGTATGACTATCTTACGCAAGACCTGGTTTATCCCAACCCCATGAACTTGCTTATCTTCCTCGATAACCACGATACCTCGCGGTTCTATAAGAAGGAGGAGGATACCGCCAGTCTCACCCGTTACAAACAGGCTCTGCTCTTCCTGCTCACCACACGAGGTATACCGCAACTGTACTACGGTACCGAGATTGTAATGGCGGCCGACAAGAGCGAGGGCGACGGCATGCTGCGTCGCGATTTCCCGGGCGGTTGGGCTGGTGACAAGAACGATTGTTTCACCCCGCAGGGACGTTCCGATATTCAAAACGAAGCCTTCGACTATACCCGCAAACTGTTGAACTGGCGTAAAGATAACGATGTAATCGGGAAAGGTACATTGACCCACTTCTCGATTATGAATAATGTATATGTATATGAGCGGAAGCATGGTGGGCGGTCGGCGGTCGTGATCATGAACGGGTCGGATCAGCCGCAAGAGATAAACTTGACTCCTTATCGAGAGGTGTTGCCCGCTGACACGGCAACCGATTTCCTGAGCGGTCGCACGGTCGATCTCTCGGAAAATCTCTCGCTCGATTCTCGTGAATCGCTGTTGCTCTGCTTCTAAATTGTTTATAATTTTTGCAGTACAGACAGGCTCAATCTATTGGTTGTAAATTGTTTACAGAATAAGAACAGTTATAAATTTATTCTATCCAAATAGAGCAAATTCTTTATCTGTTAAATTTGAAAACACACTTGAAACTACAAACTGTTAACCCAAAAAACGAACCATGAATAGCATGAAACATCTCATTTTGGCTGGAGCGATGGTATGTATCCCTCTGCTTTCAAATGCTCAGCAGTTGGTTTCGCCGGACGGCAATCTGGTGATGAACTTTGGCCTCACTTCAAACGGGGCACCCTCTTACGATTTATATTATAAAGGAAAACCGGTCATTAAGACCAGTACATTGGGGCTGGAATTGAAAAAAGAAGACCCGAATGCGCAGACCGATTTTCAACTCTCGGGCCCGAAAAAAATCGATGGTTTGGAGGCTAAGGCCAATCTGATGACCGGATTTACCGTGACCGATACACAGACGTCGAGTTTCGATGAGACCTGGACCCCGGTTTGGGGCGAAGAGAGCCAGATACGCAACCACTACAACGAGTTGGCCGTGACCCTTGACCAGCCTCAGAACAAACGTCACATAGTCATTCGGTTCCGGCTCTTCAACGATGGGTTGGGATTTCGCTACGAATTTCCGCAACAAAAAGAGCTCAACTATTTTGTCATCAAGGAGGAGCACTCGCAGTTTGCCATGGCGGGAGACCATACGGCTTTCTGGATTCCGGGCGACTACGATACTCAGGAGTACGACTACACCACCTCACGCCTTTCCGAGATTCGGGGTCTGATGAAGCAAGCCATAACACCCAACTCGTCGCAAACTCCCTTCTCGCTGACCGGGGTACAGACGGCACTGATGATGAAGACCGATGACGGCCTTTACATCAACCTGCATGAAGCCGCTCTGGTCGATTACGCTTGCATGCACTTGAATCTTGACGACAAGAATATGGTGTTCGAGTCGTGGCTTACTCCCGATGCCAAAGGCGATAAAGGCTATATGCAGACTCCCTGCCAGTCGCCCTGGCGTACGATTATCGTGAGCGACGATGCCCGCGATATTCTTGCTTCGCGCATCACTCTCAACCTGAACGAGCCTTGTAAATTCACCGATACCTCTTGGATTAAACCGACGAAATATATTGGTATCTGGTGGGATATGATTACCGGCAAAGGCACGTGGGCCTACACCAACGACGTGTATAGCGTGCATTTGGGTGAGACCGATTATACCCAGACCAAGCCCAACGGCACTCACTCGGCCAATACCGAGAATGTGAAGCGCTATATCGACTTTGCGGCTGCCAACGGTTTTGATGCCGTGCTGGTCGAAGGGTGGAACATCGGCTGGGAAGACTGGTTCGGAAACAGTAAGGATTATGTTTTCGATTTCGTAACCCCCTATCCCGATTTCGACGTGCAGGAGATTCACCGCTATGCTGCCGATAAAGGCGTGAAGATGATTATGCACCATGAAACCTCTTCGTCGGTACGCAACTACGAGCGCCACATGGACAATGCCTATCGCTTCATGGTCGACAATGGCTACAATGCCGTCAAGAGCGGATATGTGGGCGACATCATTCCACGCGGTGAACACCACTATGGGCAATGGATGGTCAACCACTATCTCTATGCCGTAGACAAGGCCGCCGATTATAAAATCATGGTCAATGCCCACGAGGCCGTGCGCCCTACCGGGTTGTGTCGCACCTATCCCAACCTCATTGCCAACGAGTCGGCTCGGGGCACCGAGTACGAGGCATTCGGCGGTAACCACGTGAACCACACCACCATTCTACCCTTTACCCGTCTCATCGGTGGTCCGATGGATTACACGCCGGGCATTTTCGAGACCGATTGCAGCAAGATGACCCCCTCCAACACTTCGCGTGCGCGCACTACGCTGGCTCGTCAGTTGGCTCTGTATGTGACCATGTACAGCCCCTTGCAGATGGCGGCCGATATACCCGAGAACTACGGGCGATTCCCCGATGCCTTCCAGTTCATCAAGGACGTGGCTATCGACTGGGACGAGAGCAGATACCTGGAAGCCGAACCGGGTGAATACATTACCATAGCCCGTCGGGCCAAGGGTACCGACGACTGGTATGTAGGCTGTACGGCCGGCTACGACGGACATAAGTCGGAGCTCGTGCTCGATTTCCTCACACCGGGCAAGAAATATGAGGCCACCATTTATGCCGATGCCAAAGATGCCCACTGGGAGACTAATCCGCAGGCCTACACCATCACCCGTAAGAAGGTAACCCACAAGAGTAAACTCAAACTTACGGCAGCCGTGGGTGGAGGATATGCCATCTCAATCAAGGAGATCAAGTAAAATTCCTGCATGAAGGAGGCCGTAGTTCCTCGAAAGGGCAGGCTTCTTTCTTCTTCGAGATAACCCCGGAGAGGGGTCCTGCTACTTAAATCATTGGATAATAGCTGTCAATGCTATGCGCTTGGAGAGGCTTATATCTGATGATCGGAATAATATAATAACCTTTTTACTTTAAACTAATAACATGAAAAGAAAGATTCTGAAAATTGCGGGCAAAATCCTATTATGGTGTATAGTAGGTTTCTTGCTTCCTGCACATGCTTTCGCACAAAGCATGACAGTGAAAGGTGTTGTATTGGACAACACAGGTATGGCTATTATCGGAGCCAACGTTCTGGTGAAGGGGTCCGGTAATGGAACAAGTACCAATGTTGATGGAAACTTTACGTTGAAGGCCAATAAGGGCGACATTATCACCGTTTCGTACATTGGCTATCAGCCTCAGGAACAACCGGCCAGCGAACTGATGAAATTTGTTTTGCAAGACAACGAGGAGCTGCTTGACGAGGTTGTTGTGATTGGTTACGGTACGGTGAAAAAGACCGACCTTACCGGTTCGGTTACCGCCATCAAGGCCGAGGATATCAACCGCGGTATCGTTACTTCGCCCGACCAGATGTTGCAGGGCAAAGTGCCGGGCCTGTTGATTACTCCCGCAACGGGCGATCCCACGGGAAGTGCAACGATTCGTATTCGTGGAGCCGCATCGTTGAGAGCCGAGAACGACCCCTTGATCGTGATTGACGGGGTGCCTGTCACACTCGAAGGTGGAGCCGGCATGGCCAACCCGCTGGCTTCGGTCAACCCCAACGATATCGACACCTATACGGTGTTGAAAGATGCTTCGGCCACCGCCATCTACGGTTCGCGGGCTTCAAACGGTGTGATTATCATCACTACCAAGAAGGGTACCGGCGACAACGTGCAGGTGAGCTACAATTCCAGTTACAGTTTGAAACAGAACAGTTCGACACTCGACGTGATGACAGGCGACCAATATCGCGACTACATGCGCAGCACCTATGCCGGCACCAGCCGTTTGGAAACCGTGGAGTCGCTCATGGGTACGGCCAACACCAACTGGCAAGACCTCATCTACCGCACGGCCTTCACGACCGACCAGAACCTGAGCGTCTACGGTAATGTGAAAGGCAAGTTCCCCTACCGGGTGAGCATGGGCTATACCTACGACGAGGCTACGTTGAAGGTGGGCGACAATCAGCGAGCCAACCTCTCGATAAGCATGACTCCCAAATTTTTCGACGACCACCTGAGCGTGAACATCAACGCCAAGGGTATCTATAACAAGGCCAACTATCCCAACTCGGGGGCCGTGGGCAGCGCCATCTCCTTTACCCCGACACAGGAACCTTACTTCCGCAATGCCGACGGCAGCATCAACAAAGAGCTCTTCAACGGCTATTGGAACTGGAACGTAGGCGGTCAGGTAAGTACCAACTACGGTATCAACCCCCTGTCGCAGCTCTACGACTATACCAACCGCAACGATTCGTGGCGTTCGTTGGGTAACGTGCAGCTGGACTACAAGATTCACGGCCTCGAAGACCTGCGCCTGAACCTGAACCTGGGTTACGACGTGGCCCGTACCGACGGGTACAAATATGCCGCTCTCGGTTCGGTAACCTCGGCTCGCAACAACATGTCGGGGCGCGACCTTTACGAAGAGTATGCCAACACCAACTCCAACACGCTGCTCGAGCTGTATGCCAACTACAACAAGCAGTTCGGTATCCACCACCTCGACGTGATGGCCGGTTACTCCTGGCAACACAACTATGTGAAGTACGACAACATCTCGTACTATAACGCCAATCGCGATGAGATTTATCTCGATAGCCCTTCGGACCGTCGGGAATATTACCTGCTCTCGTTCTTCGGTCGTGTGAACTATTCGATCGACTCGAAATACCTGTTCACCTTCTCGCTGCGCGACGACGCCTCTTCGCGTTTCTCCAAAGAGAACCGCTGGGGTCTCTTCCCCTCGGCAGCCTTTGCCTGGAATATTGTGGAAGAAGACTTTATCAAGGACCATCAGACACCGCTTTCCAACTTGAAGGTCCGGTTGGGTTGGGGACGCACCGGTCAGCAGGACATCGGCATCGATAACTGCTATGCCTATCAGCCGCGGTATGTCATCTCGACCAGCCCCAACATGATGATTCCCGGATTCCCTGGTTTGGGCGACGGCGTTGACGGCTATGCCTACACCATCTCGCCCATGGCTTACAACAAGAATATCAAGTGGGAGACCACCGAAACCTACAACGTGGGTGTCGACTTCGGCTTCCTGAACGGCCGCATCAGTGGTAGCGTAGATGCTTATTGGCGTCACACCTACGACCTGCTCAACGACATTCCTACTCCGCTCGGTTCCAACTTCTCCAACACGGTGATTACCAACGTGGGCGACATGGAGAACAAGGGTGTGGAGGTGAGCTTGAACTTTGTTCCCATCGAGACCAAGGACCTGCATTGGGACATCAACCTGAACGGTACCTGGCAAGATACCAAAATCACCAAGCTGAGCAATGTGCCCACCGAGGACTATCTGGGCGTGCGCGTTGGTTCCAACCTGAGTGGTACCAGCGGATACTCGTCGCTCTATCGGGTAGGCTATGCACCTTACACCTATCACCTGTTCCAACAGGTATACGACTCCAACGGCAACCCCATAGAGAATGCGCTGGTCGACCGCAACGGCGATGGCCAAATCACGCAGGACGACCGCTATGTAACCGGCAAGAGCATCATGCCCTATTTCTATTTCGGTATCAGCACGCAAATCGTTTACAAGAACTGGGATTTCGGTTTCAATGCACACGGCTCACTGGGCGGCTATGCCCTCAACAAAGTGGCCAAGGATAATTCCAGCGGTTACAAGGACGACTACACCAAAGGCTACATCGATAACCTCATGCCTATTTGCCAGAAGACCGGTTGGACCGAAAGTCTCAGCGAGTTCCAGCACTTCTCCGACATGTTCCTCGAAGATGCCTCGTTCTTCCGCATGGACGACATCAACGTAGGTTACACCTTCGACAAGATTAAGAACTGGAAAGGAAAAATCCGCATCGGGGCATCGGTACAGAATGTATTTGTCATCACCAAGTACAGCGGTCTCGATCCCGAACTCACGGTCAACGGCGATGGTGACCTCGACGGTGTGGACCAGAACCTCATTCCCCGTCCTCGCCTCTATACCTTGCGACTCAACATTAACTTCTAACCCTAAGACACAGCATTATGAAAAAACTGATATATACATTGGCCATCGTGGCGACGGCGTTTTCGATGACCTCCTGTCTCGGCGACTTGGATACCGTTCCCTTGAACGAGACAGACAAGACCGGTGAAACGGTCTACCAAAACATACAGGACTTTCAACGGGGACTGGCCTACGTCTATGGCTCTTTCTCATTGTCGAGCCAGAACGACCCGGGTAAGGCCGACATCAATGTCGATGATGCCGGACAAAGCGAGTTTATCCGCCAAATCGTGGTGCTGAACGAGATGAGTACCGACGCCATGAAATGTATCTGGGGCGACAGCTATATTACCGAGACCCAGACAGCTTCGTGGACAGCCGGCGGTAATGCCGCCCTTGTGGCCACTTACACCCGTGGACTCATCACGGTTACCCGGGCCAACGAGTTCCTTACCCGTGCTGCCGGACGCGACATGGAGGGGCTGCCCGGACTCATTGCCGAGGCTCGTTTCCTGCGCGCCTATGCCTATTTCGTGTTGATGGATCTGTATGGCAATCCGCCGTTTGCTACCGAAGAGAACATCGGTGGTGGTTCGTTGCCGGGACAGATAGGACGTCCGGCTCTGTTTGCCTGGATCGAGGGCGAATTGAAGGCGCTGGTCGACCCCAATAGTGCCATGCCCAACGTAGGCGAGGTTCCCTATCCGCGTGCCACGAAAGGTAGTGCACAGGCTCTGCTGGCCCGTCTCTACCTGAATGCCGAAGTCTATACCGGCACCCCTCGTTGGGAAGATGCCCGTAAGGCTGCCGAAACTACTATCGGCATGGGATACGGCTTGTGCTCGAACTATGCCCACCTCTTCTTGCAGGATAACGGCGAGAACCCCGATGCTCAAAAAGAGATGATCTTTGCCATCGGTTACGACCGCAACCAGATGCAAAGCTGGGGAGGAACAACCCACCTGGTGAGCGGTAGCGTGCACGATGCAGCCAGTCAGGCCATTGCCAAGGAGCTGGGCTTCGGCGACAACACCTTCATGTCGCCCGAGCGCTGGAACGGATATCACATTCCTAACGAATATGTAGAGGCCAATTTCGAGATGAAGAATGTATCATGGGGCGGTACCGGTATCGGTTATGACCGGGAGGGCAGCGACAAACGCGCCTTCTTCTGCAACACGGGTTGTGAGAAAGAGTTCGACCTGAAAGTGGCCGAAACCGGCTGGCGTTGCTGGAAATTCAACAGCATGGATTCTCAAAACCAACTCCACTTGGACAACAACTTCTCGTCGGCCGATTTCCCGGTGATTCGTCTGGCCGAGATGTACCTCATCTACGCCGAGGCACAAGCCCGCCTGGACAACGGCATTACCACCGACGCCAAGGCCCTCGGTTATATCAAGCAGTTGCGCGACCGTGCCGGGCTCGATACTCCCGCATCGATCGACCTCGACTTCATCCTGAAAGAGCGTGCCTGCGAGTTGATGATGGAGGGTCACCGTCGTACCGACCTCATTCGTTACGGCTACTTCACCTCCATGAGTTTCCCCTGGCCCTACAAGGGCGGTGTGCCCACCGGAGCCGTAGAGATTCCGGCCTATCGCACCATATTCCCGCTGCTCGACAACGACGTGGCCGAGAACTCCAACCTCACGCAGAATCCGGGTTACTAATCATCACCACAATATCATCAATCCTCAATAAGAAACGATTATGAAACTATTCAAAAATATAGCATTATTCGCAGCGGTAGCCCTGCTGGCCGGCTGCGAAACGGAGATAGATACTCCGCAACTCAATGCGCCTGCCGACTTTGTAGCTCCCGTTATGAGCGAGTGCGGCAATGTGGTTGTCAATGCCGACAATTCCGATGACGAGAATATCGTCTTCTCGTGGACTTCGGCCGACTTCGGGCAGCCGGTGCAGATACTCTATTCGGTCTACCTCACATTGGGCGAGAAGGAGGGGCTGTTGGGAACGACCAACGGTACCTCGCTGGCCGTGAAAAAGGGCGACCTGAATGGTGTGGTAATCAATAGTCTGGGGGTAACCAAGAACGATAAGGCCGAGGGTGTAACCGCCTATGTGTCGGCCCAGATTGCCGGCGCAGCCTATGTCGAGGTGGTGGAATCGCCCCTTTCCAATCCTTTCTCGGTGCAGACCTATGCCGCTCCGCTTAAGTGGCTGTTCCTGTGCGGCGAGTTCAACAAGTGGACCATCGACCAGGCATCCCAGTTCTGGGAGACCGGTGGCGGAACCAATACCTACGAGTGCATGGTCGACCTCTCCATCCCCTCGGATTGCACGCCTACCGATGGCGAAAACTCCTACTTCAAGGTGACGGTGGCCCGGTCGTGGTCCGATGCTAACTGGGGTTACAGTGCGTTGCAGTCGAACTGGACCAACGTGGAGAACAACGACAACAACCTCAACCTGCCCATTACCGAGACCAACATCTATGCCTTGTCGGTCAATACTGTGGCCATGTCTATCACGCAGACACCCATAGGTAAGACCCTGGGTCTGGCCGGCGACTTCTCGGGTTGGGCCGACGGTGCCGATGCACCTCTGGTTTATGACTGGACCGACAATACCTGGAAGACCGCACCCCTCGAACTGGAGGGTGGCAAGGAGTTGAAGGTGCGTGCCGATGGTGCCTGGACTACCAACTGGGGCGGCGACGGCTCGACCAGTACCGATGTGCCCGGCGGTTTCGTGCTGGCAGCCGGTGGCGATAACCTCAAGGTGCCCGAGAGCGGAACCTTCGTGGTCGTGCTCCATGCCAACCGCACCCCCTATGTACTGGAATTTCAAAAACAATAAAACCGATAACCTTTAATCGATACAATCATGATAAAATATCTCAAATACATAGCCATAGCAGCCATCACCCTGATGGCCGCCACGGGGTGTCAGGACGACCCGGAAGATACCTTCTCGACCGCGCCTGTGGCTCCCTCGTTGCAAAACAACGGGAGCATCCTGATGACCCAGAACACCATGGACGAACCTATCCGATGGGCCTGGACCGCTGCCCGTTTCCTGAAAGGCGATGTAACCTATTCGCTTTTCGTGCGGTATGAGGAAGAGGAGCCCGTGCAGGTGGGCCAAAGTACTACGGCACTTACTCTCACGATGGGGAAGACCGAGTTCCGCACCTTGTTGGAAGGCATCACCGCCATTCCCGAGAACTCGACCTTCGACCTCAATTTCTATGTCGAGGCTGCCGATGCCGAGGCGGTGTACAAGTCGGCCGAGTTGATGATGACCGTCTACTCCTATGGCAATTTCATTTCGGCTGTGGCTACACCGGCCGAGAGCGAGGTAACATTGGATATCAACAACCTCACCGAGGAGCTGACGTTGCTTACTTGGGAGCCGGCCCGGCTGAACTATAATGAGGCTATCACCTACGACGTGCTGATTAGTTGCGGCGGGGGAGAGCCACTGGTCGCAGCCACCGGTCTGACCGAGACCTCCTGCACCTTTACGGTCGATACCTGGAACGAACTTTTTGTGAGTGCAGGAGCCGTCGAGGGAGCCGCCAGCGAGGTGACTTTTACCGTGAAGGCCTATTCGCCCTCGTGTGAAGAAGGGTTGCCCTCGTCGCCCGTGACCATGACGGTGACCACTTACAAGGCCAATTTCCCCTATTATGTATACTTGAAAGGAACCGACAAGCAGATACCTCAAAGCTGGTCTCAAAAGGGGCTGTTTGAATGTTTCATCAACTTTACCGGGGCAGCTACTTTCACCTTTGAGGATAGAGATGCCCAAGTCGAATATGGCGGCGACGCCCAATTCGCCGACGATGCCAACGGCAACCTGGTTGCCAGTGGTGCACTGACCGAGAGCGGTAGTGCCATCAGCGTTGAGACTGGTTTGTACCGTGTGTCGGCCAATCTCAAATTCAAGACCTTTATCCTGGTGAAGATCGAGAGCATGGGTATGATCGGTAATGCTACTCCCGGTGGTTGGGATGCCGAGACACCCATGACCTACGACGTCGCCTCCAACACCTTTACGCTGAAAACAACCTTGACCGAGGGCGGTGAGTATAAATACCGGGCCAACAACAACTGGGGTTATGCCATCGACGGTGAGGGCAGCTTCTCCGACGGTACCCCCAACATCGTCTTCGACAAGGCTACCGGCGAATATAACGTGACGCTCGATGTGAGCAAGCACCCCTATATGGCCAAGATTGTAAGCGCAGCTTTCCCCACCGAAGAGTTCATCTATGTGCCTGGCAACCATCAGGCTTGGGATCCCTCTACGGCTCCGGCCCTGCGTTCGCTCGAGATGAACGGCATCTATACCGGTTTCAGCCGTCTGGACGGTGAGTTCAAGTTCACCCTGGCCCGCAACGGGGACAATGAGTACAACAGCACGCATTTTACCAAGTATAGCGAGGGACTATCGCCTGTCAGCGGAAGCACCAATATCAACATGGCTACCCCGGGATTCTACTACGTCGAGGCCGACGTGATGACCCAACGTCTTACGGCGACGCTCATCGAGAGTTGGGGTCTCATTGGTACCGCAACCCCCGGTGGTTGGGATAGTGAGACACCCATGACCTATGATGCCGAGAAGGGTTGCTGGAGCTGTACAGTCACCCTCACCGCCGGTGAAATGAAACTCAGGGCCAACGGTTCTTGGGATTCGGGTGTTGATTTGGGAGGCTCTTTGGACGATCTCGTATTCAAAGGGAACAACATAAACGTAACCGAAGCCGGTACCTATCTCATAGAGATGTACCTGCAACGGATTATCCGAACGCAGATGTATTGTACGCTTACCGCTCAATAGCAGAATTTCGATAGAGTAGAGAGACCGGACTGACCCCGGGTGTCCCGGGGAGGGACCGGTCTCTCTCTTTATCATTTCCAATAGTTGCGCTCCCTTGCGGGAAGCGGGTATTGCAACTCACGATTATGGACAAGACAGTATGAAAAAGTTTCTATTCTCATTTCTGATAGGGTGTAGCTTGTTGTTCGCCGGTACGGCATGCACCGAAGAGCACTTCGTTAGCGGCGATAACGGTTCCGACGGTTCGGGCCAATGGGCCGATGTGGTTCCCTTGCCCGACGAGTGGGACGGCACCCCGCGGGCCGACATCACCTATCAACTGCTCGTCTACTCGTTTGCCGACAGCGATGGCGACGGTACAGGCGACTTCAACGGCATCACCGCCAAACTCGATTACTTGCAACAACTGGGTATCACGGCCATCTGGTTGTCACCCATACACCCCGCCATGTCGTACCACGGCTACGATGTGACCGACTATACCGCAGTGAATCCGCAATATGGTACCCTCGGAGACTTTGACCGGTTGGTAAGCGAGGCCCGGGATCGGGGCATAAGCATCTATCTCGACTATGTGATGAACCATACGGGGCGGAATCACCCCTGGTTCTCGCAGGCTACCTCGTCGCTCGACAGTCCCTACCGCGACTATTACAGCTTTTCGCAAGACCCGGCTGCCGATATTCAGGCCGGGCGTGTGCCCATGATTGCCAGCGAGGGAGCCGCCGGATATCGGTCTGGCGAGTGGTTTGCCGTGCCTGCCGAGGCTAGCGGATATTATACCTTTACCCTCGATTGGAGTTCACCGTCGCAACCCACGGTCACGGTCACCCTGGCTACCCAGGCCGATGTCGACGCCGACAATACGACTCCATCGACCGGTAGTGACAAGTATCTGTATTACGGCGATGCCATTTGCAAAAAGTTCTACGACAAGGGGAACGGAATCTATGAGTTGACGGTCGATTTCGTTTCGTCGTGGGGATTCCTCATTCGCACCAGCAACACCCAGTGGGGCAACTATAAATACGGAGCTGCCAGGCAGGGCGACCAAGCCCGGTTGGGCGAGCCCTTTGCTCTGAAACAGGGCGAGAATGCACAGAATATTTTGTTGGAAGGTATGCAGATGTGGTATTTCCATTCGGCCTTCTCGACCGACTGGTTTGCCGATTTGAACTACGGGCCTGTGGACCAAGCCGCCGAGTCGCCTGCCTACCAGGCCATCAGTAGGGCAGCCAAAGGTTGGATCGACCGTGGGATAGGTGGCTTCCGCCTCGATGCCGTGAAGCACATCTATCACAATGCCACTTCCGATGAGAATCCGCGGTTCCTGCGGCTCTTCTACGACGACATGAACAGCTATTACCGGCAGCAGGGTCATACCGACGATTTCTACATGGTGGGTGAGGTACTCTCGGAACACAACGAGGTAGCTCCCTATTACCAAGGGTTGCCGGCTCTGTTTGAGTTCTCGTTCTGGTATCGGGTAGAGTGGGCCATCAACAACAATCAGGGTTGTTATCTGGTTAAAGATTTGCTCTCGTACCAGAAAGAGTATGCAACCTATCGCCCCGACTATATTCGGGCCACCAAATTGAGCAACCACGACGAGGATCGGGCTGCCTCGAAGTTGAGCCGGTCGGTCGGCAAATGCCGCCTGGCAGCAGCCGTCTTGCTCACGGCACCGGGCTCGCCCTATATCTATTATGGCGAAGAGCTGGGTATCTATGGAACCAAGTCAAATGGCGACGAGTATGTACGCAGCCCCATGCTTTGGGGCGATAGTTACACCACGAGCTATACGTCCAAGGTCGACCCTTCGGTAGCTTCGCAGGTGAAGCCGGTGAACGAGCAGCAAACCGACGCCGGTTCGCTCTTGAACACCTATCTTGCTTTTGCTCATGTGCGGCAAACCTATCCGGCCTTGGCCATGGGGGCGATGTCGAGGCACGAAGTGTATAACGAGGAGAATGCTCAATATCCCACGGTCGCTGCCTGGTATATGACGGCGGGCGACCAACGTGTATTGGTCGTTCACAATTTTGGGAATGCTATCGTCAGTCTGCCGCTTCTCGACCCGATAGAGAAGGCTATTGCCACATCGGGTACCGTGGCCTCGAAGGTAGAGGGCAAGACGATTTCCCTTCGACTGGGAGCCTATTCGTCGGTAGTCTATCTGTTGAAGAACGACTGATTCTTTGCTGCCTCTCTGTGAGGATATTGACAAAAGAACAGCTATACATAGTCAACGGCCCCCGGTAAAGGGGGCCGTTGACTGGTTTATGGCTATGGATAGAAAATCTCAGAGACCGGCTTTTTGCTCTGTTTATGGCTAAATCAGAACATGACCCGGTAAAAAACTCAACCAAGTTTGGCCTTTTTGCGCCCACCTTTGCTTATCTTTGTGCAAAATACCGGGAACTGTTCACCCTCAGAGGTGCCGATTGTACGGGAATAGGTGGACAAATACCCCTAAGGTTGTATTTAACAGGATAGAATTAACAAATATGGAGAAGAAATTTAAACGTACGCTGGTTACGACCGCATTGCCCTATGCCAACGGCCCCGTGCATATAGGCCACCTGGCAGGTGTGTATGTCCCGGCAGATATCTATACGCGGTATCTGCGTTTGAAGGGCGAAGATGTGATTATGATAGGCGGTAGCGATGAGCACGGTGTGCCCATCACCATCAAGGCCAAGGCCGAGGGGGTGACCCCGCAGGATATTGTGGACCGCTACCACAACATCATCAAGAAATCGTTCGAGGAGTTTGGTATCTCGTTCGACATCTATTCGCGCACAACTTCGGCCATTCACACGCAGATGGCCTCCGATTTCTTCCGCAAGCTCTACGACAAGGGCGAGTTTATCGAGAAAACCTCGATGCAATATTACGACGAGGATGCTAATCAGTTCCTCGCCGACCGCTATATCACCGGCACCTGTCCCCATTGCGGCAACGAACATGCCTATGGCGACCAGTGCGAGGCCTGTGGAACCTCGTTGAGCGCAACCGACTTGATCAATCCCCGGTCGGCCATCACGGGCAACAAACCGGTGTTGCGCGAAACGAAGCACTGGTATCTGCCGCTCGACAAGTGGGAACCTTTCCTGCGTCACTGGATTCTCGACGAACACAAGGAGTGGAAGCCCAATGTCTACGGACAGTGCAAATCGTGGCTCGACATGGGACTGCAACCCCGTGCCGTGAGTCGTGACCTCGACTGGGGTGTACCCGTGCCGGTCGAAGGTGCCGAGGGCAAAGTGCTCTATGTGTGGTTCGATGCCCCCATCGGTTACATTTCGAACACCAAGGAGCTGCTCCCCGACACGTGGGAACTCTACTGGAAAGACCCCGAGACGAAGATGGTCCATTTCATCGGCAAGGACAACATCGTGTTCCACTGCATTGTCTTTCCGGCCATGCTGAAAGCCGAGGGCAGCTACATCTTGCCCGATAACGTACCGGCTAACGAGTTCCTTAATCTCGAAGGCGACAAGATTTCGACCTCGCGCAACTGGGCCGTATGGCTGCACGAGTATCTCGAAGATTTCCCCGGCAAACAGGACGTGCTGCGCTACGTGCTCACCGCCAACGCTCCCGAAACGAAAGACAACGACTTTACCTGGAAAGATTTCCAGGCCCGCAATAACAACGAGTTGGTGGCCATCTTGGGCAACTTTGTGAACCGGGCTTTGGTGCTCACGCACAAATATTTCGAGGGCAAAGTTCCTCAGGCAGGTGAGTTCACGGATTACGACCGCGAAACGATGAAGGAGTTTGCCGACGTGAAGGCTTCGGTCGAGAACTACCTCGACCACTACCGTTTCCGCGACGCCCTCAAAGAGGCCATGAACCTGGCTCGCATCGGCAACAAGTACCTGGCCGATACCGAGCCTTGGAAACTGGCCAAGACCGATATGCCGCGGGTGGCTACCATCTTGAACCTGGCTTTGCAGATTACGGCCAACCTGGCGATTGCCTTTGAGCCCTTCCTCCCCTTCTCGGCCGAGAAGCTGCGGGGCATGCTCCATATGGGTCCTTGCGACTGGAACATGTTGGGGCGTACCGATATACTGCCCGTCGGGGCCGAGTTGGGTAAACCCGAACTGCTCTTCGAGAAGATCGACGACAACGTGATTGAGGCTCAGGTCAACAAGCTGTTGGAGACCAAGAAAGCCAATGAGTTGAAGAATCACAAGGCTGCGCCGGTGCGTGAAAATGTACCTTTCGACGACTTCATGAAACTCGATATCCGGGTGGGTAAGGTGCTCGATTGTCAAAAGGTACCCAAGGCCGACAAGTTGTTGCAGTTCCGCATCGACGACGGCCTGGGCGGCCGCACCATCGTATCGGGCATTGCCAAGCACTACAAACCCGAAGATTTGATTGGCAAGAACGTCTGCTTTGTGGCCAATCTCGAACCGCGCAAGCTGAAAGGTATCGAGTCGCAAGGCATGATTCTCTCGGCCGAAGATGCCGACGGACGCTTGATTGTCATCACCCCGGCAGCCGACGAGATTGCCCCGGGTTCGGAAGTGAAATAAGGCTACGATATAATCCTGATATGCAAAGAGCCCCGCACGAATCTCTCGTGGGGGCTCTTTTTGTATATTTGACAGTCGGGGGAGAGGGGGAGTATGTGTAGAGTCCTTTCCCGTCCCTTCTGTGGCATTATCGGTTGTTGTATTGGAGAATCTCCTCGATGATGTCGCGCTGGTTGTAGAGGCGGGGAATTTTGTGCTGGCCGCCCAGCTTGTTGTGGTCGCGCAGCCAGTCGTCGAAGATGCCGGTTTTGGCGGGAATCACTTCGAGGCATTCGAGGGCGATGCTCTTGAATCGCTTGGCTTCGTAGTCGGAGTTGAGATTTTGCAGATTCTGGTCGAGCCGTTGGGCAAACTCTTCGATAGATGCGGGTTGCTTGCTGAACTCGATGAGCCATTGGTGACGCCCCTTGCTGTGGTCTGTCATATAGACCGGGGCAGCCGTGTAGTTGAGTACGCTGGCCCCCGTCTGTTCGCAGGTGCGGGCGATGGCCTGCTCGGCATTGTCGACCATGAGCTCCTCGCCAAAGGCGTTGATGTAGTGCTTGGTGCGGCCCGATACGCAAATCTTCACCGGCTTGGTGGAGAGCACCTTCACGGTGTCGCCCATGCGGTATCGCCACAGACCTCCGTTCGAGGTGATGACCAGTTCGTAGTTGCGCCCGGCTTCCACCTCCCAGAGGGGTACGGCCTGATCAAGAGTCCCACCCAGCGGGATAAACTCGTAGAAGATGCCCAGGTCGATGAGGAGCAGCATGCCGGGTGTGGTAAGGTCGTTTTGTACGGCAAAGAAGCCCTCGGAGGCGTTGTAGGTCTCGACGTAGTGCATGCGGGGGCTGGATATGAGTTGCCGGTATTGTTCGCGGTAGGGGGCAAAGCTGATGCCTCCGTGGAAGAAGACTTCGAGATTGGGCCAAACCTCGGAGAGGTCGTGCCGACCGGTTTTCTTCAAGATGTGTTTGATGAGTACCAGAAACCACGAGGGTACCCCCGAGAGGTTGGTAATGTCGCGCCGTCCGATGGTGCTGTTGGCAATCGCTTCGAGCTTGGTGTCCCACTCGCTCATGAGGGCGATTCGCTTGGAGGGAACTCTGATGAGGTTGATCAGCGGGCTGATGTTCTGTATAAGGATAGCCGACAGGTCACCGCAGTAGGCCTCGCCGAAAGGATTTTGAGCCCGGCTGCCACCCAGTATGAGTCCTTTGCCATCGAAGAAGCGGCTTTCGGGATTCTCGCGCAGGTAGAGGGCCACACAGTCGGCTCCGCCCTGGTAGTGGCAGTAGCGCAGTGCCTCGGCACTCACGGGTATGAATTTGCTCTTGTCGTTGGTTGTTCCCGACGATTTGGCGAAATGGCGTATGGGGGTAGGCCACAGGATATTCTGCTCGCCCTGCATGGTGCGTTCGATGTAGGGTTTCAGCTCTTCGTATCCGCTGACGGGCACATGTTCGATGAAATCCTGGTAGGAGGTTATTTCGTGGAAATGATAGGTTTTCCCCAGTTGGGTATTTCGGGCTTTGCGGAGCAACCCGATGAGCGTTTCCTGTTGTATGATGTCGCCATAGTCGGCATAGCGATCTATTTGAGAGAGCCGTTTTGCAAATAAGGGGCGCAGCAGCTTGGTGAAATTCATCTGATTAGGTTTTCAATAGGTAGCAAAAATAGCCATTTCTTGGGTGATTCCTATGGATTGTCTTGTGATTTTTCGGTGACAATTGCATTATTCCCGTTTGGGGAGGTGGCCAAGACCTTTTGTTGAAAATCTTTGTCTTTGTGCAGCCGTTCGATGGTGAGGTGTGCGGCATTTTGTTGCGACTCCTTCTTGGAATATCCGATACCTATGCCCCCCGACAACCCGCCAAGCAGAGCCTGCGACTGGAATATGGGGTTGTTGTCCTTGTCGACCAGGGTTTCGATAAGGGCAAATTCGATGCCGATTTTGTGTTTCTGGCACCACTCGATAAGTCGCGACTTGAAGTTGAACTCCTCTTTCGAGACCTTGTCGAGGTCGACAATCGAACCGATGATGCGGGTCTCGATAAAGTGCTTGCAACATTTGTATCCCTTGTCGAGGTAGATGGCTCCGATGAGGGCTTCGAGCGCATTCCCATACATGTAGCTGTTGTGGGTGTTGACGCGCATGGAGCAGGTAATGAAATGGTTGAGCCCTATTTTCAAGGCGATGGCGTTGAGCGATTCGCGCTTCACTATTTTGGCGCGGGTGTTGGTGAGGAATCCCTCCTTGCGGTTGTCGAATCGGTGGAAAAGTATGTCGGCCACCACGGCGTCGAGTATGGCGTCGCCCAGGAATTCGAGCCGTTCGTTGTTGATGCGTCGGCCCTGCACATAGATCGACGAGGAGCTGTGCAGGCAGGCAACCTCGTACAGGCGTATGTTGCCGGGCCAGAATCCCAACAGGTCGTGATATAGAACATAAGGCTCCTTATGGCGGAGCATAAGGAGCCTTATACGGTTATAAATCGTTTTAAGCACGTGTTATTTCGTGAATTTCTTTACGATTATACTTGCATTGTGGCCACCGAAACCAAAGGTGTTCGACAGAGCGGCGTTTACTTCGCGTTTCTGTGCATGGTTGAATGTGAAATTCAGTTTGCTGTCGATTTCGGGATCGTCGTCGCCCTCGGCATGGTTGATGGTGGGGGGGACGATGCTTTCGTCGATGGTCTTCACGCAGATGAGAGCCTCCAATGCTCCGGTCGCTCCCAGCAGGTGGCCGGTCATCGACTTGGTAGAGCTGATGTTGAGGTTATAGGCGTGATCGCCGAATACTTCCAAAATCGCTTTGGCTTCTGATTTGTCACCGACGGGAGTCGAGGTACCGTGAACGTTGATGTAGTCGATCTCTTCGGGAGCCATGTGGGCATCGTCGAGAGCGTTTTGCATCACGAGTTTGGCACCCAGTCCTTCGGGGTGGGTAGCCGTCAGGTGATAGGCATCGGCCGACATACCGCCGCCTACGACTTCGGCATAGATTTTAGCCCCACGGGCCAATGCGTGTTCCAGTTCTTCAAGAATAAGGCAGGCACTTCCTTCTCCCATGACGAAGCCGTCGCGCGAAGCGCTGAACGGACGAGAGGCCGTTTCGGGAGAATCGTTACGTGTAGAGAGTGCGTGCATGGCATTGAATCCACCTACTCCCGATACGGTGATTGCTGCCTCGGCTCCACCCGATACAATCAAATCGGCTTTGCCCAACCGGATATAGTTGTAGGCGTCGATGAGAGCGTGGGTAGACGATGCGCAGGCCGACACGATACCGAAGTTGGGACCCCGGAATCCGTATACCATCGAGATTTGTCCTGCGGCAATGTCGGCAATCATCTTGGGAATGAAGAAGGGGCTGAAGCGCGGACCCTTTTCGGGGGCTACGGCATAGTTCCCTACCTCTTGCTCAAAGGTGCTGATACCGCCGATTCCTGCCGAGAAGATAACACCGGCACGGTCTTTATTGACTTTTTCGAGATCGAGTCCCGAGTCGGCCATGCTCTCTTGGGTGGCAGCCAGTGCAAACTGGGTATAGCGGTCGAGTTTACGAACTTCCTTGGCGCTGAAATATTTCAGCGGGTCGAAATCCTTTACCTCGCAAGCAAATTGAGTCTTGAATTCAGATGCGTCGAAAAGCGTAATAGGCCCTGCTCCGCTTACTCCTTTCAGAAGGGCGTCCCACGTGGAGGCCACGTCGTTGCCCAGCGGAGTGATGGCGCCAAGACCCGTTACTACAACTCTTTTAAGCTCCATAAATTATTTATTCTCTTTCTCTGCGATAGCTTTTTCGATGTGAGCGATAGCCTCACCTACAGTCGTGATTTTTTCGGCTTGATCGTCGGGGATTTTGATGTCGAATTTGGTCTCAAATTCCATGATCATTTCAACCGTGTCCAAAGAATCGGCACCGAGGTCATTGGTAAAGTTGGCTTCGGGAGTTACCTCTGATTCTTTAACACCTAATTTTTCTACGATAATTTCTTTTACTGTTGATGCTACGTCAGACATAATTTTTAAATTTTAATTAATAAATAAATTAACGTTCTTATTTTTTGCAACTGCAAAGGAATATATTTTTCTCCGAAGAAAAAAAATTTTCCCTTATAAATTACTCATTTTTTGCACGAATGCGGAGATTTTGTGCAAAAATTAGTAGCCTTAGTAGGCTCTCTAAGCTCAAAATGGGGGCCTTAGAGGGGTGGAAGAGGGCTTTCTCGGGTAGAAAACGGCCTTCCTCGATATGTATAATTATTCAAATTGAAATCCTAATTTTTCTAAAACAGCTCGGTCGTCGACCTTGGCTCCTGTGACGCGGTAGGCCCCGAATTCCCGTCGCAGGGGGTAGAGTCCGCGTTGCATCTCGAAGGTCTCGGGCGACTTGCGTAGCCTGAGGTCGTCGTCGAAAGGATTGTAGGTGTCCCACACGGCTTTCTGCAAGGGGGTGTCCACGCCCGTGAGGTCGATGAGGGGCTGTGCCGGTGCCGGTGGCACAATGGCTTGGGTGGGAATTGCAATCCCCGTCCATCGGCTCACGGCTTCGACAACCATTCTCGTGGCGGTCGACTTGCCGTCGGCCGAGTATCCGGCAATGTGGGGGGTGGCGATGAAGGCTTTTTTCAGCAACTCCCTGTCGATATGAGGCTCGTTTTCCCAGCAATCGAGCACGACGCCCGCAATCTTTTTCTGGGCGAGGGCGGCTTTCAGGGCTTCGGTTGCTACAATCTCACCCCGGGCCGTATTGAGAATCAAGGGGCTCTTTTCAAGCGCGTTGAAAAAATCGTCATTGGCCAGGTGGAAGGTAGGGTATTTTCCCTCGCGGGTCAGCGGGGTGTGGAAGGTGATGATGTCGGCCTCCCGGCATAGGGTATCGAGCGATGTGAACGAATCCCCCCCCTCGGCCTCCTCCCGGGGAGGGTCGTTGAGGAGTACCCGCATGCCCAGCAGCCCGGCATAGCGGGCGACGATACTGCCCACATGGCCTACGCCCACTACGCCCAACGTGCATTCGTGCAGCGGTTTGTGCCTACTTTTGCTCCAAGCCAGCAGGGCGGCGAGTATGTACTGGCCCACCGACGGGGCATTGCAGCCGGGACAGTTCACCCATTCGATGCCCCGCTCCCGGCAGTAGCGGGCGTCGATGTGGTCGTAGCCGATGGTAGCCGTGGCAATGTAGCGGCAGCGGCTTTGGTCGAGCAACTCGCGGTTGCACTTCGTGCGCGTGCGTATTAAAAGAATGTCGGCGTCGCGCACGGCTTGGGCGTCGATGCGGTCGGGCGAGAGGTAGTCGATGCGGGCATACGGTTCGAGCACACCTTTCAGGTAGGGAATCTTGTTGTCGGCTATGATGTAGGGAATGGTTGTCATGACATTCGGTTTTTTTCTAAACAAAAATAGTAATTTTTCGGTGGGAATGTATCGAAGAACTATTTTTATATAGGTAAGATAGCGGTTTTTCGTAAAACAATGCTTATGTTTGTAAAATGAAAACAAGGCGCAGAGGCCTTTCGAGACGCGTTTCGCGGGGAGGCAGGTGCGCATTAACTGATGGGAATTATGACTTTTGCAGAAACCTGTAATCACATTTTTTGGAATACCACCCAATATTACCACCGGTTCGACAATGTAGATGCCACGCTGGAAAACCCCTATGCCGAGGGGAGTATCGAGTACTATTTGTGCTTGAAAAACTGGATTGATGTGGTTCAGTGGCATCTCGAAGACATTATCCGCAACCCCGATATCGACCCGCGTGAGGCGTTGGCTATCAAGCGGAGAATCGACAAGTCGAATCAGGAGCGTACCGATCTGGTCGAGATGATCGACGACTATTTCTTGAAGAAGTATGCCGGTGTCGAGGTGAAGAGCGACGCCACCATCAATACCGAGAGCCCCGCCTGGGCGATTGATCGGTTGTCGATTCTGGCCGTGAAGATCTACCACATGCAGCAGGAGGTGGAGCGCAAAGATGCTTCGCCCGAACATGTGGAGAAGTGCCGGGCCAAGTTGCGGGTGCTGCTCGAACAGCGTTCCGACCTCTCTGCGGCCATCGACCAGTTGCTCGACGAAATCGCGGCCGGACGGAAATTCATGAAGGTTTATAAACAGATGAAAATGTACAACGATCCGGCGTTGAACCCGGTCCTGTATAAAAAATGATAGGGAGGGTGGGGATTTATGTCGTATCATAAGGTTTTAATCATGCGTCTGTCGGCCCTGGGCGACGTGGCGATGACCATACCTGTGGTCTACTCGGTGTGCCGTGCCTATCCCGACACCACGTTTGTCATGCTCACCCAGAAGGTGGCCTCGCAGTTGTTCCTGTGTGCCCCGCGCAACTTGCAGGTCGTGGTGGCCGATGTCAAGGGGCGTCACAAAGGATTCGGCGGGCTTTACGACCTGGCCAAGGAGTTACGGGCCCTGTCGATTGATGCGGTAGCCGATTTGCACGATGTGCTGCGCACGAAGTTCCTGCGCACCTGTTTCAGGTGGTGGGGAATCCGTGTGGCTGTCATCGACAAGGGCCGCAAGGAGAAACATCAGCTCACCGCCCGTCACAAGCACGGCGAGTTGCACCCGTTGCGCAGCTCGTTCGAGCGGTATGGCGAGGTTTTCAATTCGTTAGGTTTTACCTTTACGCCCCAGTTCGATTCGCTGTATGGCGAGGGGAAAGGCGACGAAGGTCTCTATTCGGCACTCACTCCGCCCAAGGCTCCGGGCGAGTATTGGATAGGTGTGGCCCCGTTTGCCAAGCACGAGGGGAAAATCTATCCGCTCGACCACATGGAGAATGTGGTGGCGAAACTCTCGGGAGAATCCAAGGTAAAGATATTCCTGTTCGGCTCGGGCGAGCGCGAGCGCGATATTCTGTCGGTATGGGAGGAGCGTTATCCGCATGTGATTACGCTGGCCGACAAGCGTCATGGCTTTGCCCTCGAACTGGCGTTGATGAGTCACCTCGACGTGATGATTTCGATGGACTCGGCCAATATGCATCTGGCCTCGCTGGTGGCCGTGCCCGTTGTCTCGGTGTGGGGGGCTACCCACCCGTGCTGCGGATTTCTGGGGTGGCACCAGAGCGAAGCCAACGTGGTGCAACTGCCGCTCGGTTGCCGGCCCTGTTCCATCTTCGGCAACAAGCCGTGCCGCCGCAAGGACTATGCCTGTATGGAGATAGCCCCGTCGGTCATTGTCGAGCGGGTGAAACAGTTGAAAGTCCAAGCGGCCTCCAACGGGTAATCGAAGTCAGCCGGGGGGAATGGATAAGTTGATGAATATTATGTATTTGGGAGTAATAAGAAGATGAAACTGGTATTGAATCCGTCCTATGGTCGACTCGAAAAGTTGATGGAAACGCTGCCTCTCTCCTTCCCGATGTTGGGGGAGTGTATTTACAAGGCTCGCAACGAACTGCGCAAGTTCTCTTACGAGGGGAAGGATTATGTGGTCAAGAACTATAAGGTACCTATTTTTATCAACCGCATTGCCTACACCTTTTTCCGTCCCGGCAAGGCCCAACGAGCCTATGAGTATGCCTTGAAGCTGCGGGCGATGGGTATCGAGACTCCCGAGCCGGTTGCCTATATCGAGATGAAGCAGGGCGGATTGCTGTGTCACTCCTATTTCGTGTCGGAATGCTGTCCTTATCCTCACCTCATGCGCGAGTTCGACAACGGCGGGGTAGCCGGTCGCGAAGCGGTATTGAAAGCATTTGCCGCCTTCACGGTCAATTTGCACGAGAAGGGGGTGTATCATCTCGACTATTCGTCGGGAAATATTCTGTTCGACCGGTACGACGGAGACATTCACTTTTCCATTCTCGACCTGAATCGCATGCGGTTTGTACCGATGACCCCGAAGATGTGTCTCTCCAATTTCACCCGATTCAGTCGGGACGAAGAGGTGGTGCGGTATGTCGTGGCCGAGTATGCCCGGTTGCGCGGGTGGGACCCCGAGGTTTCGGTCGAGGCCGCCCTGGTCCCGCACCGGAAGTTCTGGTCGCACATCGCCCGAAGAGATGCCCGAAGAGACGCCCGGAACCGCCGTCGCGAGAGTTTGGGCGCTTAAAATAGCGGGAATCACAAAATAAATTGCTAAGTTTGCTGTCGAAATGCGGTGAACATCATAGTCTGTGGAAAATAATCGGTTTGACATACGGGAACAGCGGATATCGGATACCGAACGGGAATTCGAGAAGGCCCTGCGTCCCCTGGCTTTCGACGATTTCAGCGGACAGGAGAAGATTATCGAGAACCTGCGGGTCTTTGTCATGGCAGCCCGCATGCGCAAGGAGCCGCTCGACCATGTGCTGCTGCACGGCCCTCCCGGCCTGGGTAAGACCACGCTGGCCAATATCGTGGCCAATGAGTTGGGCGTAGGGTTCAAGATTACTTCGGGGCCGGTACTCGACAAGCCCGGCGATCTGGCCGGACTCCTCACCTCGCTCGAAGAGAACGATGTGCTTTTCATCGACGAGATTCACCGGTTGAGCCCGGTGGTCGAGGAGTATCTCTACTCGGCCATGGAGGATTTCCGCATCGACATCATGATCGACAAGGGGCCGAGTGCCCGTTCCATACAAATCGAGCTGAATCCCTTCACGCTGGTGGGGGCGACAACCCGCAGCGGATTGCTCACCAGTCCGTTGCGTGCACGGTTCGGCATCAACTGTCACCTCGAATACTACGACCACGCCGTGCTGACCCACATCATCGAGCGGTCGTCGAGTCTGTTGGGCGTGCCTTGCACCCGCGAAGCCGCCACCGAGATTGCCATGCGCAGCCGCGGGACACCCCGTATCGCCAATGCCCTGTTGCGGCGGGTGCGCGACTTTGCCCAGGTAAAAGGGTCGGGCAGCATCGACCTCGACATAGCCCGCTATGCCTTGGAGTCGCTCAACATCGACCAGTATGGGCTCGACGAGATAGACAACAAGATTCTCTCCATCATCATCGACAAGTTCAAGGGCGGTCCCGTGGGTCTCACCACGATTGCCACCGCCCTGGGCGAGGACCCCGGTACGCTCGAAGAGGTGTATGAGCCCTATCTGATTAAGGAGGGATTCATCAAACGCACCCCCCGGGGCCGCGAGGTGACCGACCTGGCCTACACCCATCTGAACCGTCATCGCATCTCGGAGCAGGGAACATTGTTTTAATCAGAAAAAAGTAGACGCTTATGGCCGGCATGAAGAGTTTGGCAAAGGATACCGCGATATACGGGTTGAGCAGTATATTGGGGCGGTTTCTCAACTGGTGTTTCGTATTCCTTTATGTAAACGTGTTGAAGACGACTGCCGAGTATGGCATCGTGACCAACCTCTACGCCTACATGGCCTTGTTGCTGATTATCCTCACCTACGGCATGGAGACCGGCTTCTTCCGGTTTGCCAACGACAAGCAGGAGAAGGACCCGATGCGGGTCTATACGACCGGCCTCATCTCGCTGGCCACCACCTCGACCCTCTTTTTCGTGCTGGTATGGCTCTTCCTCTCGCCGGTATCACGCCTGCTGGGCTATCCCGGGCATGAGGACTATGTGTGGATGATGGCCTTGATTATTGCCATCGACGCCTTCACGGCATTGCCTTTCGCCTATCTGCGTTACCAGCGTCGGCCCATACGCTTTGCCGCGGTCAAGCTGCTCTCGATATTCCTCAACATCGCGCTGAACCTCTTCTTTATTCTGCTCTGCCCGTGGCTGTATCACATTCACCCCGAGTGGATTTCGTGGTTTTTCGATCCCGATTTTCTGGTCGGCTATATTCTGGTGTCGAATGTCATCAGTTCGGGGGTGGTGCTGCTGGTGCTCTTTCCCGAGATTTTCAGGGTACGCTACCGGTTTGACCGGCAGTTGCTGTCGCGCATGTTGAAGTATTCGTTCCCGCTGCTCATTCTGGGAATTGCCGGCATCATGAACCAAACCTTCGATAAGATGTTTTATCCTGTGCTGGCCGCGAGCCGCCCCGACGCCATGTCGGAGTTGGGCATATACGGGGCCGTCTACAAGATAGCAATTGTCATGGTGATGTTTACACAAGCCTTCCGTTTTGCCTACGAGCCCTTCATCTTTGCCCGTAACAAAGATGCAGGCGACGGGAACAAGAAATCCTATTCCGAGGCGATGAAATATTTCATCATCTTCGGGCTGTTCATTTTCCTGGCGGTGATGTTCTATATCGACATCGTGCGCTTCTTCATGCCGGCCACCTACTGCACGGGATTGAAGGTGGTGCCCATCATCATGCTGGCCGAACTCTTCTTCGGGATATTCTTCAACCTGTCGTTGTGGTATAAACTCACCGACCGTACCCAGTGGGGAGCCTGGTTCTCCCTGTTCGGGTTCGTGATTACGGCCATCATCAATATCGTAGGGGTGCCCCGTTTCGGCTACATGGCTTGCGCCTGGGCTGCCTTTGTGTGCTACCTGAGCATGATGCTGGCCTCGTTCTTCATCGGGCAACGGGTCTATCCCATCAAGTACGAGCTGGGTAATGCGTTGCGCTACACCCTGCTCACGGTGGTACTCTATCTCGTCGGTACCTTGGTGCCCATCGATTCGCTCCTCCTGCATCTGGCATTCCGCACCGTTCTGCTGGTGGTCTTTCTGCTCTATCTGGTCCGTCACGACCTGCCGCTGAGCGAGATTCCGGGATTGAACCGTTTTGTGTCCAGGTCGTGAACCCGGCGACGGGCAAGGGCGGCAGGACAACCTTAATAGCATAGATTATGACTTTCTCCAATTTTGTCGATTCGGTCAAACGATTTTTGACCCACTATCTTGACATGAGTCAGGATCGGGAAGAAGAAGCCGCTTCGGTCGAGGCTATCCGGGCCGGGGTGGAGTTCAAGGGATCCACCATTCTTATTCTGGTATTTGCCATCTTTATCGCTTCGCTGGGGTTGAACACCAACTCGGCGGCAGTCATTATCGGTGCCATGTTGATTTCGCCCCTTATGGGACCTATCATGGGTATAGGACTGGGGCTCGGCATCAACGACTACGAGCTGATTAAGCGGTCGTTTCGCAACCTGGCCGTAGCCACGCTGTTCAGTGTGATTACTTCGACGGTCTATTTCTGGATTTCGCCGTTGAACGAAGCTCGCAGCGAGCTGCTGGCCCGTACCTCACCGACCATCTACGACGTGCTCATTGCTTTCTTCGGCGGATTGGCCGGTATCGTGGCCATGTCGTCGAAACAGAAGGGCAACGTGCTGCCTGGTGTAGCCATCGCCACGGCGTTGATGCCGCCACTGTGCACGGCCGGATTCGGACTGGCGACGGGCAATCTCTACTACTTCTTCGGTGCCTTCTACCTCTTCTTCATCAACTCGGTGTTCATCGCCTTTGCCACCACGCTGGGGGTAAAGCTGATGAAATATTCGAAGAAGGAGTTTGTCAACGAAGAGCGGCGCAAGAAGGTCGAGCGCATTGTCTATACGATTCTTGTCCTCACGATGGCTCCGAGCATCTACCTGACCTACAACATGGTGAAGCAAAACTTCTTCGAGGTGGCCGCTGCGCGCTTCGTGTCGCAGAATTTCAACTACCCCGATACCCAGGTGTTGAGCAAGAGTGCCGAGATTGAACATGGCAAGCGCATCATACGGGTGTCGCTCGTGGGGGCCGAGGTGCCTCAGGACTCTATTGCGATTGCCCAGGCCCGTTTGCCGCAATACGGGCTGGGAGGTGCCGTGTTGGAGGTGCGTCAGGGATATGGGTCGAATTCGATGGACATGACCACGCTCAGCAGTACGATGTTCAAAGACATCTACCTGCATAATCAGGAGCAGATAGCCCGCCAGCAGCAGGTCATCGACTCGCTGGAAAACATGACCTCGCACTACCAGCAGTACGATTCGCTGGGCATTGCGGTGGCACCCGAAATCAAGGTGCTTTTCCCCCATGTGACCGATATTGCCATCTCGAAAACGATATTCAGCGGCATCGATACCGATGTGCGCGATACCACCACGCTGGCCGTCGTGCGCTATTCGCGACCCTTCTCGGCTTCGGAACAGCAGCAGTTCCGGGAGTGGTTGCAGGCCCGCCTGGGTACCAACAAGGTGCAACTTGTACTTGAACCCTGATTGGGAAGATTAAAAGATTATATGAATATGATACTTTACTAATTATTGGACATAATAAAGACTATTTTTAGTAATAAATACAATGTCGATAATTAACGTAAATATCCTGAATTAAAATGGCAAATCTGGCCCATATTCTGCAAAAGGCTCATAAAGGACTTGAATTCTGTTATCTTCAAATAAGTGAGCTTGCTTTTGAAGTTTCTTCAAATACAAAGTACGTTTTGACGTGTCGTTAATTTCCTCTCGGCGGGCTTTACTTAGTTCCAAGAATTCATCATTTTGATCTATGCCAAGGAAGCGGCGACCCAATAGATTTGCAGCAATACCAGTCGTACTGCTACCTGTAAATGGATCTAAAATCCATGCACCAGGAAGAGTTGAAGCCTGAATGATTCGCGACAGAACGCACAAAGGTTTTTGAGTAGGGTGTTTACCACATGACTTTTCCCATCGTGCAATAGCTGGTAATCGCCAAACATCACGCATCTGAGTACCTCCATTGATATTTTTCATTAACTCATAATTGAAGAAATGGGGGACTTTGAGTTCTTTACGAGCCCATAGAATATACTCAGCTGAATAGGTAAAATATTTACAAGATAAATTTGGAGGAGGATTTGTTTTTTCCCATGTAATGCAGTTTAATATTTTGAAACCTAATTCTGTCAGGCATCGAGCTACCGAAAAAATATTATGATACGTTCCGCTTATCCAAATGGTACCATTATTTTTTAGTTTATTCCTACAAGCTGCGATCCAAGATTTATCAAACAGATAATCTTCCTCATATCCATTTGATTTATCCCAATCCCCTTTATTAACAGATACCATTTTACCACTTTGAATGCTTATGCCACCATTTGAAAGGTGGTAGGGAGGATCTGCGAAAATCATATCAAACTTGAAATCAAATGAATTCAGAAGTTCAATACAATCTCCTTTAAGAAGAGTAAAGTCTCTATTTCCTGACTTGTAATAGGCAACCGGCATTTAAATAAGTACTCTTGATATTATTCCACTTTCAAGATCCGCAATGTTGTACAAGTACTCTAAAACATCAAAGGTCTCTTTCAGATTATTCTTTGCACTGTGCCAGCCACAACCATCGGTGAACCAAACAAATTTGAAATATCCCAAATCTTTGGTTTCCATGGTGATGGTTTTATAGCTACGGGCTGTTTCGTTCAACTTGGAACCACTACTGGTATAAAAGTTCGTTTCTATTCCATAAATGGTTTTTTCTCCTTTTACGACAAAATCAAATCTTTTCTCTGAGCTACCGTTATTGGAAATCGAAGACAAATCAATTTTCCACTTGACCTCTATTTCATGGATATACATTTCCTTGAAATAGTCAACTCCTTTCACAAGTCCAGCTTTGCAAAGGAAATTCTCTACAAGATTCTCCATAAGATGACCACCACGATTCTTGCGTCCGTTGGAATCAAGACCAGTTTCTATACCAGTCACGTAATCCACAAGATTATTGACAATATGATTCTCCATCAAATCAAAAAGACCGGTCTTTCTCATGAATTTTACATAATCTTCATTAGTGCAATTTGGTTTATCAAAATGAAAATCAATCTGTCCCTCTTCATCCATAGCCTTAATATCAAGTTCTCGCTTGGCTAAAAGGATAGGAATACATCTTAGAGTTTCTGGATATTGTACCAAAATATTTTTGAAGTCATTCTCTATATTCTTGGATCCAATAAGAGAATTCAAGATATTAAGTGGAATTCTAATAGCGTCCACGTTATTGAAAACCTTATCGAAATCAACGTAATATTTATAATCGGCAATAGAAGGTCTAAAACCAGCAAGCCAAGTATCAAAGTTTCTCATATCAGTAAGCTTTGGTAACATTAGAAATCATTATTTCAGAAATAGCTCCACGTCCATTTCCTTTTGAATTTATCATTCTCGCAGCAGAAACTCGTTTGATGGAAAATCTCTTGTAAAGATGATCAAAGAAATCATCATCATTATTTACATTTTGCGGGTCTGAATTGCTTGCCACAAATAAAGATTTGTGAGTTGCTATCTGCTCACAAAAATCACGTAAGCGCATCTGTTCAGTATCATCAAAACCATCTTTTGCATAAGAAGTAAATGCAGAAGTCTCTGTTAAAGGGCGATATGGTGGATCAAAATAATACAAGACATTATCATCTGCATATTTACCTGTTTGTGCAAAATCGCCACAAAGAATTTCAACTCTCTGTAGAACAGCAGAATCAGCTCTTAATGTTTTTTCATCGCAAATTTTAGGATTCGTATATCTCCCATGTGGTACATTAAACATTCCTTTGGAATTTACACGATATAGTCCATTAAAGCAAGTCCGATTTAGGAAAATGAATAATGCAGCTGTTTCAATATCTGAAATATTTTTTTTATTATAACGCTCACGCTGAGATAAATAATAATCTTTCCTCGCAATATTATCTAGTGCAAGATACTCTGTTTGGATTCGGGTTAATTCAAGAATTAATTTTTCAACATCTGATTTTATGACACGATATGTACAAATTAACTCTTCATTTATATCATTAATTACAGCTTTTGTTATGTTGGGATATTCTTGTAGAATCCAGAATAAAACAGCTCCTCCACCAACAAAAGGTTCAACGTAAACCATTTCTCCACGTTGTAATAAATCATGAGGTAGGGTATTCTTGATATCGTCAAGAAGTTGGGTTTTTCCCCCGACCCATTTGATAAATGGTTTTGCTGAATATTTATCTAATCTTTTCATATATGCAAAAGTAACTATAACAGTCCATTTACCCAATAAAACTTGGATCTTCTGAATTTTCTTTACATAGTTTTTCGCCATATCTAGTCAGTTCCTGCATAGAAGGTCCTGCTTTTTCGATGATAAACAAAGGTAATGTATTTTAGACAAACAAACCGCACTATATAAGGCAATAAAACATCAGCGCGACAAACAAATTTTCGTTGTCTGTCGCGCTGATATTAATCTCTTGGTTTATGCGAAAGGGGAATCAATACTCCTCTTCGTTGAAGAAGAAATCTTCTTTGCTGGGGTAATCGGGCCAAATATCTTCGATACATTCATAGGTCTCCCCTTCGTCTTCCATCTCCTGCAAGTTCTCGATGACTTCAAGAGGTGCTCCGGAACGCATAGCGTAGTCGATCAACTCCTCTTTTGTTGCAGGCCAAGGTGCGTCTTCGAGTTTCGATGCTAATTCCAATGTCCAGTACATAGTGTTAAAATTTTAACTTGTTGATAGGTCTTTCTCTAAAATTTTCGCAAAAATAGCTCATTTATTTGCATTAGCAATCTTTATCCCAAAAAATTTCGTCCTGTTTTTGACGATAATTGTTAAATCGCGCTAAAACAAAGAAATAGTCCGAGAGGCGGTTGACAAATTTCATGATGTTTTCGTCGACCAGTACCTCTTGTGCGACCTGGCAGATGCGGCGTTCGGCGCGGCGGCATACGGTGCGGCACACGTGGGCTTGTGCGGCGGCGGCTGTCCCGCCGGGCAGCAGGAAGGCGTTGAGGGGCGGCACGATGGAGTCGAGGGTGTCGATGCGCTCTTCGATGTGGGTGATGTCGGCGGGGTGCAGGCGGCTGGCTTCGCGCAGCTGGGTGAAGGAGGTGTCGGTGGCCAGATAGGAGCCTACGACAAAGAGTTTGTTCTGTATGAAGCGAAGCAGGGCATCGTCGTCGGGGTCGTTGCCCATCTGGCGCAGCAGGCCGATGTGGGCGTTGAGTTCGTCGATGGTACCGTAGGCTTCGAGCCGCGGGTCGTTTTTCGAGATGCGCAGGCCGCCCACCAGCGAGGTGGTGCCTTTGTCACCGGTGAGGGTGTAGAGGTTGCTTTTTTTCATATCGTCGGTTGTTTGGGTTATTAACGGTTTTCGTGGGCGAGTAGTTCGCAGCAGGCACGGGCGTCGGGCACGACTTGGTAGAGGTCGGGACGGTCGTAGCGCAGGAAGCCCTGCTGGCGCAGCCGATCGAACTGTTGAATGAGGGGGTCGAACAACCCCCCGGTGTTGCAGATGATGACGGGCTTGTCGTGGCTGCCGAGCATCTTGGTGGTGATGGTGTCGAAGAGTTCGTCGATGGTGCCGATGCCGCCGGGCAGAGCCACGATGATGTCGCCCTGTTCGATGAGGTGGCGTTTGCGGTCGCCCATGTTGTCGGTGGTAATCAGCTCGGTAGGTTGCCGGCTCGACCGTCCCAGTTCGATGATGTGCCGGGTGATGATGCCCAGCACGGGGCTCCCGTTCTCGCGGGCGCATCGGGCCACAATCTCCATGAGTCCGCCGTTGGCCCCGCCGTAGACCAGTCGGTAGCCGTGGGTTCCTATCCATCGGCCCAGCACCTCGGCCTCATGCTTGTAGTCGGGGTCGATGGCGTCGGAGGCCGAGCAGAATACAGTAATGCTTTGCATAGTGGCGTTGTGTTTTTTTCTCAAAGGTAGAAAAAAAACAATACGTTGGTACAGGGGTGGAATAGTTTCGCCGTTTTTTGTGGAACGGGCGGGAATGTCGTATTTTTGCAGCTCCTAACAGGAGGGCGTTTTTTTATGGAAGAATATCAGATTTGTACGTTGCCCAACGGTCTGCGACTCATTCACCGGCCCACGCAGTCGGCCGTTTCGTATTGCGGGTTTACGGTCAATGCCGGTACCCGCGATGAGGACGAGGCTTACAACGGGCTGGCCCATTTTGTGGAGCACACGCTGTTCAAGGGTACGACTCACCGGCGGGCGTCGCATATCCTCAACCGCATGGAGGTGGTGGGGGGCGAGCTGAATGCCTACACGGCCAAGGAGGAGACGGTGGTCTACACGATTTTCCCGGGCGTGCATCTGCCCCGGGCCATGGAGCTGCTGGGCGACCTGGTGGCCGACTCGCAATTCCCCGAGCGGGAGTTGGCCAAGGAGCGCGAGGTGGTGGCCGACGAAATCAATCTCTATCTCGATACCCCTACCGAGCTGATATACGACGAGTTCGAGTCGCTGCTCTTCGAGGGGTGTTCGCTGGGGCGTAACATCTTGGGCTCGGTCGAGTCGCTCAACGGCATGACCTCGGCGGTGGCCCGCCGGTTCCTTACCGACTACTATACTCCCGGGAACATGGTCTTTTTCTTCATGGGGGCTACCCCTTTTGCCCGAGTGAAGGCGTTGGCCGAGCGCTATTTGGGCGGGCTCACCCGTCCCACGAAGGCGATGAATCGTCGGTTACCCTCGCCGGTGCCGGCATTCACGCGTACAATCGGCCGCGACACACACCAGTCGCATGTTATCATCGGGGCCCGGGCTTACGACCTGCACGACCCGCGTCGCCGCGCGTTGCTGTTGCTCAACAACTTGCTGGGTGGTCCCGGCATGAACAGTGTGCTGAATGTGAGCCTGCGGGAGAAACGCGGCTATGTCTATACGGTCGAGTCGTCGGTCACTTCCTATACCGACACGGGAGTGTTTACCATCTATTTCGGTACCGACCATCACGACACCCGCCGGTGCATCGACCTGGTGCGCCGCGAGCTGAAACGGTTGCGCGAACAACGGCTCTCGCCGGCCAAACTGGCTGCCGCCAAGCGCCAGTTTATCGGGCAAATCGAGGTCTCGACCGACAACTCGGAGAATGTGGCTTTGGCCTTGGGCAAGAGTTTCCTGCGTTACGGCCGGTTCGATTCGTTGGCCGAGATAGCCCGTCGGGTCGAGCAGATTACGGCCGACGATTTGCTGGCTGTGGCCAACGACCTGTTGTCGGAGGAGCAGCTGTCGATGTTAATTTATGAGTAGTCGTTTGTTAATTTTTACAACTATACGACGGCGGAACAGAGAGTTTTTTATATATTCGTCATCTCAATTCAGATGCAGGCATGAAAATAGGTAATCTCGATTTTGGACAATATCCGCTGTTCCTGGCACCGATGGAAGATGTGACCGATGAGTCTTTCCGGCTGATGTGCAAGGAGTTCGGCGCCGATATGGTCTACACGGAGTTTGTGTCGAGCGATGCGCTGGTGCGGAATATCAATAGCACCACCCGCAAATTGAACATTCACGACGAGGAGCGTCCCGTGGCCATTCAGATTTATGGCCGTTTTGTCGACGCGATGGTCGAGGCTGCCCGCTTGTGTGAAGCGGCTCACCCCGATGTGCTCGACATTAATTTCGGCTGCCCGGTCAAGAAGGTGGCCGGCAAGGGGGCTGGTGCCGGCATGTTGAGGGATATACCGCTCATGCTCAAAATCACCCGGGCCGTGGTCGATGCGGTGAAGATACCCGTTACGGTGAAGACCCGTCTGGGGTGGGACCAGGATTCGCGCATCATCGTCGAGCTGGCCGAGCAGTTGCAGGATTGCGGTATTGCCGCCCTGACCATACACGGCCGCACCCGCAGTCAGATGTACACCGGCGAGGCCGACTGGACACTTATCGGCGAGGTGAAGAACAACCCCCGCATGCACATTCCCATTATCGGGAACGGCGATGTGACCACCCCGCAGATTGCCAAGGAGAAGTTCGACCGCTACGGGGTCGATGCCGTGATGGTGGGACGTGCCAGCTTCGGGTGTCCCTGGATTTTCAAGGAGATGAAACACTATCTGCTCACCGGCGAACTGTTGCCGCCGCTTACGATACACGAGAAGATGGAGGCGTTACGCCGGCAGATGCTCGAGAGTGTGGCCCGGCTCGACGAACACCGGGGTATCCTGCACATTCGTCGGCATTTGGCGGCTACCCCCCTGTTCAAGGGGATTCCCAATTTCAGGGAGACTCGCATCGCCATGTTGCAGGCCGATACGGTGGAGTCGCTCACGGCGATTCTCGACCGGATAGAATATGAAATATTACCTAATCAACCCGTATAAACAGGAGAAAAGATGATGAAGAAGATATTTGCCATGCTGGCCGTATGCCTTGCCACGGTTGTGGGAGCGCAGGCCGTGGAGACCTCGGTGAGACAACTCTCGGTCGATGATTTCTACAAGATGAAGGTATATAACAATTTCGACGTGTCGTACCGGCAGAATGCCGATTCGGCCGGGGTTGTCGTCGTGATGGCGGCAACCGGCGACCAGGACAACATCGAGGTCGCTTCCAAGAAGGGCGTACTCACGATCAAGTACAAGGGCTCGTGCGACAAGAATCAAATGCAGGGCTCGGTCATCGTCTACTCCACCGCGTTGGAGTATGTCGAGAATAACGGTATCGGTCTGGTACAGATCGTGTCGCCCATTACCGGCGCCGCGTTTCAGGCCAAGGTGATGGGTAACGGCTCGATTATGGGCCGGCAAATCGACTACGGTATCGTGAAGGCTTCGGTATTGACCGGCAGTGGCAAGGTGTCGCTCACGGGCAAATGCCGGGAGGCCGAGCTGTCGGTAACCGGTTCCGGACAAATCGAGGCTGACGGCTTGGAGGCGCGCGACGTGAGCTGCCGCATCATGGGCAACGGGGTGATCGGTTGTCATGCCCGTGAGAAATTGTCGGCCTGGGCTACCGGTAACGGCGAGGTCTATTACCGGGGTACGCCCGAAATCAAGAAGAACTCGCTGGGCGAACTCTCCGTGCGTTCGCTTGAAGGGAAATAATCCATCTGGATTGTATCTCTGTATCTCTTTCGCTTCGGGGGCAGCTTTTCTCACACCCCCCTTCCTCCTCGTTTGAGTGTCCGGGCTGCTATTTGTAGCGGGCGTGGTCGCTGCTCACGGTGGTGAAGGCACTGCCTGTACCCAGTGCCTGCTGTCGGTAATCGGCAGCTATGCGGTCGTATTGCGGGTTGATGCGGTAGTGCCCGTCGAGGTCGATAAACCCGTAGAAAGTCCCTGCCTGCACGAGAGCCAACCCGTCGAAGAAGGGTTGCGCGTCGGTGAACTGACGCTTGATTTTCCAGTGACCTTTGCGGTCGATATATCCCCATTTTCCCTGTTGCTTCACGGGCGCCAGGTCGGCCTGCCCGAATGCCCGGCTGTCGTCGAAGGTGGGGGCGATAATCTCTTTGCCCTTGGCGTCGCACCAGCCCCATTGTCCCGCCCGCTTGATGCGGAAGAGGGTGCCGTCGGAGACAAGCTCTTCGCAGTCGGTCTGCCAGATGGAGTCGCCTTGCAGGTCGATGACCCGGAAAACACCCTCCTGAACTTGCACGACAGCCTGGCGGTGAGCCGAGAACGACTCGGCAGCCTCGTAATGCGGTGGTATTGTCTCAACCCCCAGTGGGTCGACATAGCCCCATCGACCCTTCTCGTCCTGTACGGCAGCCAGTCCGTGGGCAAAAGGTTTTACCGCCCGATAGAGAGGCTTGATCACCTCCTTCCCGCTCTTGTCGATGAAACCCCATCGTTCGCCGCGTTTCCCCTTTTGGGCAAAAGCGGCCATTCCTTCGCAGAAAATCATCACTTTGGAGGCTTGGGTGAGGGTGAGTTGCAGACGCCCTTTGGTGTCGATGGCACAAGGGGCCTCGTCGGGGCGCACCACCCAGGCCCGGTTTTCGTGGAAGATGGTGGCGGCGGTGTAGACGGCCGGGTAGACCAGTTCGCCCGAGTCGTCGATATAGCCCCATTTCCCGTCGGCTGCATGACGCACCAGCGCCAGGTCGTCGTAGAAGAGCGAGGCGTCGGCATACGGGCCTACGAAACGGGGCTCGTCGTCGCGGTCGATGTAGAGGCAGGAGTCGCCGGCGAAAGCCGGTATGCAGTCGGTCTCGGTGAGTATATACGAATCATTGCCGCCGCATTGACAGAAAAGAAGGAGCAGTGCGGCGGACAGGAGAGAACACATTTTCATGGCCTGTATCAGTTTATCTCCCCGACAGAAACAAAGAGCGGCGTTGCCGCTATGCTATCTTGATCGGAGGTAGTTTGTCGTAGGTCTCGATGTAGCGGCTTCGTTTCTCCTCGATAATCTCTTTTATCGCGATGAGGATACCCGACTCCTCTACGTTGCCGAACTCGTCGTTGATGGCCGTGCCGAACATCTTCATCGTGGGCGACAGTCCCATGTAGGCGTTGACCAGCGGGGGAATGTTGTAGCCGAGCTTGCGTACCTCCTGGTTCAGAATCTTGTAGTCCTCCTTGAAGTCGTCGTGGATAAAGAGACGACTCATCTTCTCCTCGTCGGTATTGGTTTCCAGCGGGTGACGTGGCCACACGAGGTGCTCGGGGTCGGGGAAGTGCTTGTTGAGGAAATAGAGAATCATGTTGCGCCCCTCGTGCGAGTAGGTGGGGTACATGGTCACCTTCCCGAAGAAATATTCGGTCTGGGGATAGTCGACGGTGAGTGCGCCTAATCCGTCCCACAGGTTGTCGAGGGCGAAGAGCCCCTTGGCACCGGCCCGTGACGACTGGTATTCGAGGGTGACGAACGAGCGTCCCAGCTCGATGGTGCGGGGCAGGTATTCGTGCAGGAACTTGTCGGAGAACTCGAAGAGGTGCGAGGTGGCGATGCGGGGACGTCCCTGCTCGTCCTGACGAATGTTCTCGCCCAAAATGAACCGGTAGCCGCCTATGATCTCCTCAGCATCGGGGTTCCATACGATGAGTTGCTGGCACGGCGGGTCCATCGTGTCAAACTCGTCGATGTCCAGCGCTTTGCCCGTACCGCCTCCCGGATAGCGGAAGGCTATTTCGCGCAGCCGTCCTATCTCGCGCATGGTGTTGGGTGCGTTGTTGCAATCGACAATATATATTTTGTTGCCGCCCTTGCGGGTATCCCGCATGAATCGTTCGGGGGTCAACTCCGATTTGATTAGCTCTTTGTCAACGGGCGCGATAATCGGTTCCATGAGATTGGTTTTTAATCTGATAGACTTGCTCTTTCACCACCTGGGCCCACTCTTGAAGACTCTTGGATTTGTCGAAGGTTTGCCAGGGGATAGGCTTGCCAATGTATATGTTGAACGTTTTGTTTTTGCTACTGAACATTTCGTCGGGCAAATATATCAATTCTATGTTGAATTTTATGCCGAGCGATTTACGTATTTTAGCAAATCGATAAAAAAAGGCTGAATTTTGGCCCTCGAAATAGATGGGGATAATGTCTCGTTGCGATTGGATTGCCTTGGCGATAAAGGTCTTTTTCCACTCCAAATCCCGTATCTGCCCGTGTTGCAGGCGGGAGCAGAGTCCGGCGGGGAAGATGAGCATCTGCTCGTCCGACTCGTAGGCCTTGTTGATCTGCACGCTCGACTCCTTGGCCTGCGACCCGTATTTGTTGATGGGCAGGAATACCGGCTCCAACGGCTTGATATTCATCAACAGGTCGTTGACGAGAAACTTGATTTTCCCGTTATAGTAGTGGCCGAAGAACCGAATGAGAGTGACACCGTCGAGGGCCCCCAGTGGGTGGTTCGAGGCAAATATGAAGCGTCCCTCGGCCGGAATGTTTTCGATGCCGATGACGTTGGCATGTACGTTCATGTAGTCGAGCAGGTCGTCGGCAAACTGCACACCGGTACTATCCTTGTAAGTGCTGAGGACGTAGTTTATCTCGTCCTGGTGAATGGTCCGTTTCAGATAACGGAAAAGGAATCCCGGGATTCTCTTGGCATATTTGGGAGTCTTCTCCCTGACTACTTTCTCAATATCGATTTTCAGAGGTTCGGAACTCATGACTATTCATAAAAAGTGTGTACAAAAATACGCTATTTTTTTTATTTTTATAGAGGGGAACGGGGCTTTTATTACGGAGTGGCATCTCTTCGTGCTTGTGGCGGGTGGGAGCCGTTGAGCCTCAGCCGAAAAAAATAGCGAAAAAAGTGGAGAAGAGCACTGCGGGATTGGGGATTAATGCCTATCTTTACCCTGCAAAAAAGTGAAGTTGGAGGACAAGTTGCGAATGGAACTGCAATCGGCTGTGTATCACATACCTGCACTCCTCGAAGAGTGCATCGACGGATTGGCTGTCAAACCCGACGGAACCTATGTCGATGTCACTTTCGGCGGGGGAGGCCATTCGCGCGCGATTTTGTCACGTCTGGGCGAAGGGGGACGACTCTTCTCGCTCGACCAGGACGAGGATGCCCGGCGCAACAGTCTCGACGATGAGCGGTTCACGTTTGTCCACAGCAATTTCAGGTATCTGAAAAACTTCATGCGCTACTATGGCGTGGAGCAGGTCGACGGGATTTTGGCCGATTTGGGTGTCTCGTTTCACCATTTCGACGACTCGGAGCGGGGATTCTCGTTCCGGTTCGAGGGTCCGCTCGACATGCGTATGAACCAGCGGGCTTTGCAGACGGCCGCCCAGGTGGTGGCCTCGTATAGCGAGGAGCAGCTGGCCGACCTTTTTTTTCTGTATGGCGAGTTGAAGAGCGCCCGTCGCATCGCCTCGGCCATCGTGTCGGCCCGGGCCACGTCGCCCCTCACCACGACCGAGCAGTTGCTCGAAGTGGTGCGCCCCTATGTCAACCGCAAGCAGGAGAAGAAAGAGTTGGCCCAACTCTTCCAGGCCCTGCGCATCGAGGTGAACCGCGAGATGGAGAGCTTGCGCCGCCTGTTGGAACAGTCGGTCGAATTGCTTCCTTCCGGGGGACGGCTGGTGATACTTACCTACCACTCGCTGGAAGACCGCATGGTCAAGAACTTCATTCGCACGGGAAATGTCGAGGGGCGTGCCGAGCAGGATTTCTTCGGCCGCATAGAGGCTCCGTTCCGGGCGGTCAACCACAAGGTGATTGTGCCCGACGAGGCTGAAATCGAACGCAATCCCCGGTCGCGCAGTGCCAAATTGAGAATAGCAGAGAGGGTATAACCGTATGGCTAAGAAAACAAAGGACGAAAAGATAGGATTCATCAAGTATCTGAAAATGGCGGTTCAGGGGCGGGTCTTTTCCCTGGACTTTTTCAGGTCGCACTGGGGCTTCATTGCTTCGGTGGTTTTTCTTTTTTGCCTGTCGATAGCCAACCGGTATGTGTGTCAGACCAAGTTGGAGACCATCAAGGATCTGCGATTTGAACTCACCAATGCCAAGACCGAGCGGGTGCGTGCCGCTGCCCGTTACATGGGGCTGGTGCGCCACTCGCGCATTGTCACCCTGGTAAACGAAAACCGGCTGGGCCTCGAAATACCCGATACTCCTCCTGTAAAATTGAAACCGACAGATGGAGACAAGGAATAAACGACACATATTGCTGCGATACGCCCTGGTCATCGTCGGGGTGCTGCTGTTCAGTATCGCCATCATCAAGAAGGCGGCTGATACCTGCATCATTCATGCCGACAAGTGGAACGAGAAGGCGGCTCAGATGCTGTCGGTTACCCACGAGGTGATGCCCGAACGGGGCGACATTCTGGCCCAGAACGGCGAGGTGATGGCAACCAACATGACCTATTACCGGGCCTTGATTGACTTTGGAGTGCCCAAGTTCAAGGCCAGGGAGTTTAACGACAGTGTGAAGATTCTGAGCCAGATGCTGGCGAAATATTTCCCCAACAAGACGGCTGCCGCCTATGAGAAGGGTATGCGCAGTGCCTTTTTGCGCAAGAAACGCTATTATGTTCTGGTGCGTGAGGTGACGGGGCACGACTATGAACTGTTGAAGACCTTCCCCTTCCTGCGCTATTCGACACCCTATTCGGGCTTCTATATCGACCCTAACCGCGAGAAAATCATCAAGCGCGAGAAGCCCTACGGAACCATGGCCTCGCGAGCTATCGGCGGGTTGGACGAGACCTTCCACGGCAACAGCGGATTGGAAAAGGCGCTCGACTCGCTGCTCTATGGCATTCCGGGGCGAACCATCAAGAAGCAGATTCCGTCGGGTATCGTCGACTGGGTATCCGATCCGCCCCAACGGGGTCTCGACGTGAAGACTACTATTGATATTGACATACAGGATATTACCGAACAAGCCCTGCTGCAAACCATCGAAGAGACGCAGCCCGAGTTTGCCGTGGCCATCGTCATGGAGGTGGCTACGGGCGAGATTAAAGCCATGTCCAACCTCTCGCGTCTGCCCGGCGGGGAGTATCTCGAAACGGTGAACAATGCCGTGCAGGGGTACGAGCCGGGTTCGGTAGTCAAGCCCCTGTCGATGATGATTGCCCTCGACGACGGGGTGGTGCGTCCGAACGATGTGATCAACGGTCACAACGGCGTGTTCCGCTATCCGGCCGGAGCCCGGGTGCGCCCCATCACCGATACCCACGGTCGGGAGTCGATGACCGCCATCGAGGCGATGAAGTACTCGTCGAACATCGGCTTGTCCGAGATTATCCTGCGGGGATATGAGCGCGACCCCGACCGCTTTGTGCAACGCATCTACGAGGTGGGGTTCATGGAGCCTTTCGACCTGGGTATTCCTGGAACGGCCCGACCCACGATACGCCATTTGAAAGCGACGGTACAGGACCGCATCAACCTCACGCGCATGTCCTATGGCTACACCACCAAGATACCGCCCATCTATACGCTGGCTCTCTATAATACCATAGCCAACGACGGCAAGTTTGTCAAGCCCCGTCTGGTCAAGGAGCTGTTGCGCAACGGGAAACCCGAAAAGGTTTTCGACATCAGCTACATCAGGGAGCACGCCTGTAAGCCCGAGACGGCCCGTGCCCTGCGGCAAATGCTCTATGCCGTGGTGAACGACGACGACGGTACGGGACGGCTGGCTCGCTCGAAAAAGGTGACCATCGCCGGGAAAACGGGTACGGTGCGGAACATCGGTGCCGACGGCAAGTATGAGAGCCGCTACCGCATCACCTTCTGCGGATTCTTCCCCTATGAGAAACCGCAATACTCGTGCATCGTCCTGCTGGGTAAACCCGATCTGCCGGGTATGCCTTCGGCCGGGCGCTATTGTGGAGGGGTGTTGAAGAAGATTGCCGAGACGCTCTACTCGATGGGTCGTCTCGATGTGCCCATGGCGATGCCTTCGGACTCGACGCAGACCTTTGCTCCGTCGATTATGAAGGGCGATATTGCCGAGACGCGGCAGGTGCTCCAACGCTTGGGCGTGCGGGGCGATGTGAGCGATTGCTACAACATCGAGACCTATTGCGACAGCATGCCCGACATGAGCGGCATGGGGGCCCGCGATGCCCTTTACCAGCTGGAACAGGCCGGACTGAATGTGAGCATTCAGGGGCGCGGCCGGGTCTATGAACAGTCGATACCCCGGGGCGCGGCGTTGCAACCCGGCACGACGGTGATTTTGAAATTGAAATGAATACGATGATATGAAGAAAGTAGAAGAGTTATTATCGGAAATTGTAGTGACGGAGCGTAAGGGCGCTGTCGTGAACGAAGTGTCGGGCGTGGAGTCGGACTCCCGCCAGGTGAAGGCCGACTATCTGTTTGTCGCCGTTCGCGGGGTCTCGGTCGACGGTCACACCTTTATACCCCAGGCTATCGCCCAGGGTGCCCGGGTGGTGGTGTGCGAAGAGTTCCCGTCCGAGTTGGCCGACGGGGTGATGTATGTGAAGGTAGCCGACAGTTCGATTGCCTTCGGGCTGCTGGCCTCGGCCTGGTATGGAAACCCCTCGCGCGAGTTGACGCTGGTGGGGGTGACCGGTACCAACGGCAAGACCACCACGGCCACGCTGCTGTATGAAATGTTCCGCTCCTTCGGATACAAGGCGGGGCTCCTCTCGACCGTGTGCAACTACATCGACATGGTGAGGGTGCCTGCTACCCACACGACCCCCGACCCGCTGCATCTGCACCGCCTGTTGCGCGAGATGGTCGATGCAGGGTGCGACTATGCCTTCATGGAGGTGAGTTCGCACTCGGCAGCCCAGCACCGCATTGCCGGGCTCGACTTCAACGGGGCTATCTTCACCAACCTCACCCGCGACCACATCGACTACCACAAGACGGTCGAGGCCTATCTGAAAGCCAAGAAGTCGTTCTTCGACGGTCTGCCCAAGGGGGCCTTTGCCTTGACCAACATCGACGATAAGGCCGGTATGGTGATGTTGCAGAATACCCGCGCCGAAAAGCACACCTATTCGTTGCGCACGATGGCCGACTTCAAGGCCCGTATCATCGAGAGCCGCATGGACGGCATGTCGCTCGAAATCAACGGCAAGGAGGTCGAGGTGCGGTTCGTGGGCCGCTTCAACGCCTACAACCTGCTGGCCGTCTATGGCGCCACCTGCCTGCTGGGACAGGACCCCGACGAGGTGCTGCGCAAGATGAGTCTGCTGGTGCCGGTAGCCGGCCGGTTCCAGACGCTGCACTCCTCGCGCGGATATACCGTGATTGTCGACTACGCCCACACCCCCGATGCGTTGAACAATGTGCTCAACACAATCCACGGGGTGCTCGAAGGCAAGGGCCACATCATTACCGTGGTAGGTGCCGGCGGCAATCGTGACAAGGGCAAGCGCCCCATGATGGCCCGCGAGGCGGTGAACCTGAGCGACCGCGTGATTCTCACCTCCGACAATCCTCGCTTCGAAAACCCCAACGATATCCTCAACGATATGGTGGCCGGGCTCGATGCCGAGCAGCGCCGCAAGGCTCTGTTGCAGGTCGACCGCCGCGAAGCGATTCGCATGGCCACCCAGTTTGCCCAGCCGGGCGACGTGATTCTGATTGCCGGCAAGGGGCACGAGGATTATCAGGAAATCGAGGGGGTGAAACACCACTTCGACGACAAGGAGGAGGTCGAGAAACTGTTTGCCGAAGAGCAGGCTTGATATTAACCGAGAAAAAAAGAAGAACGCAATATGTTGTATTATCTGTTTCAATACCTCGAATCGATGTTCGATATACCGGGAGCGCGGTTGTTCTCCTACATCTCGTTCCGGTCGATGGCTGCCTTTATCCTGTCACTGTTCATTGCCACCATTATCGGGCGGCGCATCATCAACCGGTTGCAGATACGGCAAATCGGCGAGCTGGTACGCGACTTGGGTCTCGAAGGGCAAATGGCCAAGAAGGGTACCCCCACGATGGGCGGTATCATCATCATCATTGCCATACTGGTACCCTGCCTGCTGGTGGGTCGGCTGGGCAATATCTACATGATATTGATGCTGGTCACGACCGTGTGGCTGGGAGCCATCGGTTTCCTCGACGACTATATCAAGGTATTTAAGAAGGATAAGGAGGGGCTGCACGGACGGTTCAAGATTGTAGGTCAGGTGGGTCTCGGTCTCATCGTGGGGCTGACGCTCTATCTGAGTCCCGAGGTGGTAATCCGCGAGAATGTGGCCGTACAGGCTCCCGGCACGACGACCGAGGTGGTCAAGTACGAGACCGAGAATATCAAGTCGACCCAGACGACCATTCCCTTCTTCAAGAACAATAACCTCGACTATGCAGATCTGGTGCCCTTCCTGGGCGAACATGCCCAGACCGGCGGTTGGGTTATCTTCATACTGCTCACGATATTTGTCGTCACGGCCGTCTCCAACGGGGCCAACCTCACCGACGGTCTCGACGGTCTGGCCACGGGGACATCGGCCATCATAGGACTCACGCTGGGTATCCTGGCCTATCTGTCGGGTCACATCGCCTATGCCTCCTATTTAAATATTATGTACATACCGGGCAGTGAAGAGCTGGTGGTATTTGCCTGTGCCTTCATGGGGGCGACCATCGGCTTCCTGTGGTACAACGCCTATCCGGCCCAGGTATTCATGGGCGACACGGGCAGCCTCACGCTGGGCGGTATCATTGCCGTCTTTGCGCTGTGCATACACAAGGAGCTGCTCATACCCATCTTGTGTGCCATCTTCTTTGTCGAGGACCTCTCGGTGATGATACAGGTGGCCTACTTCAAGATTACCAAGCGCAAGTATGGCGAGGGCCGTCGGGTCTTCAAGATGACCCCGTTGCATCACCACTTCCAGAAACCGGGGAATGCCGGAATCAATGCTTTGATACAAAAACCGTTGCAGGCTGTGCCCGAATCCAAAATCGTCGTTCGGTTCTGGATTGTCTGCCTCATGCTGGCAGCGATAACCATAGTCACGCTCAAAATGCGATAGAAAGGTTGTTTCGATATGGAAAAGAAAAAGAGAATTGTAGTGTTGGGAGCAGGCGAGAGCGGTGCCGGAGCCGCCGTGCTGGCCCAAGTGAAGGGATTCGACGTGTTTGTTTCGGACACGTCGTCGATTAAGGATAAATACAAGGAGCAACTCGACCGGTATGGTATTGCCTGGGAAGAGGGGCACCACACGCCCGAACTGATTCTGAATGCCGACGAGGTAATCAAAAGTCCCGGCATTCCCTTGAACGCCCCCATGATTGTGGAGTTGCGCAAGCGGAATATCCCCGTCATCTCCGAAATCGAGTTTGCCGGCCGCTATACCCATGCCCGCATGATCTGCATCACCGGCAGCAACGGAAAGACCACTACGACCCTGCTCACCTACCACATCTTGAAGAGTGCCGGGTTGAAGGTGGGATTGGCCGGGAACGTGGGCAAGAGTCTGGCCTTGCAGGTAGCTACCTGCGACTACGACTACTACGTGATCGAGCTGAGCAGTTTCCAGCTCGACAACATGTATGACTTCAAGGCCAATATCGCCGTCCTGCTCAACATCACGCCCGACCATCTCGACCGCTACGACTACAAGATGGAGAACTACGTCGATGCCAAGTTCCGCATTGTCCGCAACCAGACCGAGGACGATGCCTTTATCTACTGGAACGACGACCCCGTCATCAACGAGAAGCTGTCGAAACTCACCCTTAAATCGCAGCGCTATCCCTTTGCCGAGACGCATGAGCCCGGTACCCAGGCCTATACCGACCACGGCGAGCTGACCATCGATACTCCCGAGGAGACTCTCACGATGAAGACCGACGAACTGTCGCTGCACGGCCGTCACAACCTCTACAACTCGATGGCGGCCGGTCTGTCGGCCTGCCTGTTGAATGTCAAGAAAGAGGCTATCCGCAAGGCATTGAGCGACTTTGAGTCGGTGGAGCATCGTCTCGAACGGGTTGCTTCGGTGCGGGGCGTGCAGTTTATCAACGATTCCAAGGCGACGAATGTCAACTCGTGCTGGTATGCCTTGGAGAGCATGAAGACCCCCGTAGTCCTCATCTTGGGCGGGAAAGACAAAGGCAACGACTATACCGAAATCGAGCAGCTGGTGCGCGACAAGGTGAAAGCCCTGGTATTCCTCGGGGTCGACAACAGCAAGTTGCACGCCTTCTTCGAGGGCAAGGTGCCCTACATTACCGAGGCCCGTTCGATGAAAGAGGCGGTCGACAAGTCGTATGCCCTCGCCTCGCCGGGCGATACGGTATTGCTGTCGCCCTGCTGTGCCAGCTTCGACCTGTTCAAGAGCTACGAAGACCGGGGCGACCAGTTCAAGGCTTGTGTAAGGGCTTTATAAAATAAGGATAAGAGAATAGAATATGAATGTCGAATCGGTAGAGAAATCCAGGAGAAGCGATCCCTACATCTGGGGAATCATCATCATCTTGTATATCGTCTCGGTGATTGAGGTGTACAGCGCCATCAGCCGCGAGATTACGGGAGGTGATGTCTATTCGCCCATCATCAAGCATGTGATGCTTCTCTTCTCGGGATTCCTCATCACCTATGTCACCTCGAAGATTCACTACAAGTGGTTCAAGGTGCTGGCCTATGTGATGATACCGCTGGCCATCTTGCTGCTGGTGTGTATCCTCTTTTGGGGCGATACCATCAACGGTGCCAAGCGCACCATCTCGGTGCTGGGCGTTTCGTTGCAGGGGTCGGAGGTGGCCAAGGTGACCATTGTGCTGGCCATGGCCACGGTGCTGGCCAAGTCGCAGATCAAGCGGGGCGTGAACATGAAGGGCGTCTTGTGGGTGGTGGGGCTGGTGACGGTTTTCAGCGGCCTGCTCTTTACCCAGGGATTGACCAATACCCTGCTGTTCATCGGGATAAGCGTGTGCATGATGCTCATCGGCGGTGTGGAGTGGTACAAGCTGATAGGTATCTTCCTGGTCTATGTCATCTTGGCCCTGGCCGTGATGCAGGCCAAAGACCTCATCACCGAGATGAAGGCGCCGGCCGAGACCGAGGCCGTTGCCGCCGCGGGTGAGGAGAAGGGGGGTAAGGTGATAGCCCGTTCGTCTACCTGGGAGAGCCGGTTGGAGGACTTCTTCGACCCCACTCCCGAGTATGAGAAGGAGACCACCCCGCAGAACTTGCAGGAGCATCGGGCCGCCATGGCCATGGCTCACGGCGGTATCATGGGCGTAGGGCCCGGCAACAGCCGGGAGTCGTCGCGATTGCCGTTGGCCTTCTCCGACTACATCTATGCCATCATCATCGAGGACTTGGGTTTTGTGGTCGGCGGTGTGGGTCTGTTGCTGGTCTATCTCATGATTCTGGCGCGAGCCGGCCTCATCGCCCGTCGGTGTACCAAAGCCTTCCCGGCCCTGTTGGTGATGGGAATGGCGGTGATGATTGTGTTGCAGGCCCTGTTCAACATGGCCATCGTGGTAGGGGTATTCCCCGTTTCGGGTCAGCCGTTGCCGCTGATCAGCAAGGGAGGAACCTCCATCTGGATGATGAGTTTCGGCTTCGGTGTCATGCTCAGCGTGAGCCGATATGCCGTCAAGGATACGGGGAATAACATCAAGTCGGAACGCGAAACCGATTTGCCGGAGGATTTGCAGGCTGCGAATCCGACCAACTTAGCATAATAACCAATCGTATGAAACGAGCAATAAGAGTATTGATTAGCGGCGGTGGAACGGGGGGACATATCTTCCCCGCCA